>JAEEGL010664183.1_pt1 | contig 14832 bp, 18 predicted proteins | sample 9134231 | NCBI WGS metagenome assembly JAEEGL01 (sample SAMN16246548, study PRJNA631951) | gut metagenome | biome: gut microbiome; feature: rumen; material: fiber-attached | host: Bos | place: Iran: Karaj | collected 2018-10 | reverse complement strand
TTCAAAACGAGAATACAAAGAAGTTCCTGTTTCAACTATTGTATCGATAATCATGACTTTGCTGTATGTTTTTTCACCGATTGATTTGATTCCGGATTTTCTCCCAGTCGTAGGATTATTAGATGACGCGGCCGTCCTTGGAACCTGCGTAGCATCCTTTGGCACCGCCATAAAAAGATTCGAAGAGTGGGAAGCTGCACAAGGCAAGGAATCTTAGACGTGAGTTCTAACAAATCCGGCTATTGGAAAGGAGTTGCATCAAGGCTGGCTTCTTTGGGTAAAATTGCCCTTAATATTGCGGCTCCTCTTGCTGTTGAAGCTGGCGTAGATGCCCTCATTTCCAAAGCCTGCGACAAAATTGAATTAAAATTGAAACAACTGTACAAAAAAACCGCGATTAATTCAGGAATCACTTTCCTGATAAATCTTGTTGGAATTTTGATTCTGGCGCTGAGGCCTTTTGGAGAAAGCGCGTCTGCTATTGTAGCCGTAGTATTTTTTGCAGCTGCCGCCGTGTTCTTCTGGGTGCGTGTTATTTTGTGGTGCAGGTCATATGGCACACAAACCGTTGGCGTAACAAAAAGTGTGTTGCAAGAAAAAAGCCTTCATACCGGAATTGAAAAGTACGTCCTATCCTGCTTCCCGTTCATTGCGCTTACATACGCCGGGATCGATGTTGGAGCAGCATACGTGCCCGCGTTGAAAACCGTGCCACGCATTCCGCAGCTGATTGACTTCTTTGTTGGCTACTTCTGGAAGCGTGTAGCACTGTTCGCAGGAATTGTCGCCACTTACACGGTTATAGTTTTCTGGGTTGTCAGGCCGGTGTTGGTAAAGATGTTTTGGTAAAAAATAATTTCACTTTTTTTACTGGAAACTGTCAATTTTTGATTCAATTATATCTCTATTATTAATGTAAACAAAACCATTCTTTTTTGGAGGACACGAGTATGCTTACATTAATCTTTACAGCCATCGGTATCGGAGTTGGAGCAATCGTTGGCAAAATCATTGAAAAATAAGCTCCATTGTGTTGGCCTTTGAAAATCATTGGCCAACTATCATTAATTCTATTTTACGAGGTACAAAAAATGGGAAAATTTATTGGCGGACTCATTACGGGTTCAGTTTTAACACTTGTTGGTATTGGCATTGCTGCCGCATTAACCGAAGACTCAGAATCAAATCAGATTAACGCCTGGGATATTATTTCCGTAGACGACGATGATGATGACTCTGATGAATCTGAGGAAGAAGACGAAGAATCGGAATAACTCCTCTCCATATATTTCTCCTCCCTTTGGCACTCGTATGAAAATACGGGTGCTTTTTTTTTGCAAAACTGTCAATTATTCAATTAATCTTTTCTTAATTAATAAAGTTTACAATTTGTGATTTTCATGCGATAATTTTTGTTGCAGCAGGCTTTTTGACATAAAGTTTCCAGAATTGCTGTCAAAGGAGACTTGCGATTTTTGTAATTCCTTATATTATAAGGAATTAACTAAGGTGTAAGATGTGAAAAAGAGTAAAAATGTCAAAAAAGTGATAAATTTAAGGGAGACCTGCGAAAACGGTCTTGTAATTCTTTATATTATAAGGAGTTACAAGTGCAGCCCTTTGAAATTTGACCTGATTTAAGGGATTAAGACTTAATACGAGCATAAAGTCTTTTGTTTGTAGAGATAAGCTTTTGAAATTTGACCTGATTTAAGGGATTAAAATAGCAAATTACCACACACGTCATTGCGAGCGCATCGAAACAATCCACTCGTTCCTTGCAATGACGATTTTTTTTTCACAAAACTATCAATTTTTCAAAAAATCATTTCTCTAATATAAATAGAGGCACAAAACGTGCCCATCATAAACTTATATAAAGGAGCAAAACTATGGCAAATGTAAAAACAATGCTTGCAATCGCAATTGGAGAAATCTTAGTTGGCTGTATCACCAAAATCGGCAAAGAAATCCAGGCCCCAAAACCATCCTCTGAGAATCCCCCAAAAATCGATCCCGCAACAGACATGACAATCAACAAAATTTCAAAAGATTAAACCCACGCAAACCCATTTAATAAAGTTTACAATTTTTTTCTTTCATGCGATAATCTACGGAGCAGTAAGTTTTTTTGATATAAAGTTTCCCAACCTACTGCCTGTGGAAACTTGCGATTTTTATGACCTATATTAAGGGATTAAGACATCATAGTCATAGGATCAATCTTTCCACCTTTAAGATTTGACCTGCCACAAGGGATTAAGACATAACATCATAGGGTTCTTCGACGAGGAAATTCTTTTTAAAATACGACCTGATTTAAGGGATTGAAATACTGGAATATCAATGATAGTTCTAAACGCTACATAATCTTGGAATAATTGACCTGATCTAAGGGATTAAGACTAGTAATCTTTAATGAACTGCTGAATCATTTTGCGATTGCTTTTGAAATTTGACCTGATTTAAGGGATTAAAATCGCAAATTACCACACACGTCATTGCGAGCGCAGCGAAGCAATCCATTCGTTCCTCACAATGACGATTTTTTTTCACAAAACTATCAATTTTTCAAAAAATCATTTCTCTAATATAAGTAGAGGCACAAAACGTGCCCATCATAAACTTATTGGAGGATAGATAATATGTTAACAGAAGCTTTAATTATTCTTGGTGGTGCAGCTGGAGCAATTGCAGGAGCAGCTGCAAGCAACACCGAATGGGGTCAGGAGATTGAAGACAAATTGGAAGAAGCCTTTGGTTTTCTTGAAGACGGTGACACAGACCTTTTGTCTGATGATAATTAAGAAAGTTTACAATTGGAGTTTTTCGTGCGATAATTTCTTGGGTAGCCGAGTTTTTGACATAAAGTTTCCAAATACGCTACTAAGGATTCTTACGATTTTAGAGATACCTATTTTAAGGGATTAAGACCGGTCAAGATTTGTGAATCCTGCATAATGACATACTGCTTTTAAAATGTGACCTGATTCAAGGGATTAGTTTTAAAAGAGATCCCCGGGTCAAGCCCGGGGATGACAAGAGGAAATGCTTCTGCCTTAAGGAATTAAAATCGCAAGCTACTAAAAACTATCAATTTTTATCGCTATCTCTACTCTAATATAAATGTAGGTACAAGATAATTGAGAAAAATAAATAACAATTTTTATACATGTATGATATAATTAAATTATAAGGTAAAGAAAATGAAAAAAATTTTTATAGGTTCAACAAAACTTGCAGCAGGTATGGAAGAAATTCAATATCATTCTGCAACAAAAAAAATATCTGAAACTGTACCATTTTATTATGGCTTCAGTACTGTTATGGCAAACAATATTTCAAAAGATGATAATGCAAAACTTATTATTCTTGAATTGCAAAGAAAAACTGGAGCTGTAAAAGAAAACACCAATAATTATCTTAAAGATTTGGAAAAAATAAATCAAACAAAGGGAACAAATATCCAAGATCCCAAAATTATTGAAATCCCTTTTAATGAATCAAAAGTAACTTTTCAATCTGCATTCTTTGAATTAATAAAAGAATTAGAAGAAAATGCTGAAATATATGTTGATATAACATTTGGGGCCAAAACAACATCCTTACTACTTCTAAGTTTTTTACAGTTTGCTGAAAAATATTTTAATTGTGATGTAAAAATGATTGATTATGTTCAACGTGATTTTGACGAAAGCGAACATGCCATTGTAGGCTCTGAATGCATTTATGATGTTACCTCATTATATTATTTGAACTCTCTTATGAATACAATGAATTGTAAAAATGGGGAAGAAGCTGTTGAAACTGTAAAGAAATTTTTCTCTATCTAAAATGGAATTTGTTTATGGCAAAAAGTGAATTATTACAACAACTCTATGATACCATTGACTCAGAATTCGCAGAATATGAAGCTTCTGGCTTTGATGAAAATGCATGCATTGATTTAAGAAGCAACATAGCAAAATGTATGCTAAAAACATTTAAATCCAAATATGGTGAAGAACATGAAGTTTATATGCACAGTTCAATGGTATATATGACAACCATAAATGAATGCCTTACCAGTTATATAAAAAAACCTGTACACGCCAGAAAAGAAAGTTTTCATTCATATTTTCTTTCAACACTTAATAAAGAAATAAAATCTTCCATTAAATCCGAAAGAGAATCCTCTCTTTTTTGTGTTACTTTCGGCGAAGAAACAGAAAAATTAAGTAATGCTCATATTGAATTAAATAATGTTCGAAAGTTATACAACTATCTTCATAAATACGATGAATCATTAACTAATGAAGAAATCATACAAAAAATTATAAGTTTGCAAAATATTTCAGAAAAAAAAATCAGAAGTTATATAGAGATTATTAATTCGAAAAAAGTTTCTGACCAAATGATAGATCCTTCAACAGGTGAAATCTATTATCCTATTGATGATAGAAAAGATGGTATTTATTCTCATAATAATGACTTACCAGAAGATTTATTTATAAGCCGTGAAAACATGAAATCAATTCTTGATAAAATTGAAGATGTTTATTCAAAACAGAAAAAAAAGGAAGAAGATAATGCGGTATTTTTATCAAAAGTAATCACCTATAAAATCCTTGACCTTTTTGAACCGAATCAAACTTCTATAACATATAATTCTAGTGGATTAAAAGATTGTATTTCTTATTTACCACCTTCCTATGATTTAAAAGGCTTGTTAATTAATTATGATTTTATTGATAAAGAAATGGTGACCAATTTTTTTTCTGGAAAATTCCCACTGCAAAAAGAAATTGAAAGAAGTCAAGGTTCTGTAAATAAAAAATGGGAACAATTTACTGAAAAGCTTCAGAAACATCATGGCCCTGCTCTCAAAGATCTTTATAAGTGATTAAAGATGATAATTACATACCTCCCCATCCATTTCTTCAGAGACTTTTCTTCTTCTTCCTTCATCGACAACCACCCCCTTTTTGTTTTACGCAGTGTCTTAGGAAAAGAACTACACTCCATGTGTTGCATTGCGCATCAAACAAAATGTCCGGAATGTATGTATAACAAAACCTGTGCGTATGCCTTTTTGTTTGAGACTATTTTGGAGCAGAGTAATGCTGTTATTCCAGGGAGAGACAGGGCATCGCATCCTTATGCATTTACACAGGGTAAACAGATTTCCGGCAGAACAATGCAGGAATATGATTTTACGATAACTCTTTTTGGGAAAGCCATAGATTATCTACCATACATATACGCAGCCTTTGTTCGGGCAGGCAAGAATGGACTTTTCAAAAAACGAGTGCCTTTTGAAATTCAAAAAATCCTTGTAGAGGATAAGAACATTCTGATTTCCCCAGAACAGATAGACACTACTTTTTCTCCGAAAGTCTTTGAGTATAACTCCGAAAATGCCTCGGAAAAAACCGGAGAAATTCTGATAGAACTAAAAACTCCTCTCCGTTTTAAAGTTGGAGGAAAATACACTTCAGATTTTTCAGCCAATGACTTTATGAACTGCCTCTTCCGCCGCATGAATACATTATGTAGCTTGTACGGAAGTTCTGAAATTGACAAGAACTATAAATATACCCCAAACGAAACTCTAAAGATAACAGACAAAAACCTTCATTGGTCCGATACCTGTCATTATTCTGCACGCCAGCAGAATACAATGGAACTTGGCGGGGTTATTGGCACTTTCAAGATTTCTGGAACTTTCATACAATCAGATTTACAACCATTAAACTTTGCCCGTATAGCAAACGCAGGTAAAAACACAAACTTTGGACTTGGTCAATTGGACTTTTGGACAAAGTAGGAGTAGAATATATTATATGAATAATTGTTCATCAAAAAAAGAATTAATAATTTCTGCCTGGTTTCATAATATTCTTGAGTATTCAAAAGATACTTCAATTCTTAATTACATATCCAATGTTTTACCAAATGATATCAATTCACAAAATGTTATAAGATTAATTTCTAACTGGAATAATCCCGGTAGTTATGATGAATTCTTAATTTCTCAAGCAGATCGCTTAAGCCGTGGTTCTTCTGAGATATATAAGCCCGAAGCTCCCGGTACATTTCATAATGCACCAGTCTTGTTAAAACATCTTGTTTCAACCTTGCAAATACCAGAAAGAGAAAAACCTAAAGAAGCCTATTGTAAATTTGCTCCTCTAGAAAACGATGGGATACTTCCAGTTCAGAAGGAATCTTATTCAACTGGAAAAACTGATTATCAAAACTTATGGTCAGATTTTGAAAAAAATTTGAAGTCTCTAAAGGGGTTAGAGTATGATAGATTTTTACAGTCCCTTAATTCCCTCTTAGAAAGATATTGGTGGTGTATCCCTTCTGCTAACTCAAGCGAATCCGAAAGTTTGTATCAACATTCGAAAATGACAGTTGCGCTTGCTACTGTTATATACGAATATCAAAAAATAACTAATACTGAAAATGAACAGGAATTAAAAAATTACAATGCATTAAAATTCCGTTTTATAAAAGGTGATATTTCTGGTATTCAAAAATATATTTTTGATTTGAAGACAACTAAGAACAATGCAAAACTCTTGCGTGCCAAGAGCTTTCAAATTGCTGCTTTAGGTGAAGTTTTATCAGAATTTTTAATCAAGCAGTTTGATGTTACTTATGCAAATATCATTATGTCTGCAGGCGGAAACTTTATGCTGCTTATTCCTAACACGGAAAAAGCAACCCTCTTACTTCCACAGTTACAACTAGAAATCGAATCATATTTTATGCGTGAATATGCCGGAAAGCTTGCTGTAATAGTTTCTGATGGAGTAACAGCAACCTCGACAGATTTACTTAAGGAAAATGTTCAAGATTTAATGAATCGAATTGGAGAAGATGCAGATACCGCTAAGCAGAAAAAAATGCAGAAAGCATTACGCAAAAACGGTGCAATCCTTTCTGATTTTTACAGATTACTTCAGCAATATGGAGAATGTCCTAAATGTGGTGTTTTCCCTGCTTCTGGAATAGATGAAAACGGAGATCCTTGTGAATGTGCAGACTGCCAGAAACTTACTGAAGTTGGCGGAAATCTTATTAGGGCAGGTAGTGTTTTATACTACTCTGACTCTCTGGAAGCTTTTTCAAAAATAGTTAAGGTTTCTGCAAAAGCTGATATAACAGGTGGAAGCACAGTAAATACTTTTGTACCGGGAAAACCTGTTAAGTATTTGCCGTATACTGCTCCAAGAAATGAAAAGGGAGAAATAATTACTTTTGAAGAAATTGCAGCAAGGTCAAACGGAAATACAAAACTTGCAATGTTCAAATCTGACATTGATAATCTTGGACTTGTTTTTTCTTCGTCCCTGGGGGAACGAATGTCTTTCTCCCGCTATGCAGATTTGAGTCACCAACTACATTATTTCTTTTCTGCATATTATGCATGGTATGTAACAAGTCATTCTTATATCCAGAATGGTATAGAAAAACCTTATTCAGATGTAATTTATACAGTATTCTCTGGTGGAGATGATTTGTGTATTCTTGGTGCTTGGGATGCAATTCTTCAGTTTGCTTCTGATTTTGAAGCAGAATTGAATAAGTTTACGAATAACAATCCTTCTGTTACTTTGTCAGGAGGAATAACACTTACTTCCCATAACGTACCAGTCAGAAATATTGCAGCCAATGCAGAAGAAAATCTTGAAGTCTCAAAAGATCGAAAGGAAAATGGCAAAACAGTAAAAAATGCAATTACTGTATTTGGAACAACAGTTGCCTGGAAAGATTATAGAAAGTGTCTTGAAAACGGTCAAAAACTAGAATCCTATCTTGATAAAAATGAAATTTCGACTAGCGTGGTTTACAAATTAATTGATTTTGCTAATCGTGCAGAAAAAGTAAAGAAAGGGGATGTTTCGGAGTTAATAAAGTCTGCTCCAAATACACATGATAGAATCTGGAAAAGTAATTTCAAATATATTGTAGCCAGAAATATAAATGCTGGAAAAAAAGAAAATTTGTATAACTGGTTTCTGCAATTTGGTTCTTCACAAGAAGAAATAATAAAATCTCGCATAGCTGTTAGTTATGCATTGTATACACAGAGGAATAAATAAGGAGGAGCAATATAATGGCTTATAATCTAAATTCTAAAGGTGGTGGAGAACAATCTTTTGAGGACAAATCTTTTACACCAGAACCTGTTTTTATAAAATCCTATTATAAGGATGACGGCAAAACAGTTTTACCAGAGTTATTCGATGATACAGCTACAAAAGCAGCAAAATCTTTTACTGGAAAAAATAAATATGGAAACTCCATAGGTGTAACTATAACACAATTAAGACGTATTTTTGATGAAGTAAAAAGATTCGAACAGATACTTTCTATTTCACCAGAACAATGGGATGCTCAATATCCTTATATTAGAATGATAAAATCTAAGGTCGCATATCAAATCGCAAGAAAAATAAGTAAGGAACCAGAAGTAGTTGGTATCTATAAAAATTTTGAGAAATTTATTAATTCGTGTATAAATTTAATTCATAGCAAAGATGATTATTTAATTTTCGCTGCGTTGTTTGAAGCAACCTATGGATTTTATTACGACATAGCTCCGAAGAGCGCAATAAAGCAATAAAATAGGAGAATAACATTATGAAACAAATAGGCTTAAAAAAAATAACAGGAAAAATTGTTGTAAAAACAGGTCTTCACATTGGAGCTGATAGTAGTACAGTTGAAATAGGCGGTATGGATAATCCTATTATCAGAAATCCACTTACACGAGAACCCTACATCCCTGGATCTTCAATAAAAGGTAAGATGCGTTCTCTAATGGAATGGAAATTAGGTAGATTAGATATGACCCCGGACGATATCAGAAAGAAGGGAGGGCCTTGTGTCTGTGGTAAAGCTGATTGCCCAATCTGCCGCGTTTTTGGTAGAGCAAACAAAAATCAAAAATCAAAGAACACTAATGATAAAAATAAAACCCCTAATGATAAAAATGCTGCTGATAATATGAGAGGCCCAACAAGAATAATTGTTCGGGATGCATTCCTTACAAAAGAATGGTCAGAAAAATTTAATCAAGGAAAAGCCATTGTTGAAGAAAAAAGTGAAAACAGCTTAAATCGTATAACAGCTGAAGCAAATCCTCGTCCTATTGAACGTGTTGTCCCGGGAGTAGAATTTGATTTTGAAATTGATTATCGCGTTATCGATACTGGTGACAACGGTGACACAGATGAAAAATTCTTTAAAACTGTAGTTAAAGAAGGATTAAAAATGCTTCAAAACGATTACCTTGGTGGTGGTGGAACTCGTGGTAATGGACAAATTGCCTTTATAGAACTTAAGAATGAAAACGGAGAGAAAATAACTTTATAGGGTTTTCTATGGAATTGTACAAAGTATCTTTACAATTATCTTCTGCACTTATTACTCCGTTAAAGGGAGATACAATCTGGGGTCATATTGTCTGGGGCATTGCAAATCACGAAGGAGAAGCAGCAGTAACTGATTTTATAAACTCATGCAAAGGAACAGAACCTGCATTTGTAATTTCATCTGCGTTTCCACAGGGAACTATTTGTAGGCCAATTCCTGTAGTTCAAAAAAGACAAAAATCAATGACTCCAGAAAAATATGCTGAAATCAAAAAAAGCAAAAAGCGTGTATATGCTTCTGCAACTGACTATTTTGAAGATAACGTAGAAAGTGACAATGAATTAGGAAATCCGTTTGAAACGGTAACTGTAACACATAATTCGATAAATAGATTCTCAAATACTGTTGTAGATGGTAGTTTATTTGCAATCGGTGAAACCTGGAGTAAATGCCTAAACTTTGATGTCTATATTGCAACAGCATATGACACAAAAAGAATAAAGCAGTTATGTGAATGGGCTTTTGAAAATGGATATGGGGCAGATGCTTCAATAGGAAAAGGAGCCATTTCAGTAATTGGAGAACCTCAAATTGTAAATCCAAAATATAAATCTAATACTTATCTTGCACTGGCACCGTTTGTTCTTCCTCAAGCTTTTGAAGTTTCCGATTTACGTGCCGACACTTTCGTTCGTAATGGAAAAATTGGAGGAGCTTTTGCTTCGTCTATGGTGCCCTGGAAAAAAACTGTTGTACTTTTTAATGAAGGAGCTGTTTTTAAAAGTCAGAAAAATATTAAAGTGATTGGTACTCTTCTAACTGATGTACATTCAGATTCAAGGATATGCCAATCTGGTTTTGCTCCGGTTATTCCAATACCAGAGGAGTAGACGATGGGAAAACGAATTTACAAATTAACTATAGAACCAATAACTTGTGTACATATTGGTACAGGAGAACAGCTTACTCTTTTGGATTATGCTGTAAAAGAAACAAAACCTGGAATTAATAAATACATTCATTTTTCTTCTGACAGTATTTTGAATAGAATTGCAAGAGATCCCGCAAAAATTCAGCAATTTGATATAGCAAGCACATCTGGTAACATAAAAGATTTACAGACTTTTTTCCAGAACAATTTTTCTGTCGAAGAAGATTCTGTCTATTGCTGTGAAACTACCAAAGAGTTTGCCGAAACATATCTTAAAAATAAAAACCGTAATCCGTATGAAGATGTGGCGCTCGTAGAACAAATGTATAGATCAGCAGGAGATGCAATTCCCGTAATTCCTGGTAGCTCATTAAAGGGGGCTATAAGAACGGCTATATTAAATGCTCTCCTTATTAATCTTGATGAGGACTCTTATAACGATCTAGTTAAATCACTTCACAGAATACATGATGATAAAATACCTTATAGTCAAGGTAATTCTCATAAACTTCCCAAGGCTTTTGACGACCTTAATAAAGAGATTCAGTCCAAATTACTTTCGGGAGAAGGAAAATCTTTAAGTGCCGGGAAAGATCCTTTCAGAGCTGTAGAAATTTCTGATTGTTCTTTTCCAATTGAAACCAGACAGATAGCAGGTATTCTTAAAATTATTTTCAAAAATTATTCGACCGGAGAGGTTATAAGCGATCCTATACAGATTCAAGCCGAAGCTATAATGGGTTCACTTATGAACACAGAAAATATTGGCTCAGGATTAATTCGAATTAATTCTGATTTATCCAGAAATAGAAATGGAGTTACCAAAGCTCTTAATATTTCTGATATTGTAAAAAGTTGTAATCTTTTCTTCTGGGATGAATTCGAAAATGAATATAATAAGTTTTATAAAGATGCAGGAGAAAATTGCGATTTAATCACAAGCTTGAAAAAGAAACTACAAGAAATCATGGCAAATGATAATCAGTTTATTATACGTGTTGGTAGATGGAGTCAGGCAGAATTTGTAACTTATGAAGAAAATTTACGCTCCCCTGAATCGGGAACTTATGGTTCAACTCGAACAGTATTTAATTATGACGGACAATACTTGCCATTAGGTTGGTGTAAATGCAGTGTTGAGGAGATTAAGTCATAATGAGTAAGGTGCATATAACTTTGGTAGGCGGGCAGCCAATGCCCGTTTATAACGGCATCAAATACTGTAAACCAGATAAAATACTATTCATTTATTCAAAGGAATCCGAAAAGCAGAAACAAACTCTTAAAAAGGAAATAATTGAAACTGGACTAGTAAAAGAGTCTGATGTACTTAGTTCACAAGCACTTGATCCTGTTGATTTGGCAGAAATTGAAGAAACAGCAAAAAGATATAAGGAAAAATTTGCAAATGATGAAGTTTCCATTAATATCTCCGGCGGAACAAAAGCATGGTCTTATTATTTTTCAACTATCTTTGGCGACTCAAGCAATTCTCAAATCTATTACATTGATCAAAATAATATTTGCTATAATCTAAAAACAAAACAACAAGAAAAAATAACAGTTGATGCATTACTTCAATTTAAATTAAATAAAAATCCTTTACTTTCATATACACATTTTTCTTCTTATACTGACACAGATAAATCTATTATTGCAGAAATTGAGAAAATCAGAAAAATAGATATTAGCATTTTTACAAATCTGACTAATCTTAATAAAGAAAAATCCAAGCAATTAGAAGAATCTTCGGAAGGAACTTTTTATAGCAATAAATCGTATATACAGTGGAATAAATCAGGAGACTGTACAATAGGAATTGAGAAGAAAGACAATCTTATAGAAACAAAATTATCTTCTCCTAATCTACTGAAAATAATTTTTAATTCCGCCTGGTTTGAATTAAAAGTAGCAGATATTCTTTCAAGATGGGATAAAGCAAAAAACATTTATATGAATTGTAAATTCCTTGTAAACAAAGAGTTAAATCAATTCAATCAAAAATATGCCGAAAAGAACCCTAAAAATGAGGTTGATATCATTATTGATGTTGGAGATAAAGCTTTGTTTGTTGAATGTAAGACTGCTATAACAAATTCTACTGATATTGATAAATTTAAAACAGTTGTAAGAAATGTGGGTGGAAGTGGAAGTAAAGCAATATTCATTTGTTTAAACAAAATCGGCGATAAAGAAAAAGAGAAAATTAATGATTGTGATATGATGTCATATTCATTTAGTGAATCCAAAGATATCAATGAATTATACGATATGCTCGATAGAAAAATTATCAGAATAAACAAATAAAAGAACCTCATGACAAATATTTAGTCTCGAAAATACAGTATCCTGATACAAAACTTTCACAATTGTGGCTACAAATCCCTACAATTCAAAAAATAAGAAAAAAAATTCTTTTTTTTCTGTAAAACTATCAATTTTTCAAAACATTATCCCTCATATATAGGTGTAACCAAAAAAAACAAAAGGAGGACCAAAATGTTTTTTTTAGTACCACTTATAGCTGCCGCAGCTTCTACAATCTCGGCAGGGACTATTGCAACAGGGGTAGCAGTTGCTGTTACTGGAGGAGCTATTGCGGCAAAGAAAATCGCTGATAGCGTTGAAAAAGAAAATTGCGCTGTTGTAGAAAAGGCAAAAGAAGATGCCCGTAAAACCGTACAGCAGGCGAAAACCGCAGCGCAAGAAAAAAAGGAGGAGTATAAGGCGCAGAAAGGTCAGGAAATTCAAAAGCATTTGGACAATTGCGACATGAAGGAAAAAGATAAGGAATTCTGTTCTGCTTATCTTTCAAAATTAGGCCAAAAAGAAATAGGAGCGTAAAATGAACAAGTTTTTTGAAAGACTCTATGAAAAGAGTTTAGAAACAGACCAGGCTATCGCTGAAATTTACGACAGGGCAGCTTATGCATGTTCTGTGCTCGAAGATGTTTATGATGAATGCAACACAAAATTCCAAGAAACACAGGATATTATTACATCATTGCTTGAAGAGGGCGATTTTGAGTCTGCTATGAAAAAGATCGCTGAAGTTAGAAATCTTACATCTCTGACTTCAGATGAAGCCATTAAAAATAGATTATCTGAATATAATCTTAAGAAAACCAATTAGGAGAATTATTATGACAACACCAAATTTACCAACAATTCCAACAACAGTTCCAACAACAAAAATTCCAATGTCAGGAGTGCCAGCTGTAAATGAAATAATGAAATCGGTTCCGACCATCGTTGATTCATTTGCGGGAATCATCGACAGTTGCAATAACAGAGCTCTCCGTTTAGGTGAAATTCAGGCAAATGCCAGTGCCCAAATTACAAAAATTGAAAAGGTTTGTGAAGTTAATTTAAGAGAGATAGATTTCAAGGATAACTGTATGCAAACTGCATTTAACTCAGGAATGGATGGTGAACAAATTATCAATTTGTTAAAGGAGTTACAAAATGGCTGCTATCATAGTTTCTAATGCTGGTCAAATAGCATCTGGTTTGGCAGATATTTCAACCTCAATTTTTAGGATTGTTGATTCAAACAATTGGACAGAAGCTGAATTATTCCGCATTGCCAAAGAAACAGAAGTCGTTATAAAAAAGATCAAATGCGAAGCAAAATTTGAAAAAGCAGAAATTGATTATTGTTATAAACAGATTATAACTGCACTGAATTCCAGTATGTTGGACCGTAATCAAAAGAAACAATTCTTTCAGATTATGATTGATACTATGGAAAAGGTGTGAATGTTTAAATAGAGGTTTGTTATGGATAAAGCTACTGTAAAAAAAATTGAAAAGAAACTCTCGAACCCTATTAATGAAAATTTTTGTACTAAATTAATGTTTTATATTAACAAAAAGGGCATGACAAATCCCCAGGTATATAATACAGCAGGAATGACAGCAGACTGTTTTTCAAAAATTATCAGTGGGAAAACAAAATCTCCAAAAAAGGAAACTGTTGTTGCACTTGCTATTGCTTTAAAATTAAATGATGATGAGGCTACAGATTTACTTTCATCTGCAGGCCGCTCTTTAACTAGTTATAAAAAAGATTTAATCTATAAATATTGTTTTATGTATGGTCCGTTTACGATTGATGAAGTAAATGAGACCTTAGTTTATTTCCACTATAAACCTATTGGTGGAAGAAAATAATAATGGTGTAACGGGCAAAGGGAAGAATAACTTTTCTCTTTGCCCTGTATATTTAACACAAGGCTATTTTGCTTACGATCTTGTATTCATAATCCGTATATTTTTGTGCCAAATAATCTTTTGCTTCGTTGAAGTTTCGAGCTTCAAAAGCAATTGTTTTTTTATCATTTGTTGCTTTGTCATTTAGAATGACCTTAAGTAAGAATTTTTCTTTCTTAAAAATCATTTTTGACCTCCCATATATAGTGTAATATAATTCTTGTAAAAAGGCATAGCTTATCAAGCTAATTTTTTTTTGGAGTGAAAGTATCAATTTTTGGAATATACTCATCTCTAATATAAGTGTAACAGTTTTTGAT
>JAEEGL016233435.1_pt1 | contig 14833 bp, 8 predicted proteins | sample 9134231 | NCBI WGS metagenome assembly JAEEGL01 (sample SAMN16246548, study PRJNA631951) | gut metagenome | biome: gut microbiome; feature: rumen; material: fiber-attached | host: Bos | place: Iran: Karaj | collected 2018-10 | reverse complement strand
TGTATGCCGCATTTTGGCTTTTGTTAGGAAGGGACTCGAAAGATAAGTTCCGACAGTCCGGTGGACTGTCGGGCGCCGCCGTCCCCGGCGGCGCAACCTTACATTTCTGCCAAAGGCAAAAATGCAGCGAGTCCCTTCCGGCACGTCAGAACAACGCCAAGGGTCATCAGACGCCGCAGGCGCCGCAGAATCGACCGAAAGCGTCTGTTGTTTTTGCCGGCATCGTATAGTATAATCACCTCAATCCATCGTGCTTTGTTTATGAGGAGGGAGAGGCAATATGAAAAAGCTTGGATTGATCGGCGGAACCGGGCCGGAGTCTACGATTGAATATTATCGTCAGATTGAATACGGAGTTCAGGCAAAGACCGGATGCTTTCCCCATCTTGCGATCGAGAGCCTGAGTGTGTTTGACGTGCTTCGGTTCTGCGATGAGAAGGATTATGCGGGGCTGACAGCATATCTTCTCAAAGGCTTTCAAGCGCTTGCAGATGCCGGGGCGGATTTTGCCTGTTTGACGGGAATCACACCGCATATTGTCTTTGATGAAATCTCAGAGAAATCGCCCATTCCCATCATCAGCATCGTGGAAACAGCCTGTGAACGGGCAAAAATGCTCGGATACGGCAGGATCGCGCTGCTTGGCACGTATCCCACCATGAAGGGGTCCTTCTTCCAGAAAACGTTCCGTGCACAGGGAATTGAAGTCGTCACGCCGCTGGAATTCGAGATGCGGTATATCGGCGAAAAGATTGAGACGGAGCTTGAACTGGCGCGGGTTGTCCCGGAAACGCAGCAGCGTTTGCGCGCAATTTCCGACCGCCTGGTATCCGACGAGAATGCCCAGGCCATCGTCCTCGGCTGCACAGAGCTCCCGCTGATCCTGAATGACAGCCTGACCGCCGCTCCCTGTCTGGATGTTATGAAGATCCACATTGAGAAGCTCATCTCCATGATTCTTGCGGATGGAACGGTAAATTCCGATTGACAGAAGGGTGCGCCGGCATCTTTCCGGTGTTTTTCTGCAATCCCTTTACAAACGGTCGGTTTTTCCGTATAATCGGTGCATCAGGAACCAATTTGACACCTGCCCGCGGAAAGGAGTGCCCATGACCAAGCTGCTGCTGTTTCTTCTTGTGATGACCTTTGGCGTGTTCGTCCAGTCCACGGTGGGCTTCGGCGGGCCGCTGATCATTATGCCGCTGGGACTGATGCTGCTTCCTTTGGGCGTGGTCAAGCCGGTCACCACCTTCACCGCCTGGCTCGCCGGCCTCTCGGTGCTGATCACCGATTATAAGTACATCAACTGGCGTGAGCTGGCCAAAATGGCCGGCGTGATGCTCATCGGCGTGCTGGGGGGCATGTGGCTCACCGGCAAGCTGCCGTCAAACATCCTGCTGCCGATCTACGGCGCGGTGGTGGTCTTCATCGGCGTGCAGCGGCTCTTTTTCCCCACCGGGCGGCAGACGCCCAAGGCTGTGAAGAATACGGCCCTGGCCCTCTCGGGGCTGATGCAGGGACTGTTCGTCTCCGGCGGCAGCTTTCTGGCGATCTATGCGGTGGATCAGCTGCCCGAAAAACGGGAGTTCCGCGCCACGGTCAACGCCGTCTGGGGCATCCTGAACACCGTCATGCTCATCACATTCTGGACGAGCGGCGGCCTGACGCCCGAAGTGCTCAGGGCAGGCGGCCTGGCCATCGTTCCGACTGCCGTCGCCATCTGGCTCGGCGGACAGCTCACCAGGCGTGTCAAACAGGCCACCTTCCTCAAGATCATCTATGTGGTGCTGATCGCCTCCGGCGCGGTGCTGCTGATCACCAATCTGTAATGAATGCGGCGCGCTGCGAAACCGCAGCGCGCCGCTTCTTGCAGGCCCGTCTGTTTCTCTGCAGGGAAACAGACGGGTTATTTATGTTGTTTTTCCTCCCGCGCCTTCCGGTGCTCGTTCATGATGCGCTGGGGGCTCCTGCGTCCGCTCCAGATCAGCGCTGCGATCAGAAGCAGCAGCAGAAGCGGTATCGCGATCGCGGGCATGACCACGACCGGCCGGATCTGGAAGGCCTCCGCCGTGATGGCAAGCGTGCCGGGCTTGGTATCCACCCGATGGCCGCGGACCAGCAGCCGGTGGGTGTTGACGCCGTAGGGGGTGCAGGTCACCAGGGTGCAGAGATCCTTGCCCGGCTCGACGCACAGGTCGCCCACCTCCCGGGGCAGCACGATGCGGATCTGATCCACCTCGTAGGTCAGCACCTCGTCCAGGGTCCGGATGAGGAAGGTATCGCCCTCCACGAGCTGGTCGATGTCGGTGAACAGGCGGGCCGAGGGCAGGCCGCGGTGGCCGGAGAGGACGCAGTGGGTGCTCTCGCCGCCCACGGGCAGGGAGCTGCCCTCGATGTGGCCGATGGCGATCTGCAGGACGCCGTCGTCGGTGCCGTGGTAGATGGGCAGGGTGCAGCGGATTTTCTGGATGTCGATGTAGCCCATGATGCCGCTTCCGTCGACGTCCAGCTGACGGAGGTAATCCGCCCGCTGCTCGTCGGAGAGTGTCATCGCGCCGCCGCCGTAGGCTGCGACAGCCTCGTTATAGGCCCGGGCGTCATTTAAGATGCGCTGGTATTCCTCGTTGTCCAGATGGGATACGTTTTCGGCATAGTCCGATACGACCTTGGATTGCCGATAACTGTTCCACCAGTTGCTGACGGGGGGATACAGCAACAGGGACAGCCCGACAATGAGAATCAAAATCAGAAAAATGTTGGATTTCCGTTTTCTCATGCCGAACTCTCCCTGTGGCTGTATCCGGGGAGGGGAGGCCCCTCCCCGGATCCGGTTGTTCATTTCATTGCCCGTTCGGGCAAATGCGCCGTGTTTTTACGCTTCGGCGTTCACGCGCTTGCGGGTGATCAGGATCACGCATGCGCTGAGAACCAGCATGCCGCCCAGGACATAGAAGAGGGTGGTGCCGATGCCGCCGGTGCTGGGCAGCTCGGAGCCCTGGTTGTTCTTCACGGTCAGCTTGATCACGTTGTTTTCGATCGCGGCGTTCTCGCCGTCGACCGCGGCGGACCAGTCGCAGGTCTTGGTGTCCTGATCGACCACGCTGTTAACGACCAGCTCGATGGGCAGCTTGAGCAGGTTGTAGCCCTCGGGGGCGGCCAGCTCGGTGATGGTGTAGGTGCCGGCGTTCAGGCCTTCGATGGTCAGGACGCCGTTTTCATTCACATAACCCTCGGCGGTGACCTGCTCCTTGGTGACGTCCTCGGTCACCTTGTCGACCAGCTTGTACTTCTTGGAAGTGGAGTCGTACAGATCTTCGTTGCCGTTGGGGGCTTCGGTGGTGTAGGTGCCGTCCTTGAGCATGTAGTAGGTGCCGTCGGCGGCGGGCTCAAAGACCTTCTTGTTGATGAGAGCGACATTCAGCTTTTCGCCGTCGATCAGGAACTTGGCGCCGGTCAGGGTCTTGGTGGGGATGTCGGCGTCGACCTTGGTCAGCTGCATGGCGATGGAGAAGGTCTTGGTTTCGACCTTGGGAGTCACGCCGGTGGGCTCGTCGGGATCGTTGGGATCGGGCTCGTCGGTGCCCTGGTAGTCATAGTTGGGGTCGTTGGAGTAAGTCAGCTGGACTTCGTTGACGTTGCCGGCGGCGGTCAGGTCGGCCTGCTCGTTCAGGGTGGCGGTATAGTTGACGGCGATGGCGGCGTCCTTCTGATCCTTGTACTGGATGAAGTTCTTCAGGACGATCTTGACGGCGGTGGTGCCGTCGGCGGCGGTTTCATAGGAAACTTCGTAGTCGTCCGCGGCAAGGGCGGTCTCGCCGATGGTGACGGTCACGTCGTCGTTGAAGGTCAGGCCCTTGGACATGGTGTCGTTCAGAACGAAGTAGTACTTGTCATAACCGGTCATATCGGGGACCTTGGAAGTGATCTCGTAGGGGATCTCGTCGCCGATGGAGGCGGAGTTGGCGCTGAGCTTGGTTTCGCCATCTTTGATCTTCTTGTCAACGCTGGGGACTTCGCTCTTGGCAGCGACGGTCACGTCGCTGACGACCTGCAGGATGAAGCGGGAATAGGCGGCGTCTTCCTGGCCGGACAGGGAGTTGTCCTGATCCTTGACCAGATAGTAGCCGGCGGGGGAAACATCGAGAGCGGCGCTGCCGGAAGCGGCGGGCGTACCCGTCAGGACCTTGCCGAACGCGTCGGCGACCTTCTGGGCGGTCTCGGTGTCATTGCCGGCGTTCAGCGCGGCGATGGCTTCGGCAAATTCGGCGGCGGAAGAGCTCGCGGTCAGAGCGGTGTAGTTTTCCGCGGTGGGATCGCGAAGGGCTTCGATGTCCGCGGCCAGCTGGCCCAGCTTGGTGTCGTCCACGTTGCTGCCCCAGGTGATGTTGGAGAGGATCTTCTTGTTGTTGCTTTCGGCGAGGTCGCCCTTGAAGATCTGATAGGCCTCATAGGTGTGGGCGGCGTTATCGTCGGCATTGGGTTCGATGGTAACGGTGTAGGCAAAGGCGTTCACCGTCAGAGCCAGAACCATGACCAGGGCCAGAAGAATGGCCGAAATACGTCTGATGTTTTTCATCTTTTGTGTTTCCTTTCTGTATATACTATTTTGTTTTTTTTATTTTGCTGGATGCACTGCGGCGCTTCAGAGATTTCGCCGTGAGGGAAAAGAGGTTGTTCACCGGCCTCCTTTCCGTCTGCGCCTCAGATCGCATCCGTAAAATACCAGGGCTCCGGCAATCAGCAGGCTGCCGAGCAGTGTGAACGGGGCGGCGCCCATGCCGCCGGTGCGGGGAAGCTCTTCGCCGGGCTTGTTGGATACGGTCAACGTCTGCTCATGAAGCGCGACCGTGGCGGTTTCGGAGATCACTGGCCAGTATTTGGCCGCGGTGCCCTCGTCCTTCTGCAGCAGTTCCACCTTGTCCAGAGTGACTCTGATGTAGAATGCCGCGTCCGCGTTGAACACATATCCGTCCGGGGCGTTCGTTTCCCGGATCTCATAATACCCGGCGTCCAAATCCTCGAAGATGAGGGTTCCTTCGTACTGTCCGGGTCCGCCTGTGGTGCCCTCCTCCGATCTTCCGTTGGAAAGGAAGCGGGTATCGATGTTGCCGATCCGCTCCTGATCGAGCTGACGCAGGGTGAAGTCCGCGCCGTTCAGCCGGATCGAGGTGTCGTCCCGGTCGACCTTGAGGATCACCAGATCCACAGCCATCTTCCTGTTATAGGCTGTCAGGACGCCGGATTGGACGCCGCCGTTCACGTTGTTGTCGGAGTAGGAGACGGCGTAGCCCTCGGGAACGGAATCCTCTGCGATCGTGTAATAGCAGGCTCTGCCGTTATAGGACCGCGGGAGGGCGGCGCTGGATTCGGACAGCCGGCCGGAGCCGGATACGTTGAACGGCTGCGACCAGACGCCGCCGGATCCGAGCTGTACGGTTTTGGTCCCGCCGGTGGCAACCATGGGCGCCACGGCGGTGGAGGAATTAAACGACGGCTGATAGATCAGATTGTTGTTGGTTCCGTCGTAGCGGTTGTTGTTGATCGTGACGACGAGGTTCAGATCCTTTGTGATGTTGTGGATCGTCAGCGTCTGCCGTCCGGCGCGTCCGTCCGTCCGGTTCGGATTCGCCCGCCACGAGGTTTCGTAGGTGCTTCCTTCCAGCCCGGTGACGGTGAACGGCTGCTCCGTCGTCCATTCGTTCCAGTCCCATTGGATGGTCATGTCGCCGGTTCCGGAGCCGGACCTTGTCGCGATCTGTGTCGTCTGGGACTGCGAGCCGCCGCCGCTGCCGTTGCCGTAACACCGGAATGTGATGTTGACGCTGTGGCTCTGCGGCGAGCCCTGGGTCCACTGGACGAGCTTCAGATTCAGCGTTCCATCGTGGTCGATGGCGTCGCCGTTGAAGTCCTGCCATTGCTTGCGGACGACCAGATGCCCCGGGGTATCGTCCGGCTGGTTCTCCGCGGTCAGCGTGAACGTCCGGTTGTCGAAGGATACGCCGTCCGGAAGTTCGATGATCTGAAGATCGTAGCTGTCCGTGATCTCGAAAACGGTGGAATTCGGGATCATTTTGTATCCCTGGGGTGCGGCGGTTTCGCGGACCGTGTAGGTGCCGGGCTCCAGGGCGGTCCAGGTGTATCTGCCGTCGCCGGAGGTGATCTCGATTTCCTCGGGTATGCCGCCGTCCTTGCTGATGGAGAATATGGCGCCGACCATGGCGTTGCCGAGTTCGTCCACCTTTTGGATCGTGACGTCCGGAGGCTCGTTGGGGATCGTATTGGTGACGGTCAGGACGTTGTCGCCGTCGGAGGTCAGGATCTTTCCGTCGTTTGCCAAATCGACTGTCATGACCGTGCCCGCCGGGACGCCCGTCTCCTGGGCGGTCTTGATGAAGTAGAGGTACGGATTGCCTTGCTCGTCGGCGGCCTGGAGGCCCTCCAGGATCCTGCGCCAGGTCATTCCGCTCAGCTCCACCGTGACCGGTTTGTCGTCCGTGCTCCAGGTGGGATCCACTTCGTAGATCATGCCCGGGATCGGGGAATCCGGCCGCAGGCTTTCGTCGTCCGGGTCCGGCGCCGCGCTCTGGCTGACCGTGGCCGGCGCTTTGCGCGCGGGCGAGCTGAGCGCCCGGGCGTTTGCCGACTTGGTGGCCGCGCCGCGTCCGGCGAGCAGCGACACCGAGTTGACCCACAGGTCCTGGGTCCCCCAATCGTGGAAGATCGTGATGGGATAGGTGCCGCTCCAGTTCTCGTATTCCGGCAGCTGGAAGATCAGCGTCTGCGTGACTGCGGCGTAATCATCCTGCCCCGGCGTCGACTGCGGCGGCGTATAGCTGTAGGTGCGGTTGCCTTCCCGGATGTTGACGTGGAAGGAATTGTTATGACCCGGGCCCGGCCGGGAGATGTTCAGCACGATCTTTGATCCGGCGGGGAAGGTATAGGTCATATTCTGGTAATTGGAGGCGCCGTCGATGGAGTTCGTCACGCGGACCGTCAGGTTCTTGGCCTCCTGCTTCGGCGTGACCTGCGTTGTAAACGCAGCCACCGCAGGATTGCCGTTCTCCGCCGTGTGTCCGCTCACGATCGCCACTTCCTGCGATGCGGGGGTGTTCGCGACGTCGTAGCCGTCCACGGCGCTGCTGATCTGGACGGTGTAGGTTCCCGCCGGCAGGTTGGTGATCAGCGCGCCGCCGATGGAGGGATCGTAGCTGCCGGTCCGGATCGTGATGCCGTCGCGCTTCACCGTGTAGTTCGCCTGGAAGGTCTTCCCGCCCGGCAGACCGTTGACCGTCTGATCGATCCTCAGATCGCCGTTGACCGGGTTGCTGTGATCCTCCGTCAGGCGGTAGCGCCCGAGGGTGAGGGTGACCTTCGCGCCCTCCGGCGGCGTGGCGACGGAGCCGTTCTGGTGCTCCCAGAGCTTCTCCACGGGGATATCCGTGGGCTCCTGCTCATAGACGTTATAGACGTAGAATTCCAGGAAGCCGTTGTAGCGGTCGATGCCGCCCACATCCCGGTAGGAGCCAAGCACATCGGGGATGCTGTTGTAGGCCTCGTCCTCGGAGGTGAATGTCTGCGAGACGTGGCGCTGGTTTTCGATGCCGTCGTTTCTCCAGACGTACTCGGTTTCGAGGTATGTGTGGGAATAGGACCAGCGCTTGCCGTCGGTGTCGGTGATTTTCTGCTGCAGGTTTTCTTCCGACTTGTCCTCCTGGACGTAGACCATGCCGGGCGGCACGTCGTAGTCGTACATGATGCCCATGCCGCCGTCGCCGATGCGCATGGTCTTGTCATGGGCGAGGGTGTAGCCGGTCTCGTAATCCGGCTGCGTCTGGGTTTCGTCGTATGCGCCGACGTCCAGATTTTTGACCTCGTCGATGGGGTTGGGCGCCGCGTTCTTGTCGATGGCCTTCCGGTAGATATGGAAGACGTGCTGCAGCTCGCGGTTCGGCGTGATCACGTGGCCGCTGGCGTCCACCAGATACTTGATGATCGAGATGGCCACCGTGCTGGTGCTGGATTCGCCGGAGATGCCCAGGGCGAAGTCCATGCCGCTGTTGGCGTTGTTGAGGTCGTCGCCCGTCGTGCTGTAGATGTATCCCTGCCGCCAGTTTCGCGTCGTCTGGTCGCCCATCATCCGGATGGCGGGGCATTCGTTCCGGGGATCCCAGTAGTCGAAGCTGGCCGCCAGGGTGATGGTGGAGCGGACCTTCTGCGCGTTCGGGTCCTTTGTGACGTCGTACCCGCTTTGCAGGGAGGCCAGCGCATCGGCTTCGCTGCTGTAGAGCTGGTGCTGGTTGTACACCATGGGAAGCTCGATGTCCTTTGTGGTGGAAACGGTGTAATAGATCCGGTTGGCCAGGCGCTGCGATCGGATGGCCTGGCTGTTGTTGCCGGACTGGCCGTTCGCGACGGGGGGCAGGTTGGCCACCTTGAAGATGCCGCCGATACGGACCTGGTCCGTGCTGGCGCCGTTCTCCGTGTTTGCCGAATAGCCGTTGATCACGTAGGCGTCGTCCAGGATCGTCTGGTTGCCGTCGGCGTCCTTCGTGTAGGCGATGATCTGCGCCTGCTTGATGTCGTCCTTGGTGACCTCGACCTTGTTGTTCGAGAGGGGGAGGGTGACGTGGTTTTCATTGCTGACGACCAGCGTCCGCACCTGCCCGTTTTCCACATAGTAGTAGGTGCCGTAGGCCAGGGGCACGTTGACGGCGGCCACGGCTTCGACGGAGATGTCGATATGGTTGACGGTGTGGTAGGGCTCGCCGATCTGCAGGTCCGGGTTATGGACCTTTGCAAAGTAGACCTCGGCGGGCGTGCCCTCGCCGTCGCCGCCGGCGATCCGGTAGGTGCCGTGATCGTTGACGTATTTCAGGATCTTTGACGGATCGGATGCGGCGGCCAGCGTGTGGTTGGTTTGATCGTAGGAGATCGTCGCCTGCTGCATCAGATCGCGGCGGCTGACCGTCAGACCGTTCAGCGGCGCATTGGACGGGCTGTCCTGGATCAGGGCGTCGTCCTGGCGCGGATCGATGTAGCGGTAATAGTAGTCCGAGGCGACGTTCTGGTTGTTGTAGGCGGCGGCCTCCGCCGGATGGTAGAGGTTGCTGCCGGTGTAGGTCCAGAGCATGGGATCTTCCACCGCGATCTTGTTGACGTCGCCGTCGATCGGGGTTTCGACCTCCTCCAGGCTGCCGTCGTTCCGGACGATGTAGTACAGCTCGCCGATCTTGACGAGTACCATGTACTTTCCGTTGCTCTCCAGCGACGGCTGATCAAAGGCGAACTCCAGGAAGGCGTTCTGATCGTTCTGGCTGTACCAGCCGGCAAAGCCGGTGCCGCCGCTGCCGTTGAATTCGTTGAGGCAGAATGTCCGGCCGTTGACTGTCCCGCGGATCTGGTAGGTGCCGTTGCCGGCCTGGGTGACCGTCAGGGCCTGCGGGCTGGATGACAGCTGGACGTGCGCCTGCTGGGTGCTGTTGTTATAGGCGCTGAAGCGCATGTACCGCTTCTGCCCGTTGACCATCGTATAGATGTTGTAGACGCCGGGCGTGCCCGTGCTCTCAAAGGTCCATGTCGCCGCCTGGGAGGCGCCGCCCTTCCGGAGCCGGGTGATATTATCCTGGGTTACGGTGCCGGCGTATACGTAGCGGTCGCCGATGTGGATCTTCACGCTGCGGCCGTCCAGGTTATTGACCGTGGGCGGCGGCGCCGTGATCACGCCGTAGGTGGAGAATCCGTCGGTCCGGAACTGCAGCTCGGCGGCGTTTTCCTCCGCCTCGGTCTGCACAGCCTCGAGGACGTCGGGGCCGCCGTCGGCAAAGTGGATGATCCGCATGGGCTCCGGCGAGCAGTCGGAGAGACGGATCTGAACGGAAACCTCGGCGGTCGGCTCGATCTTTTTGCCGCCGGAGAGGATCTCAATGTCGAAGAACCGCGCGAAGGGGATATCCTCCGCATTCGTTCCGAGCGTTTCCGCGGAATCGGCCAGGCAGGTCCGGTATTCGTCGGTGTCGGGCAGGATCTCCTCCGCCCGCAGCTCGGCGTCCGCGGGGATCTTCGCTTCATCGGTGTAGCTTACCGTGATGTCATACGTCTGCCCGTCCGCGCTCAGAACATTGTTGAGCTCCATGGTATAGACCAGCGCATAGACGGAGCAGGCGTCGGCCTCGAACAGCACGCCCGTCTCCCCGGCGGGGGTGGACATGGCGTCGACCTGCTCGGCCGAGCCGTCGTCCTGGACGTGAACGACCAGCGGATCGCTTTGCTGCCGGGTCTGCTTGGGCTGCATGGAGACGCGGATGGGCTTGGCGGGCTCGATCTCTTCGCCGTCAAAGGTGAAGATGATGTCCGCCGCGTCCATGTGGGCGACCCGGCCGTCCACGGCGTCGGTGACGGCGTCCAGCACCCGGGCGGCTGCCACGGGCTTGACCTCCATGACCGTGCCCTCGGGGAACGCGCCCTCGGGCGCCTCGACCCGCACGCGCAGGGTTTCGGTCTCGCCGGTGAATTCCTTATCGACGACCATATCCTCCAGGGAGGCGACTTTGCCGGGGTTGGGATTCTCGGGCAGCAGGCCGTAGCCCACCAGCCGTTCGTCGTCCCAGTCGTAGTGGCGATGGGCCACCTTGTCGTCGGAGTTGCCTTCGATGGTGTAGACGCCCCTTTGCTTGTCCACCTCGGTCACGAGGCCCACATGGTCGGGGCTGTCGTCGTGGTTGTTTTCAAAGAAAATCAGGTCGCCGGGGCGGGGCAGACCCTTGCCCGCGGGCAGGAACATCTTCCGCGCGGTCAGCTTGTTCACCCAGGTTTCGCAGTTGGCCTCGTAGGGGAAGGCCTCCCGGGGGATGCCGGCATAGTGCAGGCAGAAGGAGACGAACATGGCGCACCAGTCGCCGTAGGGGCTGCCATACCAGGCGCCGTAGCGGGAGTAGCCCTTGGTGACGGTGGCGCAGACCTGGAAGTTCCGGCTGCTTTCGGCGTAGCCCAGCTGGCTTTCCGCCACGGCGAGCAGGTCGTCCGCCCAGACGCCGGTGAGCTTCTCGGGCAGGGTGGCTTCCCATATATCGCGGCTCTCCAGATCGGCGTCGGGGTTGGAGTAGCAGGCCGTGGTGTGCGTGTGCTCCTCCTTGCCGCAGGTAAGCGTGCGCTCATAGCAGGATTCCGTGTGGAAGTGTTTCTCGGATTCCTCGCATCCGCAGGTCAGCTCCGTGACCGGCGTGTAGCATTCCTCAGTGTGGGTGTGGCCCTCGCACTCCTCCAGGGGGCAGGTCAGGGTCGTTTCCGTCTCGTAGCATTCCTCGCCGTGGGTATGATTTTCATCCTCCTCCAAGGGGCAGGTCAGAGTCGTTTCCGTCTCGTAGCATTCTTCGGTATGGGTGTGTCCCTCGCTTTCCTCCAGGGGACAGGTCAGCTCCATCGTGGTTTCATAGCAATCCTCGGTGTGGGTATGGCCTTCGTCTTCGGCCAGCGGGCAGGTCAGTTCCGTCGTATAGCAGCTGTCCGTATGGATGTGCTCTTCCATGCCGCAGTTGGCCTGTTTCTCCAGGGTGATGGCGGGGAGGATCAGAGCATAGGTCGTGCAGAACACAACAAGACACGCCAAAAAACGAACGAGAACACGTCGGCGTTTTTTTGGCGTGAATCGGTCTGGCTTGTTGCTTTGTCGGCGCTTGGATAGATCCATGCTTCTCCCCCTTTCCTTTGGATTTTTATGGAATACCGTTTATATTATTGGATCGGCCCCATTTCGGACAGGGGCCATACGCGGAACAGCAGCTTTCCGACAATCTGCTCCTCCGCGATGCAGCCGATCTCGGCGGTACGGGAGTCCACCGAGGTGGATCTGTGATCGCCCATGACGAACACGCGGTTCTCCGGCACCTGATAGGGCAGCTTGATGTTGCATTCGCCCAGCGCCGGGTCGGTCACATAGGGCTCGTCCAGGGCTTTCCCGTTGACGTAAACCGCGCCGTCCTGGTCAATGTCGATCCACTCTCCGGAGATCCCGACGACGCGCTTGATCAGGATTTTATTGTTATAGTAGAAGGCGATGATATCTCCGCGCTCCACGGAGGAGGCTTTGACGGAGAATACGATGTTGCCGTCGTCCAGCGTCGGGGTCATGGATTTGCCATAGGTGCGCAGCACCGGCAGCAGCAGCGTGGCCACAAGGATCGCCACGGCGGCGACCACCACCAGGGTGTAGACCGTGCTGCGCATGGCGGCGCGGTAACGGCGGCCGTATTCTGTTCGGGTCAGCTCCTGGCGGACCTGCTCTGTCGTTGGCCGTTCCACGTCGATCTTCCTTTCCGCAAGCGGTCTTTTTAGAGAGAATTTGTTCGGTTCGCGCCCTTCCGCGCGTCAGCGGTCGTACTTCGATCGGACCTCGGAGAGGATCCGCCGGAATTTCTGTGCGGTTTCCTCCTCCATGGCGCGGCAGCGCTTTTCCGTCTCCTGCTCCATCCGGCGGCATTTTTCCGCGCTTTCGCGCTCCATCCGGCTGCATCTGGCTTCGATGTCGGCGCTGCGGCTGCGGATGTTTTCCGTGTATTGCCGGCAGGCCTCTTCGGCGGCGGCAAAGACGCCGTTCAGCTCCAGGGCGGCGGCGGCAAGATCGCCGCAGTTTTCCATGCGCAGGCTGCGGTCGTCCAGCTGGGCGCGCAGTTCAGCCACCTGCTCCTTCAGGCGGTCGTTTTCCTCCTCCGCCTCCAGAAGCAGACGCAGCAGGTCTGTCCGGCCCAGTTTTTTCAAATCATTCTTTGCCATTGCGGTTCGCTCCTCCGTTCGATGCACGCGGATTTTCTGCGGCTTGACGCGGGTCAGGGGACGGCGACAATCGAAAACGGTTGTTTTTATATAGAAATTACTGAAAACGTCTGTTTTGAAACATTCGTTCTGCGATTTTTACCTAAAAAACCAAAAATCGGCTATATTGTAGCACAATTTGACATAACTTGCAATAATCGTAGCATTCTAAAAGCCTATGGCTCAAATCTTTGTAAAAACCTCATAAAAGCGTGAAAAAAATCGCACGAATCTTCGTGCGAATATGAGCCTTATTCATGGATAGTTATGTATAAACGGGTCATTTGTCGATATGATATGGACATTCACAGAAATTTGTGCGCAAAAAATAAATCATTTTATTGTTCGTTTTTGGTTATATCGGCAATGGGCACAAGCAGAGGCGGAAAAAACCCATTTTTTAAAAGAAAAATCGGCGCGACCGAAACCGGTCACGCCGAAAAATACATGGTTTGTTTGACGCCGGTCGGGCGCTCCGTCCGCAGGCCGGCGCGATTGTGCGTCCGTTTAAAGGCGGTCCAGGTACGAGCAGGCGGCCAGGGCGGCGGTGGCGCCGTCGGCGGCGGCGGTGGTCAGCTGCCGGATGCGCTTGCTGCGGCAGTCGCCCGCCACGAAGATCCCCGGAGTTTTCGTCAGGCACTGCTCGTCGGAATCAAAGTAGCCGTAGTCGTTCAGATCCGCCAGATCCCGGAAGGGCTCGTTCTCCGGGATCAGACCGATGGCCACGAACAGGCCGTCGCAGGGGACGGTCTGCTTTGCCCCGTCGCTGCGGCCCTCGATCTGTACGCCGGTGAGCGCGCCGTTTTCCGTCAGCAGCCGGGTGATTTTCACGTCGGTGAAGGATTTCACGTTCTCCCGGGCGAAGAGCACCTCCTGCAGCCTTGCCTCCCCGGTGAAGAAGGGCAGATCCTGGAGCATGACGACCTGCGCGCATTTGCCCGAGAGCAGGATGGCCTCCTGCAGGGCGGAGTTGCCGCCGCCGGCGACGCAGACGGTCTGGCCGGTGTAGAAGTCGCCGTCGCACACCGCGCAGAAGGAAATGCCCTCGCCCACCAGCTCGTTTTCGCCCGGAAGGCCCAGCATCCGGTGCTTGACGCCGGTGGCCAGGATCACGGCCCCGGCCTCATATTCGCCGCCCTCGGCGGTGCGGACGATTTTTTTGTCCGCCTCGGACACGACCCCGGTCACGGTTTCGATCTCGATCTCCGCGCCCTGGTGGAGGATCTGATCCAGGGTCCGCTCGGCAAATTCGTTGCCGCTCATGGACACGGTGCCGGGATAGTTCTCCACGTTGGGGGAGTGGGTGATCTGTCCGCCGAAGCCGGTCTTCTCGATCACCAGGACGGATTTGCCGTTCCGCAGGCCGTAGAGGGCCGCCGTCATACCCGCGGGGCCGCCGCCCACCACGATGATGTCATACATAATCAGTACCTCTTTTCCGAAAAACCGGGGCAGGCGAACCGCCGGCCCCGGTTTCGTTCTTCTTATTTGCGGCTCATCAGCCAGCCCTTGATGTCGGACACGCCGCGGTACTTCTCAAAGTTGTCGCCATGAATCAGCACCAGGGTGGGGGCCTGCTTGATCCCGTATTTTTGCACCAGGTCTTTTTCCTCGTTGGCATTGAGGGAGTTGTAGGCGACGCCGGCCTTGTCCAGCAGGGCGCCGGCCGCCTTGCAGTTGGGGCAGGTCGGGGTCTTGAAGAGGATGGCGCCGGACGCTGCATCGGTCTCCGGAGCAGCTTTTTCCTGCACCGGCGCAGCCGGAGCTTCGGGCTTCACGTCGACCTTGTTCCCCATGATGGAGTGATTGATGTCGTAGACCTTGCGGTCCTTGAACTCCTGGGCCTTGCCGTCGTTCCAGTTCTGCACCGGGCGGTAGTAGCCGGTGATGCGGCTGTAGACCTCGGTCTTGGCGCCGCAGTGCGGGCAGACGTACTGCTCGCCGGTGAGGTAGCCGTGGTCCCGGCAGACGGAATAGGTGGGGGACATGGTGTAGTAGGGGAGCTTGTAGTTTTCCGCGATCTTCC
>JAEEGL015966297.1_pt1 | contig 14833 bp, 8 predicted proteins | sample 9134231 | NCBI WGS metagenome assembly JAEEGL01 (sample SAMN16246548, study PRJNA631951) | gut metagenome | biome: gut microbiome; feature: rumen; material: fiber-attached | host: Bos | place: Iran: Karaj | collected 2018-10 | reverse complement strand
AAGTTCTCGAATTCGACAACCAGTTTCTTGCCCGTAGGGACCTTGAAGTACTGGCTGAATTCCGTCCACCACGCGGAGGAGTTGTCCTCAGCTCCGGCAATGGCGGTGGTGATGGTGATCTCGGTGTAGTCGTCCGACTGTGAAGCCTGCTTCTCAGCCTGATACTCGGCGATCTTGTCGGCGAGATCGGCAGGAGCGTCCACTACGTAAGGCTCGAGCCCGGAACAACCCATCGACACCGCTGCCGTGGCAGCAAGTGCGCAAAGCGCTTTCAGCATCAAATGTTGGGTTTTCATCTTTTGTTGATTTATGATTGTTGTTGATTTGAATATGCTATAATATGACCTGCGGCCAGCCGTCCTTCCAGATGACCTCACGCACCAGCAGCCTGGAATCATAGCCGTTGTCCCTGTCATAGGCGTGGAAAAGCATCACGTCCCTGCCGTCCTTCCGCACGACGGCGCAGTGGCCGGCGCCGGGATACCGGTCGTTGCCGCCCACTACGAGGGTGCCGCCGCCCTGCATGAGCGGCGTGCCAGTCGCATCGAAATACGGTCCGGTAACCTCCCTCGCGCGCCCGCATACCACTTTGTAAGTACTCTTGGCGCCACGGCAGCAGAGGTCATAGGAGACGAAAAGATAGTAATACCCGTCACGGAAGACTATGAAAGGGGCCTCGACCGCACCGTTGCCGGGATCGAAGTCAGGCCCGCGGGGATCGGCCTTTATGGCGTCGTCTGTCTGGGAGGTATCCTCGGCCGTGCCCTCCGGGCGGCGGCAGAGAGGATACCACTCCTGCGGCTCGGCCAGCCTGGTCAGGCTCCCGTCGAGCCGGACCAGCTTGATGCCGCCCCAGAAGGAGCCGAAGCTGAGCCATCCCCTGCCCTCTTCATCGATGACGACATTGGGATCGATGGCGTTCCAGAGGTCACGGCCGGCGACGGAGCGAACCAGGCAGCCGTGATCCTCCCACTTGTAGTCGGGAGAGGAAGGATCGAGCGTACGGTTGGTCGCGACGCCGATGGCGGAGGTGTTCTTGCCGAAGGAGGAGCAGGAATAGTAGAGATAGTAAAGCCCGTCATGGAACAGGATGTCCGGAGCCCAGGTATGGCCACGGTAGCCCGGGACAGTATTGACCGCCCACTCGGGAGCCCGGTCGAAGACACGCCCGCTGTAATCCCAGGTCTTCATGTCGTCCGACACAAGTATGTCCACTCCGAATCCAGTCGCGAAAAGATACCACTTGCCGTCACAGAACGCAGCCACAGGGTCGTGGGCCTGCGGGTAATCGGACGGCCAGCGGGGGCGCTGGGGCTGGGCATGCACGGCAGAAACGGCGAGAATAGTTATCAGGATTGTCAGTTTTTGCTTCAGTGCCATAATTAAAAGGTTTTACGGAAGCAAAGGTAGACATTACATTATACGTGCAAGTTCACAAAAAAACCTAAAAAGTGGATTTTTGGACACTAGTCCGAAGAGTATGAACTGGGAGAAACCCCATACTCCTTCGAGAAGCATCTGGTGAAGTATTTAGGGTCGTTGAAGCCGACCTCGTATGCGATCTCTGAAATGTTCATGTTACGGGTAATCCTGTTGCCCACGAGCATCTCCCGCGCTATGGAGAGACGGTACGAACGGATGAACTGGCCGATGGACTGACCGACAGTCTCCTGGAGGCGGTTGTTCAGCAGGGTCTTGCTCATGCCCATGGCTTCGCAGAAGGCGGTCACGTCCAGGTCGGGATCCTTGTACAATTCGCGTATCGTCTCCACGGCCTTGGCCACGAACTTTTCGTCCCGCGTCTCCGCGGGCCTGGCCTCCTGGGCGGAAAGGATCTTCCTGCCGGCAAGTTCCTCGTTCTGCATAGTGAGGACCTTGTTCTGGCGGTCGAGCGCCTCCGCCTTCTCCTCAAGCATCCTCTTCTGGAGACTTATCTCGCGTGTACGCTCCTCGACCGTGGCCTGAAGCTGCTCGCGCTGCCGGACGAGGGAGCGCATCCGCCAGTTCTGCCATGCGGCGAAGGCAGCGCCGAGCATCAGCAGGACAAGGGCGTAGAAAAGCCAGGAATGATAAAAATATGGTACCACGCGTATGGGGAGCGAGCACTCCCCCGACTTGAGGCCGCGGGCATCGTATGAACGGATGTGAAGGATGTGGCGGCCGTGGTGCATGGAAGTGAAATGCAATGTATGTAGTCCTGCCGGAAGGTCCACCCAACCGTCGTCCTGGCCCTCCAGGAAACTGGAATAACGGGTCGGTGATCCCGGCGTGAAGCTGAGGTCCGAGAAGTCGAAAGTGATCGACCTGTCCCTTTCGTGAAGCTTAAGTATGTGGCTGTCCTGTGCATAGAGGACACGGTCGCCAACCGCGATGCGGGAAAACCGGAGGTTCGAGCCTGCCTGTGCCTCGGTGCTGTGCGAAGGATCGATCAATGAGAGACCGGCAACGTGACCGAATGCGAGAAGCCCGCCGGATGTCCTGCAATACGCATTGAGGTAGAACTGGTCCGAAACAAGTCCGTCCGCCGTAACGAAGGAAGCGAACCGCCCGGTATCCGGAGAAAAACGTGAGAGTCCCTTGTCAGTAGATATCCAAAGGTCTCCGGAACCGTCCTCCACTATGCCTTTCACATTGTCGTTCACCAAACCGTCTTCAGTACTGTAGTTGACGAAGGTGAACTCCCCGTCTGCACCTTCCTGAGCCTTGTAAATCCCGTTGCCGTAACTCCCCAGCCAGACCGTCCCGTCCGAAGCCTGGCATACGGAATATATCTTCTCAACCGTGCGGGACCCTGGATGGTCCAGTTTGAAACGGTAATTGCGCACCGGAAAAGCGAAGTCTCCGGCAGCCTTGTCCCTTGAGCGCAGGTCGAACACATATACACCGGACTGCCCGCCCATCCAGAGCCTTCCCCCCGAGTCGATGCAGGCACCGATGCAGCCGAAGGCCTGATCCTGCAGTGCCTGGAACACGCGGTCCCTGCCTGGATCATAATAAAAGATACCGGCATTGGTACCTATCCACATCAGTCCGTTGAACGGGTCATACGCAAGCGCTCCGACGTAGCTCAGGTCCGTTATCTCACCCGGAGCGACCAGACGCCTGAGAACACGGAACGGGGATTCAGGAGTGATGACGTCCACGCCTCCGCCCCAGGTCCCGACCCAGACCATGCCGTCACCGTCCTCCGCCAGGGCGCTTACGGAATCGTGGCTCAGGCCGGCACTCGCGACCGTCAGGTGGCGGAAAGGGCCGAGAAGGGAAGAAGAATGGCCGAGGCCGCCCTCGACATTGCCCACCCAGAAATTGCCGGACGAGTCACCGAACAGGACATTCACCGGATTGGGAGCGAGCGAGGAAGGAACAGCCGGATCATGCACGACATTCTCGACGGACAGGCGCTTGGGGAACATCTGCACCAGGCCGGCGCTCTCGGTCCCGAGCCAGACATCGTCCCCGCAGACTTTGACGCAGTTGATGAAATCGCTGTCCAGCAGCGGCGAATCTACGCCGATGCGCTCGAAGGAATCGGTGATGGGATTATAGATATTGATACCCCTGAGCGAGGTGGCTATCAGGCGTTTGTCTGAGGTGACGGCGAGTCCGGTTATGAAATTCTGGGACAGGGAGGAAGGGTCCGAAGGAACATGCGAATAGTGCTTCCACGCCCTTCCGGCAAGGTCGTATCGGTAAAGGCCGTCCGCCGTCGACAGCCACAGCTCGCTCTCCCTGACAAGGAAGTCCGAGACGAAGGCATCCTCGCGGAGCGACAGTCCTTCCAGGACGGGGACGGCCTGCAGGGTGCCGTCATCATGGGGAACGATGCGGAATATGCCCTCGCCGAGTTTCGTCCAGACCGTACCGTCACCGTCGACGTCCTCGCAAGCGAAGGAAGGGAGTGCAAGGGCCGGGTCGTCGAAGCGTCCTACCGAGGCGATCCCGCCTCCGGAATCGAACGCGACCCTGAGCAGCGAAGTCCCTGACTTGAACCAGATGCAGCCCTTGGAATCCACGGTGACGAAGGGACAGAATACGTCCTCGAACTCTCCCAGGGGTGAATCCGGGAACGAAAGCATCGAATAATGCCCGAGGTCGAGGAAATCGATACCTCCTTCCGATGCTATCCAGAGGCGGTGGAAACCGTCCTCCGCCACGCTGCGCACGAAATTGTTGCGCACGCTCACGGAAGTATTGGTGGAAAAGGCCAGGAAGTCGTAGCCGTCATAGCGGCACAGGCCTCCGCCCGACGTTGCCAGCCACAAGAAGCCCGACGAGTCCATGAAGATGTCCTCGACGAAATTGACAGGCAGGCCGTCATCCATCGACAGGAAACGGGAGAGGCGGCTCCCGGCAAAGCCGGAACCCGCTGCAGGATTGGCCCTGGCGAACACTACGGAAATTAAAACGACCAGCAGGGACAATATGACTGATTTTCCACCTCTGAATACCATATGTCCACTTTTCTTCCCGCAAACTTAGCTATATTTGCTGAAAATAAGTATCTTTCGACGCAAAAAAACAGAAATGAAAGCCATCAAGTTCTTCTTCGCCCTCGCAGCCGCCACGGCTGCCCTGTGCGCCAATGCCCAGACCAAGGTATTCGACATCGACCTGAAGAAGGTCGGTGCGCCGATCCAGCCGACGATGTACGGCATCTTCTTCGAGGACATCAACTATGCCGCCGACGGCGGACTCTATGCCGAGCTGGTCAAGAACCGCTCCTTCGAGTTCCCTTATGCGCTTCAGGGCTGGAAAGCCTTCGGCAAGGTTGAGATATGCGATGACGGTCCCTTCGACCGCTGCCCGCACTATGCACGCCTCAAGGATCCCGGACACAGGGACAAGCAGACAGGCCTCGACAACGAAGGCTTCTTCGGCATAGGCGTGGAGGCCGGGAAGAGCTATGACTTCAGCGTCTGGGCCCGCGTACCCGACGGAGGCGAAGGCGCCATCCGGGTGGAGTTGGTCAATACTGCGTCAAACGGTGAAAACCAGTTCTTTACGCAGGACCGCGTACGCATCTCGGGAAAGGAATGGAAGAAATACACTGCGACGCTCAGGCCGGGAGTCACCGACCCGAAGGCCGTACTCCGCATCTTCCTCGACGCCCCTCGTGCAACGGTCGACCTGGAGCATGTATCCCTCGTCCCCGGTGACGCCCTTGAAGGCATCTACCGCAAGGACCTCGCCCAGGCGCTCGCCGACCTCCATCCCGGCATCTTCCGTTTCCCCGGAGGCTGCATAGTGGAGGGCACCGACCTCGATACGCGCTACAACTGGAAGAACAGCGTCGGCCCGGTCGAGAACCGTCCCATAAACGAGAACCGCTGGGAGTATACCTTCCCGCACCGCTTCTTCCCTGACTATTTCCAGAGCTATGGCCTCGGATTCTACGAGTTCTTCCTCCTCAGCGAGATCATCGGTTCAGAGCCGCTTCCCATCCTCAGCTGCGGCCTCGCCTGCCAGTTCCAGAACGATGACATATCCGCCCACGTACCGGTAGACGAGCTTGGACCTTACATCCAGGACGCCATCGACCTCATCGAGTTCGCCAACGGCGGCACGGATACCAAGTGGGGTGCGCTCCGCGCCAGCATGGGACATCCGGAACCCTTCAACCTCAAGTACCTGGGCATCGGCAACGAGCAGTGGGACAGCATATATCCCGAGCGCCTGGCCCCCTTCGTGGAGGCCCTCAGGAAAACGCATCCCGAGATAAAGATAGTCGGTTCGTCCGGCCCCAATTCCGAAGGCGACCAATTCGACTACCTCTGGCCCGAGATGAGGCGTCTTGGAGCCGACCTGGTGGACGAGCACTTCTACCGTCCCGAAACTTGGTTCCTCTCTCAAGGAGCAAGATACGACAGCTATGACAGGAAGGGCCCCAAGGTCTTCGCCGGGGAGTATGCCTGCCACGGCACCGGAAGGAAGTACAACCACTTCCACGCATCCCTCCTCGAGGCCGCCTTCATGACCGGACTCGAGCGCAACGCCGACATCGTGCACATGGCCACCTACGCTCCCCTCTTCGCCCATGTGGAGGGCTGGCAGTGGCGTCCTGACCTCATCTGGTTCGACAACCTCCGCTCCATGCGCACCGCCAGCTGGCACGTCCAGCACCTCTACGGAGAGTACAGGGGCGAGAACGTCCTGCGGCTTACCTCGGCCGGAGTCCCGGTCACGGGCGCCGAGGGACAGGACGGCCTCTTCGCCAGCGCCGTCAAGGACGGCAATCTCATTTATGTCAAGGTCGCCAACACTTCGGAGACCGCGCAGCCGCTCTGCTTCAACTTCACCGGCCTGAAGAAGAAGGATCCCGGCGTGAAGGGTGTCAAGAGGGTCGTGTTCACCAGCGACAGGCTCTATGAGGACAACACCCTCGATGAACCTGACGCCATCGTCCCTTCCGAGCAGGCGTTCACAGGCTCGGGAAAGGCCCTTGAGGCCGTCGTTCCCGCGCTGAGTTTCAACGTTTTCGTATTCGAGAAGGAATAGTTTCACATACCGCTTGGACAATGGAACACTTCGGAGAAATACTTTCGCTGGTCGTCGCATTCTCATGGACGGCGACGGCGCTCTTCGCAGACATCGCCAGCCACAGGATAGGTGCAGTGCCGCTGAACCTCCTGAGGATGGCGATGTCGCTGGTGTTCCTCGCCGCACTCCTTTGGGTTTTCACGGGATCGCCGTATCCCGTTTATGCAGACGGCAAGGCCTGGTTCTGGCTGGCGCTTTCCGGACTCGTCGGATACGTGTTCGGCGACTATTGCCTTTTCAATTCCTACGTCGTTTTCGGCTCACGCTACGGACAGCTGTTCATGACCCTCGCCCCGCCCGTCGCCGGCATAGCCGGCTGGCTGATGCTGGGCGAGAGCATGTCCTGGCGCTCCTGGCTGGCCATGCTGGTGACACTGACCGGTATCGCCATCTCCATTCTCGCACGGGAGGGCGATTCGCACAAGGTCACCCTCCAGCTGCCGCTCAAAGGCGTACTGTTCGGCATCGGCGCCGGCATCGGGCAGGGAGTCGGCCTGGTACTCAGCAAGATAGGCCTGGAGGCCTACGGGGCCGCACTCCCCGCCGACGCGCCGGCCGCCGTCTCTCAGGCTATGCCCTTCGCCGGCACTTTCATCCGGGCCGTCTTCGGACTGGCCGGCTTCGCCGCCATCCTCTGGGCCCGGAAATCCATGGGCAAGGTTCGGGACGCGCTGCATGACCGCAAGGGCATGACCTTCGCCGTCCTCACCACCTTCTTCGGCCCCTTCCTTGGCGTTTCCCTGTCGCTGATGGCGGTCCAGTACGCCAAGGCCGGCATCGCCTCCACGCTGATGGCCCTGACCCCGGTACTCATCATTGTGCCCTACGCCATCATCAACAAGCAGAGCATCACGGCCAAGCAGGTTGTCGGCACTCTGGTCACCGTCGCCGGCGTAGCGCTCTTCTTCCTCCTCTGATTTTATCAATTATCAACCATATTCTTTCATATTGGTTCCTGCGATTTGGATTGCAGGGACTTTTACCTTATATTTACACAAATCATAATACTTAAACCGCAACCTTTATGAAAAAAACCGCCCTCTGGGCCCTTCCGCTCCTTGCCCTGCTGGCCGCCGGCTGCAGCAAGACCGGAAGTTCCCCCGACCTCAAACTTAACGACCTCGAGTATTTCGAGAGGCAGGGAGTCAACGTCCTTGTCTTCAACAACACCTTCTCCGGAGGATTCAATGACGAGAAGAACTCCGGCATCGAGATCATCCACCACGGCGTCCGCACCGTCCAGGGAGGCGCCATCCGCCTCGTGAACACTCCCGAGCAGTGGGACCTCGTGCCAAACACCGTCTCGCGTGAGGTCAATGCCGAGAACAATTCCGTCGAAGTGGCCCTCCGTTACGAGGACTACGACTTCGACTCACGCATCGTGGTCACCGGCAAGGGACCCGCCGTCGAGATAGCGGTCTACCTCGACAAACCCGTTCCCAAGGAGCTTGAGGGCGACGCCGGCCTCAACCTCGAATTCCTCCCCTCCCAGTACTGGAACAAGACCTATATGATGGACGGCCGCCTGAACCGCTTCCCGCGCTACGCCGCCAGCGAGACCGTCGCCCGTCCCAATACCGAGAAAGTCAAGCAGTTCAAGGGTTACAGGACCTATGACGACCGCGGTACCGGCGAGTTCGTCGACCCGCTCCCCATGGAGACCGGCCACACCATCGTGATGGCTCCGGACGATCCCGAAAGGATGATCAAGGTCACCAGCGACAACGGATTCAGCCTCTATGACGGCCGCATGCTGGCCCAGAACGGCTGGTTCGTGCTCCGCACCGTCCTGCCTGCCGGCCAGACCGGCAAGGTCGTGTCCTGGACCGTCGAGCCCAATGCCATCGACGGATGGGTACGCGAGCCCAACGTGGGATTCTCCCAGGTCGGATACCAGACCGGACAGCCCAAGGTGGCGGTCATCGAGCTTGACAAGCTTGACAAGCCCCAGGCTTCCGCCTCCCTCTGGCGCATAGCTGAGGACGGCAGTGAGAAGCAGGTATTCACAGGAAAGGTCACCGAATGGGGCCCCTACTACAAGTACAACTATGTCAAGTTTGACTTCAGCGAAGTCAAGGATCCCGGCATTTACTACATCAAGTACGGCGATGTCACGACCGGCAATTTCCTCATCGACGACAGCGTCTATGACAAGATCACCGATGCGACCAGCGACGTGTGGATCCCCATCCACATGAACCACATGACCGTCAACGAAGGATACCGCATCTGGCACGGCGAGCCGTTCAAGGAGGGTTACCTCCAGGCTCCCGCCAATACCGACCACTTCGACCTTCACAGCCAGGGCGTCATCGACACCAAGTACAAGGCCCTCCAGCTGATCCCCGGCCTCAACGTCGGAGGATTCTTCGATGCCGGTGACTTCGACATCGAGACCGGTTCCAACATCAGCGTGGTCCAGAACCTCGTGACCCTCTGGGAGGTCTTCAAGCCCATGCGCGACGAGACCTTCGTTGACGAGGACCAGCGCTACGTCGACCTCCACCGCCCGGACGGCATTCCCGACGTCATCCAGTTCATCGAACACGGCGTCCTCAACCTCGTCGCCCAGGCGGAGAACATAGGGCACATGTCCCAGACCCTCTCCAACTCCGTCCTTGACAACTACCATCACCTCGGCGACGCAGCCGCCATCACCGACGGCCTCCACTATGACCCGAGGCTCAAGCCTTACCAGAAGTCTGCAGACGGCAAGTCCAGCGGCACTCCCGACGACATGTGGGCCTTCACTACCCGCAATCCCGGTCTCGACATACGTGCAGCGACTATGTTCGCCGCCGCCAGCCATGCACTGCAGGGCTATAACGACGCCCTTGCAGCCCGCGCCCTCGCAGCCTCCAAGCGCCTCCAGAAGGAAGCCAACGAGATCCTCGCAGCCCGCGCTCGCCAGAATCCTGCCGGCCCCGGCAACTTCGGCGGACGCAACGCTGGCAACGACCTGGGTACCAATCTCATGCTATATGTCGCGACCGGCGACAAGTCCTACATCGAGAATTTCGAATCCCGCATCTGGGATGCGCTTGAGCGCAACGTGAACAACACCATCAGCACCGCGATGGACGCCATCCCTTACATGGATGCATCCTACAAGGAGAAGCTCGTCCCTTACGTCGAGAAGTACAAGGAATACCTTGACAGCTTCGAGAAGGACAACCCTTACGGAGTGCCCATCGGCCTCGGCAACTGGGCCGGCAGCGGCTCCGTGGTCAGCTTCGGCACCACGGCCAGCTTCGCGGCCAAGTACTTCCCCGAGATCATCGACAAGTCCTATGCCTACAAGGCCACGAACTACCTGTTCGGCTGCCACCCGTACCACAACTACTCCCTCGTGGCCGCGGTCGGCGCCGCACGCCCGAAGGCGGTCTTCTACGGCAACAACCGTGCGGACTTCTCCTTCATCCCGGGCAACGTCGCCCCCGGAGTGCTGTTCAGGCATCCGGACCATTTTGAGAATTACGACGACTGGCCGTTCCTCTGGGGACAGAATGAAGGCACCATCGCCGGCAATGTCGGCTACCTCATCTTCGGCCAGGCGTTCGAGAATATCGTAAAACAATGAAAAAGACTCTGATCAGCATCATCGTGGCTTCCCTGGCTGCAGCATTCCTCTGCAGCCAGGCGGGAGCCCAGACAAAGTACAACGACATCTTTGAAATGATCCGCGGAAGGGTTCCGGGGGTCACAGTGGGCCAGGCCGGACCCGGCCAGATGCCCAGCATCGTCATCCGCGGGATAGGGACCAACTCCGGACAGACACAGCCCCTGTTCGTGGTCGACGGAGTCCAGACGGACAACATCGCCTCCATCAATCCCGACGACGTGGACGAGATCGACATCATCAAGGACGGAACTTCCGCCATCTACGGCATGCAGGGCGCCAACGGTGTGATTATCATCACCACCAAGACCGCAGCCAGGCAGGCCGCGGCCCAGGCCGAAGCCGCCAAGGCGGCAAAGGCTGCGAAAAAAGCCGCAAAGAAGGCTGCAAAGAAAAAGCAGCCCTAGCGGCGAAGCATTCCGTCGAGATAATCAGCGACCAGCACCTGGACGCGTTTAGGACATTCATGCTCCCCATCGAAGAACTCGGTGCGGAGCATGTTTGGTTCATATAGACTCTGCATCAGAGAGAAACAACGCTCTACGGTATCGCGCGGGAAAAGATGGTCCCGCTCCCCCGCAATGAGCAGCATAGGAGTCGGGGATGCCTGCGCTGCAATCTCGGGGATATCCATCCGCCTGCGGAGCCGCTTCACGCTCATAGACAGAGAGGATGCGGAGGTGGTGTCGGCGGCGGCCAGGCTGGTCATCCAGTTCTGCGCGACGGCGCAGCGCAGCCTGTCCGTATTGGCCGCCAGGAACCACGAGCGGTGCGCCCCCATCGAGAATCCGAATGATGCGACGCGTCCTGCATCCACGAAAGGCAGGGCTTCCAGCCATTCCAGGGCTGCCAGGTCGTCTTCCAGGATGACCTCGGCCCATTCCTTACCGCGCTCCTCAATGCATTTCGCATAGATATCACGCTGCCCCTCATACACGGCGTCCTTCAACGCCCGGATAGTATCCCGGCGGTGCTCCAGGCCGGATTCTTCATCCTCCAGGAATGTGAGCCGCGACCAGCGCTGCGCCGCCTCGCTTGAACGGCCGCCCCAGTATAGGGCATCCGGCACGAGCACCACGTAGCCGAGCGAGCAGAGCGAGTCGCCTAGGAAAACCCCTTCGAAATTCTTGTCCACCCACTGCCTTGCCGATCTCCTGATGTATTCCGGCGAGTCCGCGAGGGGACGGACGAGCTTCTCCTTGCCGATGTCGAAGCGGGCGCCGTGGTCGTGGAGCATCAGGACCGCAGGTCCGGGATGCTCCGCGTCCGCGCCCGCCGGCACGAGCAGGTACGCCGGAATCTCCCCGATGGAGACCAGATGCACCGAATAGCCATCCCTGTCCTCCGAGGCCAGGCTCCGAAAAGGCGCGGCCTGCTTCACGCAGGCCGCTGCCATTATGGTTAAGATACTTATAAGCAGGAGCTTGCGCATAAGCCTACAACGTCACTTCGATCTCGTGAACGCCAGGTTCATAAGGGACGTGGACCGGCTTGCCGCAGCAGCGGCCGGAAGGATTGGACACGCGGATGACATATTCCGCGTCGCGGAACTTCCTTCGAACGGTAAAGCCCTTCCAGTACGAGGGGATGCAAGGGTCTATGACGAGGCCGTCATAGTCCGGCTGGATGCCGAGTATGAACTGGGTGACGCAGTACCAGTTCCATGCGGCAGTGCCGGTGAGCCAGCTGTTCTTGCCTTCGCCGGGCTTCGCTGCGTCCTTTCCGGCGACCATCTGCGAGTACACGTAGGGTTCGACCTTGTGGAGGGTCTGGTCCTTGGTATATGCCGGACAGATCTTGCGGTAATGCTCCCACGCGTCGTCTCCCCTGCCGGCGAGAGCCTCGCCTATGATGATCCAGGGGTTGTTATGGCAGAATATACCGGCATTCTCCTTGTAACCTGCAGGATATGAGGATATTTCACCGTATTCGACCTTGTAGCGTGTGAAGGCGGGATTGTTCAGGACGATGCCGTGCTCGCAGTCCAGGTACTTCTTGACCGAATCTAGAGCCTTGTCCACCATCCCGTCCTCCCTGCCGATGCCGGCCATCGTGCACCAGCCCTGGGACTCGATGAAGATCTTTCCCTCGTCGTTGACGTGCGAACCGACGGGACGGCCGTAATAGTCGTATGCCCGGAGGAACCATTCCCCGTCCCAGCCGTAGGTCTTGATGGCTCCGCACATGGCGTCCACATGGCCCTGCGCCCGCTCCGCCTCAGCCGTCTCACCGAGACGGCGGCAGAGGGCGGCATAGTCGCGCCCGCACACCACGAACAGTCCCGCTATCATCAGAGACTCCGCCTTCGAGCCTTCGGTCTTGTTCTCCGTAGTCTGGAAGGAATCGTTCGGATCCCAGCTGAAGCAGTTGAGGTTCAGGCAGTCATTCCAGTCTGCGCGACCAATCAGCGGCAATCCGTGGGGGCCGAGATTGTTCACCACGTGGTCGAACGAGATGCGCAGGTGCTCCATCAGGGACACCTCGGATCCGGGCTCGTTGTCGAAAGGAACCGGTTCATCAAGGATGGAGAAGTCTCCGGTCTCCTTGAGGTACGCCACCGTGCCGAAGATAAGCCACATGGGATCGTCGTTGAAGCCTCCGCCAATGTCGTTGTTGCCCCGTTTGCTGAGCGGCTGGTACTGGTGGTAGCAGCCTCCGTCGGGGAATTGCGTGGAAGCGATGTCGATGATGCGTTCGCGGGCCCGCTCCGGGATCTGGTGGACGAAGCCCACGAGGTCCTGGTTCGAGTCGCGGAAGCCCATGCCGCGGCCGATGCCGCTCTCGAAGAACGACGCGCTGCGGGACATGTTGAAGGTCACCATGCACTGGTACTGGTTCCAGACGTTCACCATCCTCTCCAGGCCCTTCTCGTCCGAACTGACGCTGAAGATGGAGAGAAGGCCGTCCCAGTAGCGTTTGAGCTCCATGAAGGCAGCATCGACCTTTCCGACGGTGTCATAGCGGGCGATGAGCGCATGTGCGGGCTTCTTGTTTATGATGGGACTTACGAGCTTCTTTCCTTCGGCAAGGGCGGCAGCGGTGGCCTCCTCGTCGAATTTCTCCTCCCGGGGATTCTCGATGTATCCGAGCTGGAAGACGAAGTCGCGGCTCTCGCCGGGCGCGAGCGTCACTGCAATGCAGTGAGATGCGATGGGGCTCCAGCCGTGCGCGATGCTGCCGGAGGCGGAGCCTTCCAGCACGCGCTGGGGTGCTTCGAACCCGTTGTAAAGCCCGATGAAGCTCTCGCGGTCGGTATCGAAGCCCTCGACGGGGGCGTTGACTGTGTAGAACGCGTAATGGTCACGGCGTTCCTTGTATTCGGTCTTGTGATAGATGGTGGAGTCCTCTATCTCGACCTCGCCTGTCGAGAAATTGCGCTGGAAATTCTCCATGTCAGTAGCGGCGTTCCATAGGCACCATTCCACGAAGGAGAAGAGTTTCAAGGACTTGGGAGCGCCGGAAGTATTGCGGAGCGTAAGCTTCTGCACCTCGCAGTGCGCCCCGAGGGGCACGAAGAACAGCACCGAAGCCTCGACCCCGTCCTTCGCCCCGGTAATGCGGGTATAGCTCATGCCGTGGCGGCATTCGTACGCATCAAGCGGGGTCTTGCAGGGTTTCCAGCCGGGAGACCAGACGCAGTCCCCGTCCTTGATGTAGAAATACCGTCCTCCGGCATCCATCGGGACCCCGTTGTAACGGTAACGGGTGATCCTGCGGAACTTGGCGTCCCTGTAGAAGGAATAGCCTCCCGCAGTATTGGAAATCAGTGAGAAGAAGTCCTCGTTACCGAGATAATTGATCCAGGGCCAGGGAGTGGCCGGGTCGGTGATGACATACTCGCGGAGGGCGTCATCGTAATGTCCGTATTCTTTCATAACTCAGTCTGTGTTTCAAAGCATTCTGCTCCGCAGAACAACACAAATATACGGATTTTATGTATGATTCAACCTTGGAAAGCAGAACATCCGCAGTTTTTCAGCCATATTCCGCTAGAACAGCGAAGCCAGGGTGTCGTAATACCTCTTGGAAACCGGGATGGGCGGGCAATCGACGTCCATCTCGGCTTCTATTATACCCTCCTTGCCACGGCTGAGAGCCTTTACGTGCGAAGGATTCAGGATATAGGAGCGATGGCAGCGGACCAGGCCCTTGCCCTCGCAGATGGATTCTACGGACTTCATGGAATTACGCAGGACATAGTCCTTGACACGTATACCCTCCATATAATGGATACGGACATAGTTCTCTTCCGCAGCAGCGTAAACGACTGATGATGAAGCTACAACAAGCTTCAGTTTTTTATTTTCATCAGTGAAGCGGAGCATCTGATCCTGCTTCAACTCCGCAGTCTCCGCCCTGGCGGTCAGGAACAGGGACAGGATGATGATGGAATAAGGGATGGTCAGTATCAGGAAGCAGAGCCGTCCGCATTGGCCGAGGGCGTTGAAGTATGTCGAATGGGGCTGGGTGACCAGCGACATGTATATGGCCATGAAAGCCGACGCAAGGAGCATCTCAGCCAGGCACCAGCCTATATAGCCGAAAACGGACAGGCGGCGGTCCCTGAAGATGAAATGGAAGGCCAGCCTCGTGATCACGAGGGTGACGAAAAGGATGCTGAAAAGGATGGGGATGCTGAAGTAGTAAAGGCCGCGTCCGGCATCGAGGTAGACCCTT
>JAEEGL013355663.1_pt1 | contig 14833 bp, 10 predicted proteins | sample 9134231 | NCBI WGS metagenome assembly JAEEGL01 (sample SAMN16246548, study PRJNA631951) | gut metagenome | biome: gut microbiome; feature: rumen; material: fiber-attached | host: Bos | place: Iran: Karaj | collected 2018-10 | reverse complement strand
TTTCTTTTCCTTTCATGGGTTCACAGGGAGAGGAAAAAACTCTTCCGGAGAAGAGATTTCCTCCTCTCCCTGCACCCTCTCCTCTTTCAGAAGACTTTTACTCCTCTTTCAGAAGACTTTTACCTTTGATTGTTTATCGGGTATTCTTCGAAGAAACTATCGGTTTTGGTGAAGCGGTTTCTGAGGCCTATCACCCGTTTCAGCATGCTCTCACTGTCTGCGGGGACCGGGATCAGGCTGGCGGATACGATGCTCTCTCCATTTTTCACGAAAGAGCAGAGCGCGCTGTAGTTTTTGCTATAGTTGAGAAAAACCAGGGCATATTCCGGAAACGAAGCTTCCGCCTGGAAAACGCACCCCGTGCGCAGCACGGAAACCGCCGCAGTAAAGGCGCTCCCCGCCTGCCCGGCCACCGCCGCCGGAATGGAACCCGCCACAGCCTGACGGACCTTGTCGGCTACCGCGGGAGAAAAATCGCTGAGCGAAACGCCCGACGCGGAGAGAAAGGCTTCAATCGCGCCTCCCTTCAGAAGGTAGACCGTTCCGCCGTGATGTTCCTTCCAGTCAGCCGTGCCGATTTTCCGAACCAAATCCCGGGCTTCAGCGTTCGACCCCAGGTACAGTTTCGTATAACCGGCGTCCGCAGCGCATTCAGCCATCAGGGCTGCCAGCGTTTCCGTCTGTTCCAGCATGACGGCGCGATCATCCGCGCTCAGTTCCGCCATAGCAAAGCAAGGCAGCAAACAAATGACCAGAAGCATTGAGAGCGCTCGTTTCATATGCGTCCCCATTTCTTATCAAAACTCCGACCCGCGGGCGAGAAGTTTTATCCGCCGCTCCTCACTCATACTTCCAAACTGCCTTACAGGTCCAGGTCCTTGACGAGCGTCGCGTTCTGTTCGATGAACTCGCGGCGCGGTTCGACCTTGTCGCCCATCAGCAGGGTGAAGATCTCGTCGGCCGCCATGGCGTCAGACAGGGTGAACTGCTTCATGGTGCGGGTTTCGGGGTTCATGGTGGTCTGCCAGAGCTGCTCGCTGCTCATCTCTCCCAGGCCTTTGTAGCGCTGGACTTCAGGCTTGGAGTCGCGGCCGATCTCGTTCAGTTTGGCTTCCTTTTCCTCGTCGCTGTACACGTACCATTCCTGCTTGCCCTTGGTGATCTTGTACAGGGGCGGCATGGCGCTGTACACATAGCCCTGCTTGATGAGTTCCGGCATGTAGCGGTAGAAGAAGGTCAGCATCAGGATGCGGATGTGGCTGCCGTCCACGTCGGCGTCGGTCATGCAGACGATGCGGTGGTAGCGCAGCTTGTCCAGGTTGAAGTCGTCGCCGATGCCGCAGCCGAAGGCGGTGATCATGTTCTTGATCTCCTGATTGATCAGGATCTTGTCCATGCGGGTCTTTTCCACGTTCAGGATCTTGCCGCGCAGGGGCAGGATGGCCTGGAAATGGCGGTCGCGGCCGGACTTGGCGCTGCCGCCTGCGGAATCGCCCTCCACCATGAAGATCTCGCACTTGGCGGGATCGCGCTCCGTGCAGTCCGCCAGCTTGCCGGGCATGGAGCCGCTTTCCAGCGCGCTCTTGCGGCGGGTCAGCTCACGGGCCTTGCGGGCCGCTTCCCTGGCTCTCGCGGCGCCCAGGCAGCGCTCCAGAATGATCTTGGATACAGCGGGATTCTCCTCCATGAAGGTGGTCAGGTGCTCGGACACCAGGCCGTCCACGATGCCGCGCACCTCGGAGTTGCCCAGCTTGGACTTGGTCTGGCCCTCGAACTGCGGCTCCGGCAGCTTGACGGAGACGATGGCGGCCAGGGATTCCTTCACGTCGTCGGCTTTCAGGTTCGCGTCGGCGTCCTTCAGGATCTTGTAGCGCAGCCCGTAATCGTTCACCGCCCGGGTCAGGGCCTGCACGAAGCCCGTCAGGTGCGTGCCGCCCTCAGGGGTGTGAATGTTATTGGCAAAGGAATAGATATTGTCCGTGTAGGAGTCGTTGTACTGCATGGCGACCTCGACCATCACCATGTTCTTGACGCCCTCCACGTAAATGGGTTCCGGGAAGAGGACTTCCTTGTTCTTGTTCAGGTACTTGACGAACTCCTTGAGGCCGCCCTCGTAATGGAACACGTGCTCGCGTTCCTGGCCTTCGCGCTCGTCCTTCAGGGTGATGCGCACGCCCTTGTTCAGGAAGGCCATTTCTCTGAGACGGGTTTTGACGGTGTCGTACTCGAAGGTGATGCCCGGATCGAACACGCCGTCGGGATTCTGTTCCGAACGGATGTCCGGCCAGAAATGGACATAAGTCCCCGTGTCCCCGGCATCGCCGATGACGCGCAGATCGTACTCGATTTTGCCGCGCTTGTACTCCTGCTCGTACACCTTGCCGCCGGTATGCACCTCTACGCGCAGATGGCTGGACAGGGCGTTGACCACGGAAGCGCCGACGCCGTGAAGGCCGCCGGACACCTTGTAGCCGGAGCCGCCGAATTTGCCGCCCGCGTGCAGTACGGTCAGGCAGACCTCCACCGCCGGACGGTGGAGCTTGGGATGATCGTCCACCGGGAAGCCGCGGCCGTTGTCCCTGACGGAAACGGAGCAGTCCGGGTGGATCACCACCAGGATATTGTCGCAGAAGCCCGCCAGGGCCTCGTCGATCGCGTTGTCCACGATCTCATACACCAGATGGTGCAGGCCGCGGGCGTCCGTGGAGCCGATGTACATACCCGGCCGTTTGCGGACGGCTTCCAGGCCTTCAAGCACCTGGATCTGCTCTTCTCCGTAGTCGGCGGTGACCGCAGTCACCTGTTCCAGTTCAAGGTCCATTCCTTCTGTCATAGCGCACCTCGTTTTGTCTCTTTCACGCGCCTCGGAAAAACATGTGTTTTCAGGGCATTTTCGGGCCGTTTTTGAAATCCTTCCGGCCCTTGAAAAATCAAGCGTTTCAAACTAATGTATTATATCACTTTTCCGTCCAAAAATAAAGCTTTTTTATGTTTTTTTCTTTCCTATATATATAGACGGGATTATTTGTCCGCACAAACCCGCAAGCCCTTTTCATTGTCCGTAAGATACACAAAAACCGGGGCATGACACCCCGGTTCTCCCGCATTGAAAAGCTATTTCCTATTCCAGTTTTTCTCCATCAATCCGGATACTTGCTGCAATCATTTTTGACAGGAAATAAAGGATCGCGCATTCGGCTTCCTGCCAGATCCGGCGGTTTCGCTTCTCTGCGCAGATCAGATACCCGTTCGTTTCCATCCCGTAGCCGATCCGCAATACGCACAGCGTTTCCATTTCGAGCCTGCTCAATGTTTCATGGAATGCGGGACTTCTTCTTCTCACTTCCTCCATATCATTTCCGGTAAACAAATCGTCACTCTGAAGCAGCAGGTCCAGTCCTGTCACCGGCTCATTCATCTCCGGGTTTCTGACTGCTCTCATAACGCCTTCCGTTCCCACATAATACAGATCGGAGATCTGCAGTTCCTCCATCAGCAGCGGCATGACATTCCGGAGCTTATTGATCAGTCCCGGCGCAAACTCAAACTGGCGGATCATCCCGCTGAAGGCAGTATACAATCCGTGCTTTGCGATCTGTCGGATCTCGATATCCCGGTGTTTCTCCTCCACGTAGATAATGTGGCAGTTCCGGCCTTTGGACTTTCCGCGGTACAGTGTTTTGTCGATCAACTCAAAAAGACGTGTATAGTTCTGCGCATCTTTCGGATAGCTGGCGCATCCCACCGTGCCGGTGATAAACGGATTGCAGTCCTCTAGCTGGATATTCCTGCGCAGGACCGTTCCATTATACATTTCCAGGAAAAATGCTTTATTTGCGTCATAGGTTACATCCCGAAGATTGACGATCAGGAACTCATCCCCTCCGAACCGGCCGACCAGGCCGATCCCGTCCAGCATTGCTATCAGATCCTCCGCCACGCGCACAAGGATCTGATCCCCGGCAAAATGGCCGTAAGTATCGTTAATAAACTTGAAATTATCCAGGTCCAGCATGGCAAAGGAAAACGGGATCTCATGTTCGATCAGCCACTGGGCAAACCAAAGAATATGCCCGCGGGATACGACGCCGGTCAGATAATCCATCAGCGCTTCCGGAGCGGTATCCTTGATCCTCTCCGCGAAATACGGATACTTTGTCAGTTGTTCCACTGTGTACATGTTCTTCCCCTTCCGTGTCGCAATCCCGTTTTCATGCCATCGCCTGATCCGGGCGCCAGCCGTCGTCTCTGCCCAGTACCCTGACCAGGGTAATCTCTTCTGCTTCTTTGTCCGTCAGCCGTTTCTGTTCCGGATGCCGCGTTTGCTGATTCGCCCGCGCCCCTGCGGTTCGCCATTCTCCGCAGCGTTTGGTCACAATCCGTTCTTCGTCCCAGTCGGCAAACCCTTCAGGCGCGACATGATCATCCATTTCGCATTCAAGGAAAAGTGTGCAGGAATGCTTCCGCCACGGACGTCCAAGGAATCCAGCTCCCGGTTTGCATTCCCCCGTCAGGCGGCATCGGTGGAACACAAAACCGAAAGGCTGGTTTTCATTCGTGTTCGTCGCTGTATACCATCCTCCGCGTTCATTCATGAACAGCGTACAGTTCTCAAACCAACACCGGTACGGGCCGAAAATAAAATCAACATCTCCGCGAATCAGGCAGTTTTCGAAATACTGCCGGCTGCCGGTCAGCGGTCCGTCTTCAACCCGTGCCGCCTGCTCCGCACAGCCGGTCCGGCTGCCGATATCCGCTTTCACATTGGGCAGCCGGATCGGTCCGCAGAACAGCGTATCCTGATGAGCAATCAGTCTGCAGTTCCGCCATATACCCCGGTCTCCGGCCGCGTAAACCGCTACGGCCTGTCCGACCTCCCGGCCGTCTCCGGCGTCATTCACAACAGTCAGGTTTTCGACGGTAATGTCTTTGCCGGTAGTCATCACCGTAGCGGAAAGAAAGGTGCCCTTCTCCGTTCCGTCTTCATAACGGTCCTTCGCGCAGCCGTTCCAGGCGATTACTGTCCGATCCCGGTCTTCTCCCTTCAGGAAAACATGATCTCTATGAACCACAATCTTTTCCCGGTATTCCCCGGCACGGATCAGAACCTGTCCGCCTGTTTCCGAAAGTGCGTCGATAGCGGCTTGAATATCGGTATAATCGCCGCTTCCGTCTTTTGCCACAATCACCATATAATCCTAATCCCGCTTTTCTGTATTGTCCCGGTTCAGTTACAGTATATTGTAACAAACCGCAGCTTACTCCGTCAATTATTTGTCCGTGTAATATAATACCAATCCGTTTTACTTGTCTTCTGCCGGGTCCCATGATACAATTTCAATATAAGTTTTCTCTGTTTCCCATAATTCGACAATCCCTGACAGAACCAATACCCGGAGGTTATATGAACGATATCACCTATGTCGGCAAGCACACGGTTATTTACACCGTTTCCCGGCATGCCCATGAAAGCTGGGAATTTATATACTGCACTTATGGGTCAGGCACCTTCCTTTTCGACGACTGCAGTCTGGATTACAGGGAGGGAGATGTCGTCATCATCCCACCCATGACGCCCCATTCCAATGCCAGCGCGGACGGTTTCCAGAACATCCATATCAACATGGTCTCGCCGGCCCTGTCCTTTGTTTCGCCGCTGGTCATCTCGGATGACTCCAATCATTTCCTGCTGGACGCATTCAATGCGGTTTTCTTCCATTTTTACTCTGACCGGAAAGAAACCGCTCCTCTTCTGTCTGTTTACGGCGATCTGATCAGCTGTTATCTGGTCGCGTACCGTACCGGCACAACCCTCACTCCGATTGTCGCCCAGATCGAGAACAACATCATTTCAAACTATGCTGACTGCACCTATGAGCTGGATGCCTACCTGCATTCCCTGCCCTTCAGCTATGATTATCTGAGAAAGCTCTTCCAGAAGGAACTGGGTGTGACCCCTCACCGCTACCTGACGGACAAAAGGCTGAAAATGGCGGCGGAGCTGCTCATCAGCGATGCCAATGCCGGCGCCCGGACCATCGCGGACATCGCCCCGCTGTGCGGATTCCACGATCCGTTGTATTTTTCCAAAATGTTCAAGAAAAAATACGGAACAGCTCCCCGGTATTATCTGGAATCCCGGCTCAGCAGCACTGTGCCCGAACAGGACAGCGAGCGGATGAAAGTCCGCCTGGATTGATTCTCCTGTTTATCTGTTTCCCGACTCTCCCGGAACCTTTTGTCTGATCGGAGGAATCATCTGATGCATAACCCGAAGGAACTGACGATCGCCTATATCGGCGGCGGCTCCAGGGGCTGGGCCTGGGGGTTCATGTCAGACCTGGCCATGGACCTGGATCTGTGCGGCTGTATCCGCCTGTATGATATCGACATTGAAGCAGCGGAAAGAAACAGGATCATCGGCGAAAAGATCAGTGCCCATCCCGATGCAGTCTCCCGCTGGCACTATGAAGTCAGCCGGACGCTGGAGGAAGCGCTTTCCGGAGCGGATTTTGCTGTCATTTCCATCCTTCCCGCCACCTTCCGGGAAATGGCCTCCGACGTTCATCTGCCGGAACGTGCAGGCATCTGGCAGCCTGTCGGCGATACCGTCGGCGCAGGCGGGTTCATGCGCGCCATGCGCACCGTTCCCATGTTCGTAACCATTGCAGAAGCGATCCGTGACTATGCCCCGGACGCCTGGGTGATCAATTATACCAATCCCATGTCCCTGTGTGTCCGGACGCTTTACAAAGTCTTTCCGGGCATCAAGGCATTCGGCTGCTGTCATGAAGTGTTCGGGACCCAGAACCTCCTGTGCAGCATGCTGGAAACCGAAGAAGGCCTTCCCGGCATCCGTCGTCAGGATCTGAGAACCACCGTCACCGGGATCAATCACTTTACGTGGATCACACAGGCGTCCTGCGGCAGCACGGATCTGTTCCCGCTTTACGCCCGTTTTGCGGAGAAATATGCGGAAAGCGGCTATGAAGCTTCACCGGACCAGAACTGGATGAATTCCCATTTCAACTGTGCGCATCGTGTGAAATTCGACCTTTTTCTCCGCTACGGCGCAATTGCCGCCGCGGGTGACCGGCATCTGGCGGAATTCGTTGCACCCTGGTATACGAAAGACCCGGAAACTGTCCGTTCCTGGAAATTCAGCCTGACGCCTGTTTCCTGGCGGGAACAGGATCTGAAAGAACGGCTCGCCCGCTCGGACCGGTTGATCTCCGGGGAAGAAAAACCCACCCTGAAGCCTTCCGGTGAGGAAGGGCATCTGCTGATCAAAGCACTGCTGGGGCTGGGCGACCTGATCTCCAACGTTAATGTGCCCAATCTGGGCCAGGTCCCCGACCTGCCCGCTGATGCAATCGTGGAAACCAACGCCTTCTTCAGCCGTAACCGGATCGATCCGCTCTTTGCCGGAGAAACACCCCGCAGCATCCTTCCGCTGATCACCCGTCATGTGCTGAATCAGGAAAACACGCTTACCGCAGCCCTGAACTGCGACAGGAATCTGGGATTCACCACCTTTATGAACGACCCGCAGCTTGCAGCGATTTCTCCGGAAGAGGGTGAAAAGCTGTTTTTTGACATGCTTGAAAACCAGCGCGCATATCTGCCTGCTGCCTGGTTCTAAGCAGAAGGAGTCTTTATGAATCGATCCGGTCTTTCCGAATGCGTTCTTCGTTTTACGCAACGTCTTCAGAAAGAAGATGTCAATATGCATGGCTTCCTTCTTTCTGTCCGCGGCAAGAAAATCGCCGAGGCTTACTATGCTCCTTTCCGTGAAGGACAGCCCCATCGTCTCTATTCAGTCAGCAAGACCTTCACCGGGATCGCCGTCGGTATGCTGGCGGATAGCGGGAGTCTTACCCTGGATCAGCATATCACTGACTTTTTCCAGGACTGGCTGCCCCAAAATCCGTCCCCTTTCCTGCTTCGCCTGACAATCCGGGATATGCTGCGCATGGCTACCTGTTACCGCCGCACCGCTTACCGCGAGGGGCTCGATACCAACTGGGCCCTTTCCTTCTTTACCGGAACCCCGGATCATGAGCCCGGCATGGTTTTCGCATACGATACCGGCTGTTCACAGGTCCTTGCAGCGCTGGTAAAGCGTGTCAGCGGCCTGGAAGTCATCGATCTTCTGGAAGAACGGCTGTTCCGGCCTCTGGGCTGCCAGGATCCTCGCAAGTGGCTTCGGGATCCTTCCGGCTGCTGCCAGGGGGGAACCGGCCTGTGCATGAGTCTGAGGGATCTGCACCGGATCGCCGAATGCCTCCTGCGCGGAGGAGACGGCCTGATCCCCCGCTGGTATGCGGTGGAAATGGGAAAAAAGCATATTGACACATCCCTCCAGGACAAGGAAGAAGAGCGCTACGGATACGGTTGGCAGTGCTGGCGCACACGCGCCGGGTGGGCGCTTTACGGCATGGGCGGGCAATTGTCCGTTCTCTGCCCGGACCGGCAGGCAGTGCTGTCCACCGTCGCCGATACGCGGCTGGATCCGTCCGGCGTACAGCGGATCTATAACGCTTTCTTTGAGGAAATATGGCCCTTTCTGCCGGAAGGCGGCGGAATTCCGGCAGACATCCCTGATCTGCCGCACTCGCTGAACCTGTCCGTGGCAGGCCTGGCAGACTGCCCTGCAGCCGGATTTCCCGAAAAAGGCTGTTTTGTCTTTTCCGGCGATAATCCTCTCGGTCTGAAAACGCTTACATTGTCTGATTCAGAACTGAAGATGGCCCGGGATACGTGCACTGTTTCACTCCCCTATGCCCGGGGAAAAACGCTGGAGATTTCCTGGCCCGGCCGTCCGGAAGTCCCCGCGCTGGTCTCCGCGGGCTGGATCGAAGATGGGGTCTTACGTCTTCGCTGCCATGCAGTCGGGGATGCCCCTTGCGGATTTGACATGCTCATCAGCCTGCAGCGGGATCGCATAACCCTCCGGAGCAGATGCTCTTCCGATCCCCTGACCGCCGGCTATGACGGAATCGCCTCAGGCTTTTTACAGAAAGGAAATCGGAACCCATGAGTGTCACGCAGGCTTTGAAGGCAGTCCGTTCCGGCAACTGCGATCTCATAAACCGGATGGCCGAAAACGGCGCTTTTGATAATATCACCGCGGAAGACAAATCCCTGCTGGTCAAAACCGCAGCGGAAGCAGGGCAGAGCGCCATGCTGCGCTTTCTTTTTGAAAGCCATCATCTCTATTCTGCCGATTCGGATCTTCAGGGCCGGAATCTGCTGCATGCGGCCGCCTCCTCCGGCGATACAGATACGGTTCTTTTCGCTATGGACGTGCTTGGCCTGGATCCTCTTGGCGGAGACCTTCAGGGCGTCACGCCGCTGGATCTCGCGCAACGGGCCCGGAATCAGGGGGCTTTCCGCCTGTTGTCCTCCCATCTGGGCTTTACCCCGGATCAGGGTTACCGTAACCCGGTTCTGAGGGGCTGTCATCCTGACCCTTCCGTGCTTCGGATCGGGGAAGATTATTATCTGGTCAATTCCTCCTTTGTGTTCTTTCCCGGCCTGCCGGTTTATCACTCCCGGGATCTGGTTCATTGGCAGGAAATCGGGCATGCTGTTCATGATCTGGAAGCGTCCGGACTGGCCGGACTTCCCGGCGGATTCGGATACTGGGCTCCGGATATCTCTTTCTTTCAGGGAAAGTTCTGGGTTGTCGCCACGCTGAGAAGAAACACAAAACCGTACCGGCTTCAGATGATCACTTCTGCCGCCGATCCCCACGGACCGTGGGATCCGCCGAAGTTTCTGCCGCTGGACGGCATCGACCCTTCCCTCTTCACTGACGGGGACGGCCGGCGCTATATCCTGCTGAATCCCGGCGCCATGATTGCTGAGATCAGCGATACCGGCGAACTGCTCTCAGCACCCCGGATGCTTTCTTTCGGTTCCGCCCGTATCAAGCCCGAAGGTCCGCATCTGGTCAGAAAAGACGGATGGTACTATCTTTTTCTGGCCGAAGGCGGTACCGGGGAAGGGCATATGGAAACCGTGTTGAAAAGCCGCTCTCTGTTCGGACCTTATGAAAGCTGTCCTTTCAATCCGATCCTCGGCAGGAAGAATCTTCTCTCCCCGATCCGCCGGAGCGGACACGGAAAACCTGTACAGCTTCCGGACGGGAGATGGTATATGATGTACCTCTGTACCCGTCCTGTGGAGGAGCGTACGCTGATGGGCCGTGAAACCGCGCTGGATCCAATGGTCTGGACAGCGGACGGCTGGCCCATGGTCAACAGCCTGAAAGGCCCAAGCTGTCTGCAGCCGCTTCCTTTCCCAGGCATTCGTCCCGATCCCTCCACGCCTGATTCTGAGATCTCGCCCCGGAACGATCCGGAAACATTTACGGAACGAACCGGTGGCAGGATCAGACTGCGCTGCGGGCCGGATCCCGCTTCCGTACTCCCCTGCAGCCTGCTGCTGCGCCGCCAGTCTGAACCGGAACTGATCCAGACCGCCCGGGTGGATCTGGACCAGGCCTGCGAAGGAGACGTTGGCGCACTGGCCGGATATTATGACGAGCAGAGTTTCTACCTTTTTGGACTCAGAAAGGAGAAGGAAGGCTGCTCCCTGATACTGTCCGAGCAGGTTGAAGGAAACCGGAGCATACGGATTCTTGCTGCTTTGGACGCGCCGGATGCCGTACTGTCCGTCCTCGGTGAAGGACTGGAACGCCGCCTGCTGCTGCGGAACAGGACCATGGCTGTCCTCCGCACAGAGTATCTTTGCGATGAAGGGCTCCCGAACAGCAAGCGCTTTACCGGAGCGATGTACGGCCTGGCCGCGGTCGGCTCCGGCGCTGTGGTTTTTGACGAAACGGAAACCTGTCCTGTGCCTGAATAACCTTCCGGAGGCTGGATTATGCGCTATCAGAATCCCATTCTGTATATGGATCTCTCAGACCCTGACGTCATCCGCGTCGGAGAGGATTTTTATCTGACCGCATCCTCTTTTACCTATGTGCCCGGTCTCCCGGTCCTGCATTCCCGGGATCTGGTACACTGGGAGATCGTCGGATACGCCGCCGAACGGCTCCCTGCCACGCGATATGACCGGCCTGCCCACGGCTGCGGCATCTGGGCGCCGAGCCTCCGTTATCATCAGGGGCTTTTCTATATCTACGCCTGCATGCCCGACGAAGGACTGTATGCCTGGACTGCGAAGGATCCTGCCGGCCCCTGGCAATGCCATCTGGTCAAGGCAGTCACCGGTTGGATTGATCCCTGTCCGCTCTTTGATGAGGACGGTGTCTGGCTGATCCACGGCTTTGCGGCCAGCCGGGTTGGCATCAACAACGTGCTGTATATCCACCGTCTTTCTGATAACGGTCTGTCGGTCCTGGATAAAGGACGCAGGGTTTACGACGGTGCGGAGCACGGAGATGTTACCGTAGAAGGGCCCAAGCTTTACCGCCGCGACGGTGTTTACTGGATCCTCTGTCCTGCCGGAGGCGTCCGTACCGGCTATCAGCTGGCGCTTCGTTCCCGAAGCCTCTTCGGTCCCTATGAGCGGCGGATCGTGCTGGAGCAGGGCTCCTCCCCGGTCAACGGCCCGCATCAGGGAGGTTGGATCGATGACGGTCACGGCGGAGACTGGTTCATCCACTTTCAGGATGTCGGTCCCTATGGCAGGATTCCGCACCTGCAGCCGGTGGACTGGTCGGACGGCTGGCCGGTCATGGGAAACCGCGGAACGCCTGTACCAGAAGGCGAAACAGACCTCCCGGCTGTTCCGCTTTCTGTTCCCCTCTCCGATTGTTTTGAAACGGACATCGGTCCCGTATGGCAGTGGCAGGCTAATCCGGATCCTTCCTGGTTCACGCTGCTTAGACCCGGGCTGCGCCTTCACGCCGTGCCGGCAGACCGCCTGTATGACGCCGGCTCCTTTCTGTCCCGGCTGATGACCTGCAGGGATTTTGACATGGACACCCGGCTGAAAGCATCCTGCTCAGCATCGGCCAGTGCCGGAATCGGTCTCATGGGAAACTCTTATTTGTATGCTGTTTTGCGTGATAAATCGGTCCGGCTTGTCCGCGGCAGCTCGGAAGAAGGGGAAGAGGAAATGCTCGCATACCCCTATGAAAAAGCGGAGCTTCTGCTCCGCCTTCGGGTCCGCAATGGGTTTGTTTCCTTTTTCTTCGGTTCGAATAGCTGTGATCCCAAGCCGCTCGGTGAAACCTTCCCGATGGCCCCGGGAGGATGGACCGGCGCGCGTCCGGGGATCTTCTGCATCGGCAGCAGCGGGTATGCGGACTTTCATTCCGTCCTGATCACTGAATACCGGTGATACCGGTCATTTCCCGGCTCTGAGCAATTCCGTATAGCACAGCACAAAAGGCGCGACGCCCTTGGCGTCGTTGGCTACCACCGGTTCCGAGATGTAGTATTCAAAACTGCCGTCCCGGCACCGGTTGTTTTCCGGGCCCAGGCCCGCGACCAGGCAAATGCCGCCAAGTTCCGGTTCGCCGTCTTTCCAGGTCAGCCGGTCTGTCAGCGCCTGGAAAGTCTTCCTTCCCTTTGTTTCATAGTCTTTGCCCAGAATGCCGAGCCTGGCGCCTTTGAGCATGCCGCAGGCAATCATGGAACTGCCGCTGGACTCCAGATAGTTTCCTTCCCGGCCGCCCTGGTCCACCACCTGCCAGTACAGGCCTGTGTCCGGATCCATGTAGTACGCAATGTGCTCCGCCAGATCGCAGAAAATCTCGCTGATCTCGTCCTTCTCTCCGCTGGTCGGCAGGATCTCGGACAGATCCGCCAGCGCCATAAAAAACCATCCCAACGCCCGCAACCATACGCACCGGCTCAGCCCGGTCTCCGGATCCGCCCAGAAAGCTTTCCTGCTCGCATCATAACCATGGCGGTACAGACCCGTCTCCGGATCCTGCATCTTTTCTTTGACGGTCCGGATCTGCCTCAGGATATCCGTGACGTCACCATTTCCGAAATGGTCCTGATATAAAGCCTCGAAAGGCTGTGCCATATAAATCCCATCCAGCCAAACCTGGTTCGGGTATATTTTTTTATGCCAGAAAGAGCCCTCCGGGGTACGGGGCTGCTGCGCCAGCGTCCGATGAAGCATCTCCGCTGCTTTCCGGTATTTCTCTTTCCCTGTCATCCTGTAAGCAGGGAACAGCACTCTGCCCTCATTGTAATCATCCAGCTGGCGCTTTTCCGGATCAAACGTCAGAATTTCTCCGTTCTCCTGCACAAAATGGTCTGTTACCTGCTCGGCAAAGGCGGCATAGCGGCCGTCTCCCGTGATCTCCGTCAGGGACAGCAATGCAGTCAGCATACAGCCGTCGATATAATTCCATGTGACCGGCTTGCCTTCCCGGATCTTTTCCAGATTCCAGGCCGTTTTTTCCGGTGTACTTCTTTCTACAAGCCGGAGGATATATGCCTCAATGCGTTCCTTCATGATCGGTTTCCGGTTCCTTTCTGTTTTCATTGCTGTCCGTCTTTACCCGGTTCTTCCGCCAGATTCCTCTGCGATAAAGAATATAAAGCACCAGCGCTGCGATGCCGTTACTGATTACTACGCTCAGCCACACGCTGCGCACCCCCAGGTGAAGAACGCTCTCACAGAACCAAAGGGTCGCAAAACGGTATACCCAGAGCCTGGACGCGTCGCTGATCATCGTGATCTCCGTATGCCCGGTTCCCTGGAACAGCCCGGTCAGGCTGTTGTAAAACCCGTTGCTCCATGCCCAGAAAGCCATCAGCGCCAGAAAATCCGCTGCCATGGCAATTACTTCCGCATCAGAGGAAAAGATGCTTACCAGGCCTCGGGATATCGCCGGTCTGCTGATCATCAGACCTCCGGCGAACAGGAAAGTTACGCTGCAGAGAATTGAGAGCCGGCAACCTTTCTGCGCCCGGTCCGACCTTCCCGCGCCGGTATTCAGGGCTGTAATTGTCGCCGTGGCGGAGCCCATTGCGTTCGACGGCATGGAAATCAGCCCGTTGATCTTGTTTCCGATACCGTATGCCGCCATTGCCTGGCTTCCATAGGTCAATACGGTACGGCTCATCAGCAGGAAACCTACCTGCATCATGCTGGAACCGAGCGCTGTGGGCAGGCCGATATGGACAATCTTCCCCAGGTATTCCTTCCGCGGCCGGAGTTCTCTTTGCGTCAGATGCAGCTCGCCTTTCCGGCTGATCAGCGCTGTCAGCGCCACACAGGCAGCAGCAGCCTTCGCGCCGACAGTGGCCAGCGCTGCACCCGTGGCTCCCAGATTCAACGTAACCATCAGCAGAGGATCCAGCGCCATATTGATCAGTACACCCAGCAGGTTGATCAGCATCGGCCGCACGGTATTCCCGCGGCTCTGGCTCACAGCTTGGAACACGTTCACAGTGAAGAGAAACGGCATGTCCAGGATGACCAGCCTCAGATAACTGATCCCAGCGTTCAGTACCCCGTCTTCCGCACCGAGCCAGCGCACCAGCGCCGGAGTGAGCAGGCAGATCAGCCCCGCGCACAGGCAGGCGAAAATCAGCGCACAGGAAAAGACCTGATTCGCCATCCGGTTCGCCTCTTCCCTTTTTTCCGCGCCAAGATACTGGCTGATCAGGACAGATCCGGCCACGCTGATACCGCTGCCGAAGTTGATCACGATATTCTGAACCGGTGTCACCAGATTGATTGCCGCCAGTGCATCCGTGCCGACTTTGCCCAGCCAGAAGGTGTCTGTCAGGTTATAGCAGGTCTGGATCATACTGTTGATGACCACCGGTACGGCAATCACCAGCATAGCTCGGATCAGGCTGCCTTCCAGCACCTGTTTCCTTACGTCCTCACT
>JAEEGL013158087.1_pt1 | contig 14833 bp, 13 predicted proteins | sample 9134231 | NCBI WGS metagenome assembly JAEEGL01 (sample SAMN16246548, study PRJNA631951) | gut metagenome | biome: gut microbiome; feature: rumen; material: fiber-attached | host: Bos | place: Iran: Karaj | collected 2018-10 | reverse complement strand
TCACTTCGTTTTGGAGATACTTGCCGGGCAAAAGCAATCCTTGTTGAGTACGAGAACATGATTAAAATCAATTTTGAGCTGTACAATGCGCTTACAGGCGAGCTTACGACAAAAGGTTCTGTCAGCCAGATGTGCATAAACGCAGCGACCGGTGAAAGCATGTTTGTCTGCCCGAAATGTTTTACGGACAAAGTCGAGAAACTTCTTAAAGATGAAGAGTGAGCATAATGAAAAAACTTGTTTTCCTTGTCACCGCAATTTTTTTAGCCTGTGCGTCACTTTTTGCAGCTGAAGGTGATTTTTCTTCCGTCTGCGCGACAATCTCAGAAAAAAAAGTCACTAAAGGCTCTTTTGTACAGACGAAATCAATAAAGAAAATGAAGCGCGAGGTCGTTTCCAAAGGAACGTTCATAATTGCAGCTGGAGAAGGAATTTTCTGGAACACGGAAAAGCCTTTTCCGTCAAAAACGGCAGTAACATCGTCAGCGGTGATTCAGACATCTGCTTCCGGCAAAAAGTCCGTCATGAAAGCTGTCGGAAATCAGACTTTCGAGGAATTTTCTGGAATTTTGTCTTCTGTTTTTGAAGGTAACCACGAAAACATCGAGAAAAATTTCACTGTTGATTTCCAGCAAAAGGAGCAGGGGGAATGGACTGCAACGCTTACTCCAAAAACTGACATTCTCAAAAAATTTGCAACAGACATAGTAATGACTGGAAACAAATCGTTAAAAACCGTAACCATCAACGAAAAATCAGGAGATTCCTTAAAATACGAATTCTCAAATCAAACTTACTCGGACTCTTTATCAGAAAATGAAAAATCACTTTTTAGAGAATAACAGGCGGCTTTTTGCCATTTGGGCCATTTTTTTTCTGTCGATAATCCTTTCGTTCGGCCTGTCGCTTATTCTTTCGCCGAACATAAAATTCAGCACGAGTCTTTTTGATATTCTTCCTCCGTCATCAGCTCTTTCCGAAGTTCAAAAGGCAGATTCTCTCCTTGCAGAGAAAACCGGCCGGACAATTACGATTCTTGTTCAGAATCAGAATTTTGAAGAGGCAAAAAAGGATGCCGAGGAACTTTATTCTATATATGTACCCAAAGATTCAAGCGGAAATTCAAACTTAAACACCGATTTTTTTGAGGAGCTTTCTCTTTTTGTCGGCGATGAGTCCATGCAGCAGGTTATGGATTGGATTTATGAATGGAAATTCAACCTTTTGGACGCGGATTCCGCACAGCTTTTGCAAAATGGAGGCGCCGAGGAATTTCAGGAGGAAAGCCTTTCCAGAATTTTCGGAGGATTTTCCATTTCTGATTTTTCACAGCTTGAGGAAGATCCGTTTTTGCTTTCCGAAAAAGAGCTCTCATCATTTTTAACAGGCGGAGCATTGTCTTCAACCGCGATGTTAATAAAAGACGGAGTTTTAGCCTGTCAAAAAGATGAAAAATGGTATGTCCTTCTTCGTGGAACAGTTTCCAAAAGCGGTTCGAGCCTGACTTCAAAAAAATCAACGGTAAAAAGCCTTTATAAAAACTGCAAAAACCTTGAGAAAGCTGGAACTTCCAGATTTATTTTTTCAGGTGTTCCTTTTCACAGCTACGATAATTCAAGCAGCGCGCAAAAGCAGATTTCAATCATTTCTACAGTCGGCATGATTTTAATTCTTGTCGCATTTTTCGTAATCTTCAAAAGTTTTTTTCCGGCACTTGTGTCTTCTCTTGCCGTTCTTTTTTCATGCGGAATCGGATTTGTCTCAGTCCTGCTTTTTTTCAGAGGAATTCACGTTTTAACATTTGTTTTCGGCACGACACTGATCGGAACATGCCTTGATTATTCGATTCATTTTTTCATCAACTGGAAATACAATCGCGAGTTAAAAAACGGCCTTCAAATCAGAAAGCATATTTTTAAAGGTGTCGGACTTGGATTTTTGTCAACGGAAATCTGCTTTCTATGCCTTCTTCTCTCACCGTTTCCTCTTTTAAAGCAGGTTGGCGTTTTTTTGTTTACGGGACTCGCATTTTCATTTTTAAATGTTATCTGCCTTTATCCTCTGTTCAAAATGCCTGAGATTCGCGCTGATATTGAGAAGCGAAAACACTTTTCTTTTGAGGAGAATTTTAGAAAAGCCAATTTCAAAAAGGCAAAATCAATATTTCTGATTCTTTTTTCTGTCGTCTTGATTTCGGTGATTTTCATAAAGCGAGAGAATCTGAAAATCTACAACAACATCAGCACGCTCTATTCAATGACCGGAAAAATGATGGAGAACGAAAAGATTTCAGCTTCGGTCTTAAACACCGGTTCTTCGGGCTGGTATTTTATAGTCAAGGCTGACAGTGAGGAAAATCTCCTTCAAAAAAATGAAATGCTGGATGAAATTTTGGAAAAAGCGATTGCGGACGGAAAACTTGAATCTTATCTTTCGCTGACTCAATTCCTGCATTCAAAAAAGCGTCAGAAAACAAGCTATGATTCCTTAAGAAATTTGATTCCGCTTGTTGATTCTCAGTATGAATTTTTGGATTTTCCGGCAGAGTATGCATCTTCTTACAAAAGAAGTTTTGAGTCACACGACGGAAAGTACTTTGAGCTAAATGATTTGCCGCAGACGATTCTTTCTGCGATAAAAAGCATTTACATCGGAGAAATCGACGGGGAATATTACACTTGCGTAATGCCTCTTCATGTAAAAAGTGAGGAGGAAGCGTTCTTCAGGGAATTTGCATCAAACACACAGGGCGTTTATTTTGTGAACAAGGTGAAGGACATTTCTTTGCAGCTTGATCTTCTCTCAAAATCTATGCTCTCTCTTCTTGCGCTTGCATTCTGCATAATCGTCGTGATTTTGTTCTTCTTGTATAAGCCTGTGATTGTTCTAAAAATCGCCTCGGTTCCGCTTTTGGTTATGGCCGTGACGGTTTGTGTTCTCCTGATTGCAGGCATTCCGCTGAGTTTTTTTCCGATTACATCGATTATTTTGGTTTTTGGGCTTGGACTTGATTATATAATCTATAAAATCGAAGGATTGTCTTCTAAAGAAAAGGCTGCGCTGAACGATTTTGCAATTTTCCTGTCATTCGTGACTACAGCCCTTTCTTTTGGTGCGCTTTCACTTTCTTCGTTTCCGCCGGTGCATCTGCTTGGACTGACTGTTTTTGTCGGACTGGTTACGGCGGTTTTTGGAGCGTTTGCAATCATCAATAAAGAAAATACGGATTTACCATGAAACAGACCAGATTTTCGTTTTTGAAAGTGTCAGAATTTCTCCGATTGAGATTTTTTCACTGAGTTTTTGCTTTCCTGACGGGTCTGAAATCTTTATCTCAAGGAAACCGTCCAAAAGTTCGTTTACAAAACTTGCTCCGTAAAGTGAAGACAGCAGTTTTTTGTATTCTTCGATATCCATAGTTTCGCCCATGAGGGATGGAATCATCAGCATGTCAAAATAAGCCTGCGATGTTTCGTCGAGGATTGAATACAGTGCATTAAACTGGGACGGCCCCAGCGAAAGCGAGACGGAATTTTTTGAGGATTTTAAGATTCCTGATTTTGAAAGCTCGTCTTGAGCAAAGGCTGGAACGATTCCGTCAGTTACGATTTGTGTAGGGGAAAGAGACTGAACTTTTGCGTCCTTGATTTTTAAGCTCTTTAGTGCGGATTGAATGTCTTCCATGCTGAAAATCTGCTCTGATTCTCCGATGCCTGAAATCGAACGCAAGAGTTTTGCGGCGTTATCAGAAAAGCCTGTTTTAAATGAAAAGAAAACTTCACCGTCTGATTTTGGCTTTATGGAAACTGACGGTGAACAAGAAATAAAAAATGCACCTGAAGATAAAAGTGCGGCAAGCAAGAAAAACTTTTTAAGCAAGATGATTCTCCTGACAAGTCTGAGATTGCGTTTTGGATTTTTAATCAACGCATTTTAAGGGTTAAAACAATTTGTTGAAAGGAATAGTTACCTTTATGCCGGTTGAAAATATGAGGCCGGTAGAGAGTGCCTTATTTAAGGACATGGAAGAACCGTTCCATCTTTTAAAGACAGTGTAATGAATGTCTGAGACCACAGACACCCGCGCTTTTTTTATGACTGCGGATGGAGATGAAGCGGAAAATCCAAAAATTCCTGGAAAAATCTGTTGTTTTAAAAGTGAATCATCATCAGGATCCCGCGGATGCTTTATGAACAAAACCGGACCGGCATAAACCCGGAAATAGTTAAGGAAAGAAATCGAGACAACAAATGGAAGCCTTAGGTTTCGCGTCTGTGTGTCGTAGCGGATTATTGAGCCGATTCCAGGCTGAACATACTTGAAATTGTAGCTCAAATTAATCATTGAGCTTCCGCCACGAAAAGCAAGGCCAAATCCATTGTGAGAGTAAAAGTTCCAGTCGCTCATTAAAGTTGCATCAGCAGTAAGATTCCGCATGAACCTTATGGCGACAGGAGTTTTGTCTGATGGACTTTCCTTGGTTTGAGTTTTTACGCTTGAGATTGAAGTCTGTGCAGAATCAGCAGAGTCTTCAGATGTTTTTTTTTGAGCTGAAACCTGTGAATCTGCCAGCAATTCTGAGTTTGAGGCTGGAAGATAGCGTCCCGTGCAGAAATAATGAGCTTTCCAGTAAGATTCTTTTAGGGAAGAAACTATTACGCCTGTGTTCGGGCCATCACTTGCGCAGTGTATGAACTGATTGTTTCCGATGTAGATTCCTACGTGAGAAACCTGTCCGCTTGAAGTCGTCTTGAAGAAAACCAAATCTCCGGCCTCGCGCTCGCTGTCTTTTATTTGCGTGGTAAATGAAAAAATGGCTCTCGTCGTGCGGGGAAGCTGCACTTTTATTGATTCGCGTGAAACGGCAAAAACAAAACCTGAGCAGTCAAATGAAGAGGGTCCGACTCCGCCAGAGACATAAGGACAACCGATATATTTTTTGCTGTATTCAACCATTTTGGAACGCATTACGGCTGCCTCACTTTTTGAGACAGCGACTTCCTGAGCGCTTAGTATTGTGGTTGTAAACAGAAGAGCACTAACAAATAGAAAAAAAATGATTTTTTTGCTTTTACCCATAAATTAAATATCGGAAATTTTTGCAAGATAGTAAAGATTTATTGCTGACGGCACGGTACATTCCTTCAACTGTTAATTTAAGAAGCCCATTGAATCCAAAATGATTGACGAAGCGACTGTTGCCGCGGTCTCGGTACGCAAAACTCTGCTTCCCATGCTGCACAGTGTAAAATCATTTTTTTCGAGGGTGTCTCTTTCTCTTTCTGTCCAGCCCCTCTCACTTCCGATGGCTGCAATAACTGAGTGGGAACCTTCACTCTTTAAAAAATCATGCAGGCTTTTTGTTGCCCGGCGGTTATCAAGCGCAATTTTTGACGACATTTCCCATTCCATGCCCTCACTTTCTTTTTTAAGCATTTCATCAAGAGAATCATAAAAAACGAGTTTCGGGACGTGCGTGCTTGCGGCCTGTGCCGTTCCGTCCAAAAGCATTTGATACGCGCTTCCATCGGTGACGACATTTGACTCAAGATAAGATTTTTCTGTAAGTTCAGTTCCGCACAGGATTACCTTTTTTGCGCCAAGTCCGGCTATGTCACGCAAAAGCCTTCTGAGCTGAATCGGGCGTGGAAATCCAATCACCAGCGTAAGAGGGTAGAGCGGTTTTCCAGAAGATTGAGCCTCAAAAGAAAAAGAGATTTCTCCTTCGTTTTCGCAGCCTTTTTCTGCAATTGAAGTTATCGTGGCACTTCCGGCCTGTCCGCCAATGATTCCTGCTGAGAAAGAATCCCCGACAGTTTTGTGGAGGACTTTTATTATATGCTGGGCGCGCTCATCCTTTTTTGAGAGAGTGCCTGTGTAAATCTTGTTATCGGCAGAATTAAGCTCGCTTGTTTCAAACAGACAGATGTTCATTTTTTCTCGCTGAGGCTTTTCAGGTAATCGCGGCTTAGAGACTCGTGATCCTTGAGCATTGCGTAAGGTACTCCATATGCTTTTTCGATGTCCTCGCGTGTAAGAACTTCTTCCGGAGTTCCAAGCGCCATGTCGCGGTTCGGGTAGAAAAGCAGAACTGTGTCTGCGTATTTTTTAGTCAGCTCAAGTTCATGCATTGAGATATAAATGGTCGTTCCTGTCTTGTGGACATATTCTTTTAAATATGAGAGAGCTTCTTCTTTCTGATGATTTTCGAGCGCAAAAAGAGGTTCGTCCATAAAAAGCGAGGCACTTCCATACAAAATTCCGAATGCAAGGAGAACACGCTGAATTTCGCCCTTGCTCAAGTGAGTCAGCCCTTTTTCGAGAGAGGATTCAAGCTCAAAAACATCGATTACCTCTGAAAGCAAGTCTTTATTCTTTCCGCCACGAATTGAAGCTGCGTTTCCTTTTAAATTTCCGTTTGAGTAGACCTGCGCAAGAAGTTCGCTTACCTTGTCTTCGCTTTCAAACTCCATGTTCTGATAAATAAAGGAAGCGAGGAGATTTTTTTCTTCTTCCGGGAGAGATGCAGGATTTTTCCCAAGTAAAGAAATGCTTCCTGAATCAGGAGTGAGACGGCCTGCACACAAAAGCATCAGGGTTGATTTTCCGCAGCCATTCTGTCCTACGAAGCTGACAAATCCTGAAGGAAGAGATGCTGAAAAATGCTCAAAGACAGGTTTGCTTACGATTTGATTTCCGTTTTCGTCCAAGTCACCTTCAACACTCGGATAAGTAAAAGTCATATCATTTATTTCTATAAAATTCATACTTTTAAGATATAGAAATCTCTATCAAAAGTCCACAAAATCCATTATTCTAGAGGGCAAAGAAAAATTTAATTTGGAGAATTTTGAACATGGCATACGAGGTTACAGCTACAAGACGCCGTCCCCAGGAATTTTCAAGTCTTGCAGGCCAGGAATTCGTTGCAGAAACGCTAAAAAATTCAATAGAGTCTAATAAAATAGCCCACGCATATCTTTTTACAGGCCCGCGCGGATGTGGAAAAACTTCAACTGCACGAATCCTTGCAAAAGCCTTGAACTGCGAAAACGGCCCGACTTCAACGCCATGTGGAAAATGTCAGCACTGCATCGAAATCACAAAAGGACAGAGCACTGATGTAATCGAAATCGACGGTGCCTCAAACACTTCTGTAAACGACGTGCGCCAGATAAAAGATGAGGTTCTCTTTCCTCCTCAGAGTTCACGCTATAAAATCTATATAATTGATGAAGTTCACATGCTTTCAACCCCGGCTTTTAATGCTCTCTTAAAGACAATCGAAGAGCCGCCGCCATACGTAATTTTTATTTTCGCAACTACAGAACTTCAAAAAGTTCCTGCAACAATAAAATCGCGCTGCCAGCAGTTTAATTTCCGTCTTGTTCCTATTGAGACAGTAAAGGAGCAGCTTGCTCAGGCTGCGGCAGAAATCGGAATTAAGGCCGAGGAAGAAGCTCTTTACTGGATTGCACGGGAATCAACAGGTTCCATGCGCGATGCCTATACTCTTTTTGATCAGGTCGCAGCTTTTTCAGGTGACTGCATAACTTACGACAAAATTCGTGACAAGCTTGGCCTTGTGGGTGTGGACCGCCTCAACTCAATTTTTGAGGACTGTGCGCAAAATAAGGTTCAGGAAGCTCTTCTTAAAATCGATGAGTTTTTACAGAATGGAATTTCAATCGAACAGTTTATTTCAAACTGCACAGACTATTTGCGCTCTATTCTTTTTATAAAGGCTGGAATCTCAAAGGAATCTCTTTTGGGGCAGTCTGTTGAGCGGTATTCAAAGATTGTGCTTTCGACATGGAATCCAATTCAGCTTGAGAGGGCGCTTTCGATTTTGCTGCAGCTTTACCGCGACATACGCTATTCTCTTTCTCCTCGTTATGAGCTTGAGCTTGCTTTTTCAAGGTTGAGCTGGCTTAATCAATATGTTTCACCTTCAGAAGTAAAAAAGGCAATCGATGAAGCAAAGTCTCTTCTTTTAACATCTTCTTCTCAAGGCGCAGCACATGCTTCTTCCGCACCGGCAATTTCACAGCAAAACTTACAGCCGCAGACGATTCAAAGAAGTGTAGCTCCTCAATTTTCACAACTTGCTTCCGTTAACAGTGCAAATCCTCAAAGTACTACTGAAATCCAGCAAAAAGCTCAGCCACAGGTGCAAAATGCCTTTGCCTCACATCCTGAAAACATTTTTGCGCAAACTCAAACATCTTCTCCTCTCGCTCAGAATCAAAATGTGCAAAACGTTCAAAATCCAGCGCAGGCAAACGCCTTTAAGGATTTCACTTCGCTTTCTCAAGTTCAGCAGACTCCTTCAATCGAAGAAGATTTTGCTCCTCCAGATCCGACTCCTTTAGATGATGCAGGCCAGCAAAACCAGCAGTCTTTTAGCTACGGCGGAGCTGTGCCGCCTGACCAAACAGCCGGCACGGAAAACACTTCTGACTTTCGAACGAGTGCAATAAGAGAAATTTCTTTGCGGGAACCGATGCTTGCTTCTTCCCTTTACCAGACGGGGGCAGGGACAAAAAATGGAAACGTGGTCAGCGCGGCAGTTCAGTCTACATATCTTAAAATGCAGATTGATGCCCACGCCGTCCAGATTTCGCAGTATCTTTCCGCGTTTTGCGGAGAGCCGATTACTTTCTCGGTGGTTTTTCATCATCAGCAGCATGTTAATGTCGAAGACAATGCTCCTCCAGAAATAAAAATGCTCTGTTCGGTTTTTAAAGGACAGATTGTTGGTCATTCAAAAAAATCAGCGGAGGAAATCCAAAAAGATGCTGTGGAAAGTGCAAAAAAAACAGAAACATCAGCATCTGAAGATGAAACTCAGAATACAGTGCAAGATGCCGCGGATGAAGATTAAAATCCGTGTCGTTCAGGGCAGTATGTCAATCAAATAAAATAATAACAGGAGAAAAAAATGAATCCTTTTGAAATGATAAAAAACCTTAAGAATCTTGAGGGAACGATGAATCAGATGAAAGAAGAGCTTGAGCACCTTTCAGCGACTGGTTCTGCCGGAGGCAACATCGTTCAAGTCACAGTCAACGGTAAAATGGAGATGGTTTCGCTAAAAATCGATCCAATCGCTGTAGATCCTCGTGATGTTCAGATGCTTCAGGATTTGATAGTTGCCGCACATCACGACGCAATGGATAAAATTCAGGAACTGATAAAACAGAATTCTTCTTCGCTGCTCGGCGGAATGAATATCCCAGGACTTTAGTCTTTATGAATGCAATCGACGAACTTACTGACTCTTTTTCCAGATTGCCGGGAATCGGTAAAAAATCAGCCGGCAGACTCGTAAACTACATTCTTAAGGCGGATTCTCTTTGGGTAAAGCAATTTGCAAGTCAGATGGCGACACTTCAAGAAAAAATTCATGCCTGTTCAGTCTGCGGTTCATGGACGGAAAGCGATCCATGTCCAATTTGCTCAAACAATCTGCGTGACAGAAGCGTAATTTGCGTAGTTGAGCAGCCTCAGGATGTAAACACTATTGAAAGTTCCCATGAGTTTTCCGGATTGTTTCATGTGCTTGGCGGTGTTATTGCACCTCTAGAAGGAATAGGCCCTGACAAACTAAGAATCCGTGAATTGATTGAGCGGGTAAGAACATCTTCTGTAAAAGAAATCATCATAGCGACAAATCCGACAGTAGAAGGTGACACGACGGCTTTGTATATCCAGCGGCTTTTGTCAGAGTTTAATGACATAACGGTAACGCGTCTGGCATCAGGTCTTCCTGTAGGCGGCGACCTTGAGTACGCAGACAAACTTACTCTGGCAAGAAGTTTCCGTGGACGAATGAAATTCTAGGCTCATAATCCAATTTCTGCATCAATTACACACTCCCTCCTTTTTGAGCAATAATTTTTTAAGATTTTTAAAAAAAGCTCAAACTGTGTTATAATTTTATAATTTATGGAGGGAAAAAATCTAATGCTGTATGCAATAACCCCGGCATCACTTTTGATATTAAATTTAATATTGAACTGGGAATTGTTCAGAAATTACGGATTTAATGCAAAAAAGCAGGATAAAAAGAAGCAGGTTCACATCCGCTACAACTGGTTTCTTCTTGCCGCGTGCTGCTACACCATTGTAGACATGACATGGGGGCTTTTGTACGAGCACAAGGAAATACAGGCTTTTTTTCCATTTATATACTATTTAACAGTCTTTTATTTTATGTTCATGCTCCTTACGATGCTGACCTGGACCCGTTATATGGTCGCATATCTTAATAGCACAGGCAGAAGCAGTAAGATTCTGATTCATGTAGTTTGGGCATTGTTTTTAATAGGACTAGTATGTCTGATATTAAGCCGTTCTTTCCATTTTATGTTTTCCTACAATGATAAAAACGAATATGTTGGAGAAGTCGGCAGGAATAAAACTTTTTTTCTTCAGATTGCCTTTTATACCATAATCACCACTTATATGTTATATATTGCCCATAAAAGCACTGGCCGACAAAAAGTAAGATACAAGGCTGTGGCCATGACAAGTCTTTTTTTGGGAATTTTCCTTACATTCCAGATTATCAATGCTTTTTTCCCGTTTTATGCCGTCGGGCTAATGATTGGAATCTGTCTGATTCATTCTTTCGTGCAGTCAGGAGAGAAAAAAGAGAAAAAGATTCATGATCACATTGCATCCGTAATGGCGGAAGATTATGAGGCCATATTTTACATAGACATAGAGTCTGGTGAATATATGACTTTTTCAGAAACTCCAAAGTATATGTCGTTGAACGTGATGCCGCTGGAAAAAGACTTTTTTAAAGAAGCTCTGGCTGCTCTTGAATTATGTACTTATCCTGATGATCTGGAATATGCAAAGAAATTTTACAACAAAGAAACAATGCTGAAAAATCTTGAAAACAGAACTTCATTTTCATTTAAATACAGAGTTATGCTGAACAATGAGCCGCGCTTCTTCCTGTTTACCGTGATGCGGGATAGAAACGAAAAATATCTCATCTTCTATGAAAAGGACATAGAAGATGAGCTCATTGCCGAAAAAAAGCAAAAAGAAAATCAAAAACAGACTGTTACATTCAGTCAGATTGCAGAGAGCCTGGCTTCAAACTATGATGTAATCTACTATATTGATATTGCTGATTCATCTTACATATGTTATCAAGCTAATAAAACTTTTGGACAGCTCGAGGTTAATAAATCTGGAGATGATTTTTACGGAGAATCTCTTTTAAATATTCAAAAAGTTATTCATGAGCAGGACCGTAAGAGGCTGGCAGAATTCATTGATAAAGACAACATGATTTCCACAATGGAAAAACACAAGGCTTGCAGCATAAATTACCGGATGATTGTATCCGACAAAACGCAATATACTAAGATGACAGTTCATAAAAGCAGTGACGGAACTCATTTTATCATAGTTATTGAAAATGTGGATGACGAGATTCAAAAGGAAAACCAGCATCGAAGGGAACTGAGGACAGAGAGGGAACTTGCAAGACGGGATGAGCTTACAGGCATAAAAAACAAAACCGCCTACAAGGAACTTGAGGAGATTTTACAGGGAAATATTGACAACGGCTTTGATTTTTTGAGTTTCGCACTTGTCGTCTGTGATTCCAACAACCTCAAGCAGATAAATGACACTCTGGGACATTCTGCAGGAGACGAGTATATAAAGGCTTCATCGCGCCTTTTGTGTGATATTTTCGTTCACAGCCCTATATTCAGAGTCGGCGGGGATGAATTCGTAGTTTTCCTCCGCGGAAACGATTACTTACAGCGATATGAACTCATGGAAAAATTGCGTGGCCAGGTTCTTGAAAATAAAAAGAAAGATTCGGGCGTAATTTTGGCCACAGGGATGGCTGAGTACAAGTCAGAAAGCGACATCTTGGTTTCGGATGTTTTTGAACGCGCTGACAAAGAAATGTATGAGGATAAAAAGAAGCTGAAGGCTCTGTAATAAAAAAGCTTTTTACATGCCATAAAGATTAATCACCACTTCGCAGTCCTGCTTTATGATGACCTTGTGCCTTTCAAAATTTCCCGGGGCAGATTTTCCGTTGTAATTGCTGAAGCCAAATGGTTCCTTTGGAATTCCAACTAGATTTGAATTGATTTTTCCATCGCCGTTCAGATCCTGATAAACAGAAAATGCAAATTCACCGTCAGGAAGCTCAAGAGAAGTTTCGATTTCAGAGGCAGAAGTTTCTAAAACAATAATTTTATCTGCCGTATGATTTTTAAATGAATCCTTTGAGCCATGTATGCTGATTATAACCTTTCCTTCGTTTGGTTTTACATTTGAAATTTTAAGCTTTACATTGTTTGCAAAGGCAAATGTTGAAATCATCAAAACTGTAAAAATCAAAATCATTTTTTTCATATAAGTCTCCATCAATAATTTTTGAACAGACACTGCTCAAAAACCTTTTTCCCGATAATTGTGATTGCCTGCCTTGGACAGGAATTGACGCACCTGTAACAGATTGTGCAGTTTGAGCCTGCAAGTTTTGCTTTTCCGTCTTCGATTTTAATTGACTGAGTAGGGCAATGTTTCTGACACAGGCTGCAGCCGGAACATTTTTCTGCATTAATCTTAAAAGCGTGGCGATAATTTTTTACAGCCTGCAAGAACCAAAGCCGCTGGCCAAAAAGCCCTGCAACTTGATTGTAAAAATGAAGCCCTTCATGCGGATATTTTTTGCTTTGGATGAGTTTTGCAGTCCGATTTATTTTTTCTTCCGCAGTTTTTAAAATCATCCTGTTTTTTTCAGGTGATTTTTTAAGCAGTTTTACGTCGGCAACTGTATCCGGCATTTGAAGATGCAGACCGCCCAGAATTTTTGCACCGTATTTTTTTAAGAGTCTTGCCCCGCAGCCGCTGCCGTCTCCGCTAAAAGCTCCCATTGTCGCAATCAAAAAAACTTTCTTACCAGAAAAAATCGAGCAATTTTTCTGAATAAATTCTTTTACAATAAAAGGAATATTGCTGAAGTGTACCGGGTAAGCCAGGGCAAATTCCTGTGAGTCTTTAATCAGCTGAATTGCATTTTCATTTTCGATTGATTCAGTCTTTCCATTTCCTGTTGCAAGTGACAAAACTTCTGCGCAATGCTTTGTGTTTCCGTTTCCGCTGAAATAAATTATGTTCATTCTGTTTTTCCTCCGTTTAATTCCCTGCAGTTAAAAATACTTATAAAATCGTGCAGTTTTGATTTCCAGTCAGAGTCGTATTTTACATTTTTCATTGTGGCAAGAGACGTAAGTCCGTGAATATAAGCCCAGAGCGAAATGACAATATCATTTTGTTTTTTTTCCGGGACATCATTTTTAGTTAAAATCTGAATTACAAGCTCCTTAAAAATTTCGTAAGGCTGATAGTTTTTTTCGGAGTCTGCTCCGCCTGTTAAATCAAGATTTATGTTGGCCTGTCCGAACAAAAAATGATAATAATTCGGATTATCTACAAAGAAAGAAAAATAAGTTTTTCCAAGATCTTCCAGAGGATTTGATTTTTTTGAAGAAGACGCAATTGTTTTTTCAAGCTCGGCCGAAAACTTTCGGGTGATGTATTTTTGCATTTCCTCAAGAAATTTTTCCTTATTCTCAAAATGGCTGTATGGTGCCTGATGTGAAACATTACATGCTAGGGCAAGCTTTCGTAATGAAAAAGACTGAAATCCTTCCTCTGAAACAAGTCTGATTCCTTCTTCAAGAAGCTCTGATTTTAAATCCTCGTGGTGATAAGATGATTCTGTTTTTTGCATGATACCTCTGTCCTATTAAAGTTGACACTGTCAATTTACTGCATAAACTAGACAGTGTCAAGATGAAAAAGGGCGGGGCGTTGTGATCGAGTTTGCTTTGCAAACATCGCAGGGGTATCCACCGCTAGAAAGGATAGCGTAAGATCGCTTTGCGGGCTGAAGCGAGGGGAAGGCTTTCCCCTTATATTTCGATTCAAGGAGAATTCTCTGAGGATTTTGACGGATGATTTTTTGATTAACCGATAAGATAGAGCAAAGATATGAACCGAGAAAAACTGCACGAATCCATAATCAATCAAAGAAGACTGTCTTTTTTTGTGTTTGTTGTGGTAACTAACATTTTGGAATTTTCAATGACTTTTTCTACTCCAAATTGCGAACTTTATTGAACAATATCAAAAATCTAGTGTTATATTGTAGGTAACCAAGGGCAGAATGCCACTATTTTTGGTCTAATTAGTCTATTGAGGTTCAGTAAGCTTCAGTTTAAAACAAAAAACCTCTCAAGGCTTGAGTGGTCTGTTATGGCGGGGGCAGGACTCGCCCTGTCGGGTCCCGGCTTCGCTATGTTCGCACGCCAGCTACGAACATGCCTGCGGCCTCCGGGTAAGGTGCCCGGAGATTGTTATATAGGGAAGACTTTATTAGTTGTGAGAAATAGAAGAAAGTCTAATTTTTAAACTAACAGTTTACTGTTTCTTTCTGCGGATTCTTTTTATAATGTGCGTATGGAATATTCTAATGAGGCAATGAAAGAAATCAGGAAAGAACTTGAAATATGAGTCGGTGACAATTTGTCACCAGTTCAAAAGGAAAACAGCTTTATGGGAATGCGAAGATTATTTATCATCAGAAAAGATTTGCATCTTTCTGCAGGAAAGCTTGGGGCAATGATTGCTCATTGTGCAGAGGGATACTGGCTCTGGCTTATCAAAAGAAATCTTAGAGAAGTAGATGGCCGAATTCATGCATCTTTTGACCTGGATCGCGAAATCTATGACGACTATTTGAACGGCCGCATTACAAAAACAATCTGTGAAGCAAAAAAT
>JAEEGL015969918.1_pt1 | contig 14834 bp, 14 predicted proteins | sample 9134231 | NCBI WGS metagenome assembly JAEEGL01 (sample SAMN16246548, study PRJNA631951) | gut metagenome | biome: gut microbiome; feature: rumen; material: fiber-attached | host: Bos | place: Iran: Karaj | collected 2018-10 | reverse complement strand
GCGAGGGGTTGCAGATTCTGGATGCGGAAGGCCGTCCGGTGATCTATAACGAATCCTATTCCGAGATCGTCAGGAAGACGATCAACATGACCGCCAAGTGGCAGGCGAGAAGGCTGTCGATGGCGAATGAAAAGGTCATAATATTCTACGACGAACCGTCACTCTCCATCCTCGGTACTCCCTTCGTATCTTTGTCCGCTGAACAGGCGAAGGAGTGGATTAACGAGGTCCTCGAGGATGTCGATGCTTACAGGGGCGTACATTGCTGCGGTAACACCAACTGGGAGATGATTCTCTCCACGGACATCGAGATACTGAGTTTCGATGCATATCAGTACGGTGACAACATCCTGATGTACCCTGATGCGCTGACCAGGTTCTTCGGTAAGGGCGGAAGCATCGCATGGGGTATCATCCCCAACAGCGACGATGCATTGGCTGTCGAGACCGTCGATTCCATCGTTACCAGGTTCGAGGCCCTTTTCGACAAGATCGAGGAGAAAGGCATCAACAGACAGAAGGCCGCTGAGCAATCGATCATCACTCCTCAGTGCGGACTCAACGGTGTCTCCATCGAGAACGTGGACAAGGTATTGGACCTGCTGTCCGGTGTATCGAAGGAGATGAGGCGCAGGTACGGGTTCGAATGATCATCGCACTGGTCGGTAAGGGCGGTGTGGGTAAGAGCACCATATCGTCGCAGTTGGTGAGGGCGCTTTCCAAGAAGGAGATCGTATTGGCGGTGGATGCCGATCCGAATTCCAATCTTTGCGATAAATTAGGCATAGAGGTCACTGGGACCATCGGCGGATTGAGGAACGAGATCGTGGCCCATCCGGACATGGTGCCCGAGAGTATGAGCAAGCAGGAGTACATCTCACTGCACATACGTCAGGTGATGACAGAGACCGACCGCATAGACATGCTGGTGATGGGAAGGCCCGAAGGCGAGGGATGCTACTGTTTTACCAATGATGTACTGAAGCACTGTTTCAGGGATCTTATCCCGAAATACAAGTATGCGGTCATAGACAACGAGGCCGGTATGGAGCATCTGTCGAGACGCGTGCTTCCCAGAGCGGATATCATGATATTCGTTTCCGATCCGACCATGGTCGGTGTGAGGACAGCAGGCCGTCTGGCCAAACTGGCGGATGAGGTGCATATCGAATCGGACAAGAGGATACTCGCCATCAACAACGTATCCGGTGAGATATCCGATGCTCTGAGGCAGGAAGCTCTGTCATTGGGATTCGACAAGGTCTATGTGATGCCCCATGACGAGTTCATAGCCAAGGCTGCCATGGATGGTAATGTGATAGATGTACCATCGGATACACCGTTCGGCAGGGCCATGGAGGAACTGATCACTGACCTTGAGTCGTGATCTCCTTCAGGTGCTTCGGGATGTTCTTGGATTCGGTTGTACCTACTATGACATCCCTCTGAACGAGTTCCTGCAGCTTACCCGACATCCTTGTGACCAAACCTGGAACGATTATCTTGCCGTCGGTCTTGTCCAGCACACCGGATTCCTGCATCGCCTCTACGACATGTTCTGGATTGAACTTACCTGCCGAATATGCGGTGAGTACCGACATACCTTCCGTGTTCACGATCTGCAGCCACACCGGTACCTTGGACTTCTCGATGTCCGCGCGTACAGTGAAGTACGTAAGCGAGAAGTTCGTTGTGAACATTATCGGCGAGTGCTCATCAGGGTTGTTTATGGGATACAGTCCCTGCTTCACTTGGATGGGCACCTGGGGGTCGGTGTAGATGTTCTGTCTCAGTGTGAACAGCGGCAATGCTTCATATGGTTTCAGGTCATCGAATATCACGAGACTGCCGTACTTCAATGTGGAGATCACAGCACACATCACTGCGTACTCCCCTGAACCGACCTTGTTCATCATGGGGTATCCGAAGGGTTTGAACTTCTTCTTCAATGCCGCTCTCCTGACAGCTGTCTGCTTCTCGAGCAGTGCCTTGATGTCATTGCATTGGAGGTCAAGGATGATGTCGTTGTATCCTGCGACCTTAGCCTTCTCCGTCATTGCCGCGGCGTCCTCCAATGTTCCTGCTTTGATCGCCAATGGGCATTTGGATGCCTTGGCTGCTTGTATCAGCTCATCGAGGGTGTCCTTGTCCGCACCGTAGACCAACGGTCTGAATGCTTTACAGGCATCCATCGCCTTGATCAGTACATCTTTGTTCTCTGATTCGAGCACGAATGGGGAATCCCAATTGTCCTTGACCAGGTCGCATACCTTCATGAATCTGTCAGCATCTTTTGAATCGTTCCTGATGCAGATCATATCGGCTTTGAAGACCATTCCTATACGGTCGAATCTCAGGGATCTGATGTACTCTATCCTCTTCATCACGGCATCGTCATCCAGTGTATCCGATACCGTCACCGCATATGCGATGGGGTTGTTGAAGCGGCGTTCGTGACGGTAAAGAACCGTCTCCCCGCCCATGTTGATCGCGTTCTTCTCTCCGACCTTGACGGTCGCCACTGGTGGAGCAGATGCCTCGTTCAGTGTGTTCTTGGCCTCACCGCTTACATGGGGGCAGTCCTCGATCTTCGCCTTCTGGTTGGCCAACTGCATCGCGAACGCCAGGCATGTGGGTTGTCCGCATTCCTTACAGTTGGTCTTCGGCAGCAGTTTGAAGAACTCTATCGCCGTCGGCATGTCAGAGCACCTCCGTCAGTTCGCTGGCATAGATCTTCAGCATGTCGGCTGCTCCGGGTGCACGCACTATCAGTACATCGGCACCGGAGATCATCGCTGCTGTGCCCGTCATCACTTCCCACCATACGGCCCTGTGCTCGGGGCTGCCCATGGTGCCGTCGTCCTCTGCCACGGCATCGTTGACCTCCCACGATGATGTGCAGTCGCACACCATTGGGATCTGTAGCATCTTGTCGCCGTTCAGAGCGGCTAGTCTGATTCTCTCATTCACCGAATATGAATAATCGAGACCCATTCCCAATGCTGCCATCAGGGGGTCCATGACCATGTCCTTGGTGTCCATACCGAAATCGGTCAGGAGGATGTTCATCTGTTTCGCCAGATTGACATCAAGGTTGGAGAACGCCAATATCACGTGCCCGTTGGCCATGGCCGCGGTCGACAGTTTCTTGTATTCGCATTCGTCGACCTTGGATATGATGAGTCTCGTCCCTTTCACGGTGTTGCAGACTTCCGTCAGAACTTCGATATCCTTCTCACCGTTGCCGCATCCGCAGACCATTATCGGAAGGTGTGTCTTCTCGGAGATCCTGTTGACAAGTTCCGCTTCTTCTTTCGGTGACTTGTTCTTACCGAACGGGTCGGCACCGATCAGACGGAGCATTATCATGTCCGCTCCCAGTTCCTTCCACATGTTCGCCCATTCCACAGGGTCCTCGCAGCGTCCGTCGAACATCTTCGCTGCCATCTCGGGGAAGTCCTTGATATCGTCCCATACCTCGCCTGCGATCATAGGTCTCCTCTTGGAGGGGTTCTCGAAGGAGAGGAAGGGCATCCCTTTCGCACCTCCTGCGATGTAGTCCCCTTTGCCCAATGCGACCTCACCGATCTGTCCTGCGTACTTGTCACTGATATCCGGTATCTCGGTCATGTTATCCTCACAGTAATGGCGGCATGTTCAGTGCGGGGTGCTCCACCTGGGCCATCCATGCCATCAGGCCCTCCGCATCATCCGTTATCGTCTCGTCGGCGATCTTGCTCATAAGGTCCGGTACTCCGGATTCCTCGCATCTCTTCTGGAATGCTTCCGCTATCGATTCCTTGAGATGTTTGGGCATCCATGCGATCCTCACTATTCCGCCTTCGGCGGCTATGAACTTCTCGCTTGTGATGTACTTCTTACCTATGCCCATGAATCCAGGGGTCTGACGTCCTCCTCCGATGCTTCCTGCGAGTGTGGAGAACTTCATTCCGACCGGTGTCATACCGGGGAAGTCCCTGTCCACTAGGATCACAGCCTGCATATCGACCGTCATCGCTGCTATAACTTCGAAGCATCCGCATGATGTCATGGGTGCGTCCATCATGCTGTACATGCAGATCCTCTCGATGTTACCTGAGGATGCTGCGCTGATCATGTCATTGATACCCTTGAACTCTCCCTTGTCGATGTCGATTATCGCATCTTTCTTCAGGGGTTTGTTGGGTCCGTTGGGTGCGATCTCGAATCCCGCCTTCGCGTCCAGCCAGTTGATGGCCCCGCAGAGTCCGATCCTTTCCGGAGAAATGACACATATGTGCGCGGGAGCGAAGGATTGGCACATGGTGCAGGTGTAGAAGTCCTCCACCTTGTCATCCTTGAGGCCCTTCATCCTGTCGTCCCTCTTGTCGTAGGCCGCCTTGGCCTCCTCGAGACGTCTGTTGAGTTCATCCTCATCGGTGATGATGGTGGCCTGGACCCTTGTGGCGATGCCTCCGAACTCCTCCTTGACCTTGTGCACCAGTATCTTCCCGAGATCGGAGAATTTGAAACCCGCCTCTTTGGCGGCATTGCTGATCCTTATCCAATTGCTGTTCCTCTGTCCTGCATGCCATACTCCGTTGGCGAAGTTGATGGATGCGTGGAACCTTCTTTCGATGACGGGCTCAAGGTCATCGTGCATGTCCTTGCCGTACACCTCGACGATAAGTGCGATGGATGCCAGCGATCCCTGGGGGAACTCGTCGATCTCCTTACCGATCATCTTGACGGCCCCGTCCTCGATCTCCTCCTCGCTCTTCGACAGGAGTACCTCGAACGCGGTGGTCTTCGAACCGCCCATCTCCACGTACGTATCCGGTTTCCTGACGATCTCTCCTTCGAAAGCGGGACCGTACGGTACGGGGAGTTCTATCGGTTCGACGTTGATTATGATGCCTCTCTCCTCTATTCCCGTCTGGATGGAGTTGAGGTGGTCCTTGCAGACCTTGACTGCTCCAGGTATCTCAGGAAGGTTCTGGTCGGTGACGATGCATGCGCTGTGCTTCAGTGCCGCGAATGCGAAAGCTGCATCCAATGAGCATAAGGGTCCGGCCTGTACGATGAAGACCTTGGGACGTTTTGTAAGATACTCTGCAAGTTTCTCCGCATCCCCTTTGGCGACGTTACCGAAAGTCAATCCTGCTCTGATCGCGAAGTTGATCGCATGTATGGTACCCGTGAATGTTCCGACGGGATAGAGCATCTTGTCGAATCCCGATTCGATCCCTTGTCTCTCGATGAGCATGGGGAAATCTCCGGATGCCAGGACTACAAGGCCCTTAGCTTGTGCTCCTCTGACCATCGCTGTGACGTCACCGCCGCTGACATGCCCTCCGAGGAATACGACCGCACCCGGGATGGTCTCGTCGACGAAACTCAATCCCAATCCTCTCAGCACACGGTCCGGAATGAATCCCCTGCCGTTGCCGTTCAGGTAAGCTATCGCTTCCACGATCTCCGCTGCGTACATCGCGTTCTCGCCCGCTGCAAGACCATCCTCTACGGATGCCGCCTTGGCTGGCTGGAATGTATCCAGCAGTTCCTTCGCCTTGGACAGTGTCATGTCCTCGATGCCCTTCCATGCGTAGATGGCCGGGAGACTGTATCCTGTCTCGGGGAATGTCAACGGTGTGTCGGCACCCTTCTCAGTTATCGCGGAATCTACCAGCTGCTTCGCGATGTCGACGACGGCATCCGAACCCTCTGCGGCCATGGACAGCAGACGGGGTACATCGATCTCCTGATAGGTCTTCAGTGCCTTGTCTATGAGCGCATCATCCTTGATGCCGTAAATCTCCTTGATCTCGTTCCTGTCCATGTTATCTCAACTGAATTTCGTGTATTCCTTCAGTTCGAATACACCGTTCATGCCCTCCAATGCCTTGGTGAGCTCGTCCTTCATCTGTTCTATGGAGTATTTGCTGTTCCAGAAGTCGGTGACCATCTCCAACGTGGTCGTGTGGTAGCAGATCTTGATCCTGCTGAACACCGATATTATGTTGATGTTCTTGCTTGCCACATAGTCGAAGACCTGTGTTGTGGCTCCCGGACAGTCGGGGATCTCGATGACCATCTTCACCAGTTTCGTCTCTTCCTTGAAGAATGTGACCGATATTATCCATGAGGATACGTCTGCGACGATGAGGATGTTCTTGCCGTCGATGTCCTTCAGAATGTCCCCGTATTCCGTGGAGAGGTCGTACGTACCGTTCTCGAATACAACGGGTGTCGCACGCCTTACCTCGTTCTTCTGTTTCGAGGGTTCCGTACGGAACACCCTTCCGATATCGGCGGGTTTCACCTCGATGTGATCAATCAATGATACGGAGGGATCGTTCTTGGCCTTCAGCTCCTCGAACTTCTCCTTGAGGATGTCCATCTCTCCGACGAAACTGAGATCCGCGAGCACCTTCCACACGATTATGGTGTCCGAGATGCCGTTCAGGGATATGGAGTTCAGGATGTTGATGTCCCTGTCCGCGAGGAACCTTGCGCTCTGCGCGCTCGCTCCCGGACAGTCCTGCATGTACACCGTTATGTTGGTGAGTGTACGGTAGTTCTCCTGGGGGTACATCGAAAGCAGGAGCTCGTATTTCTTCGGACCCTTGTCCACGTACTCGAAAAGAGTGCTGTAGACGAATCCGCCGTCGACTATGCCCATCATATCGGACATCCTGTCGTCGAGTCTGACCTTTGTTCCTTCGATCTTTGAAAACTCCCAGTTCTTCATGAGGATCACTCCGTGCTGGGGCTATCTGCTAGTATATATTATAGATTTGTGCGCGAATTATTCTTAACGGAATCGAGGGGTCTGGTCCAGAGCGGGGAGCCGTCAGTGGGATCGTCCAGTTCCTTGATGAGATTGACGATGCTGTCCTCCGATACGGATTCTGACAGTTCCCTTATCCTATCTGGTAGTTCTCCGAACCTGAGTTCCTTCCCGGACATGCGGACGCATTCCCTGACGATGTCAGATGCTTCGCACATGAGTGATCTGGCTCTTTCCAATTCGGATATGCGTTCCTCGGGTGTCATCTCTTCTTCCTTGTGAATGTGTACCTTCCGGGGACACGGTTCTTCGTACCCACGGTATATGGGCACACGGTACATTTCCTGCTGACCTCGATGGCATCCCCGTCCAGGGTCATGTTCATCACCTTGGACATCTCGTTCCTGCAAACCGGGCACACGGAAGGCAGTTCCCCGTCACGCTTGTTATAATCTATGGTTATCTGCAACATGTCCCTGTTCAGTGCCACGCGTCTGATCCTCTCGCCGCTGATGCGGAATTCCCCTCCGCGCTTGTTGAGCTCGTTGGTGACCAGGCGCACCATCTCGCTCTGGGACGTCACCTGGGCGTTCCTGTACATCACGGCGAACACCGCATCCGCGATCTGGTCGTCACTGGGTATGCTGTAGGTCATCGTTACGTAATCGATTTGCCTGTATATGATAACCTTGTCCCTATGTATCCGCATTCCCGTTATGACAATCTTTAATACCTGTTCGGCGAATCCGACGGTCAAGCGAGAGTAGCCGAGTTGGACAAAGGCGCAGGACTTAAGATCCTGTCTTGTAGAAGTTCGAGGGTTCGAATCCCTTCTCTCGCACCATCTAGTTCTCGAATAAACGGTTCGGTTTGGCGACCGAATACTTCCTCTTGTAGGTCCTTCTGCGGTTGTTTACGTACTGTATCAGTTCCATGCCGGTGATCTCTACACTCGACGGACCGGATCTGACGAAGAACGTCTGTACCTTTCCTTCCTTGAGGAACACGGGAGACAGTGTGGGTGTGCAGTCGAATCTTACAACGACTTTATCGGCCCCGTTCTCCTTCTTACCGTAAACGATGTCCCTGAACCTGATGAACGGTATGAACTCGTCCCCTATCTGCGACGATATCAGACTGGTGATGTTGAGGTTCATCTTGTCGACGTTATCATAATCCTCGACCTCAACGCCGAGTATCTCGCCCTCGTCGTTCACACCTACCAGGAGAGTGCCGCCGGATGTGTTCAGGAATGCAACGATCGATTTCAGCACCGCCTTCTCCATCCTCTTGTCCTTCTCACCGGTCTTGAGGTTGGTATGTATGGTGGATTTGAACTCCAGCCTGTCGGATTCACCGTTCAGGATCATCTTCTGGGTCTCCTCGGCAATGTCCACCTCTATGCCTGCGAGCGCGGAGTTGTCCAGGAAATTGGTGATTATCTTCCTCAGGTAATCGTTGTGGTTCCCTTCGTAGAACAGAATGGATGTCAACAATGAACCCAGCAGGACGTATAGTTCCATCCTCATCACATAGTCCATGTCCTTGAATTGGCTCCCTGACGATAGGTCGTTGGGAAGGAAATAGATGATCATGATCCATATGTTGAACAGCGCCAGACCGAATGTGAACGATTCGATCGCTATCAGCAATGGTCTTTCGTTGGCGAATCCGGGGACCTTCCCCAATGCCATGTAAGCCACGATCAGACCGATGATACACAGCACCATACCTGTCAGGAAGGAACCTATCCCGTTGAGCAGTTCCGACTCGCCCTTGAAGTATTTGGCGACGGCCATTATTATCATAACTAGTACGACCAGGAAGATGAGAACCGGCGGGACATGGATCATCTCCTTGTCGTAGAACAACGTGGTAAGGATCACGATGATGATGACCGCGGCGATTATCGACTCGCTGATCCTCTGTGCGAATATGCCGTACGCGAGGACGAGGATCGTCAGGACCAGCAGGACGATGTAAGACAACTTGGTCTTACGTTCCATCTTCCTCAAGGGGATATCGTCCGTATATTTGGAGACGTTTCCGATCAGAACGTTGGATTTTTCCTTCGGACCCTCATCCGTGCCGTCCATGGGACGTCATCTTTTTCACGATATATAACAAGGGGCATCGTTAAAACCCCCGTTTCCTTAACTCATCTATATATAGATGTTCTCAGTTGCTAAAAGCGGAGTCATTAATTTGGTAACCAACTACAAGAATTCCTCTAAGAAGATCATTCCCGGAAAGGATCAGACGGGAAGCGGTATGCAGAATGCAAAACCCGGACAGTCACCTAACTCGCAGAAGGGTAAACAGAGGACCAAGGAGGCTACCAAGAGACAATCCATGTTGAACACGCACAAGTTGGCGCCGTTCAAGTATGACATGAACGAGATCCTCGCGACCACGCAGATGGATGAGGCGAAAGCATCGGCGTTCCTGGCATCGCTCATCGCGAAGGCTTCGCGTGTCTCCACCAAGGATGCTAAGGATTTTGCAAGGACATACCTTGATTCAGGCGACCTTACCAAAGAAGAGTTCGACAGGATATGCAGACTGATGGACAAGTACAGCAAGTACCGTTGATCAAAAAAATCTGCAATCATTTTCTTGTTTGATATGTTATTACGTTTCAGTTTGTATCAGGTTTCAGAGGAGTCAAATAATTGATTTGTAACAATTTCTTACAATTTTTCAAATAATGAAACATAATTGCAAAACCATTTTCATACAACATTGAAATGAAACAATGTTGCAAAACGTATGTAATCAACCTTATATACATATGAGGGAGATAACCCTTGCGGGATTACTATGGGTTATGAAGAATTATTCCCTACGAACGACCTCAAAGGCTGGCACGCAAACGCGGCCAAGAGGTTCGCAAGCCCCTTCGTGGACAACTTCCACGACAGGATCGACGTTGACCCGATCATTCTGTCGAATGCAGCGGTTCAATGTGGATTCACCATCAGGGACTTCTATGAGAAGCCCGAGCTCGGAATTCACTCCGTCGGATATATCTCAGAGCTTTTCGACCTTCTGCCGGTTACACACTGGTTCTTCTCACTGCCGTGGATCAGAGACCTCGGAGTCACCCTTGAGTACAAGGACACACTGCCTCCAGTCTCCACAGGACCCATCATCAGTGAGCCCGAAGAAGTTGAGAAACTCGAGCCTATCTCCAAGGAAAAGCTCAAGGGCGGAAGCACCGACACACTGTTCCACAACCTCTACGGATACGTCCAGAAGAACCTGCCCCACACATTGGTCCCCATCTCATACGGTTTCGACCTCGCAGGTGCAGGATCCGAGTTGTGCGGTGTAGAGAACTTCATCATGTGGACATTCACAGAGCCTGACATCGCTCACAAGCTCCAGAAAGTCTACGTCGACACCTCCATCAACGGTGCAGACCTCCTGTCGGACACCTACGGAATGGCAATGTTGATCGTCGGATCGGTTCTTGCTAACAACGATATCTTCAGTGACGAGCAGGTCGAGGAGTTCTCAGCCAAGCTCATGCACTACTATGTCGACCAGTGCTTCAGAAAGGGAGCAGGACCTCAGATCTTCTACCACCTGTGCGGTAACCACGAGACCGACTACAAGGTGTTCAAGAAGAACCTCGTATGGTCACCCTTCAACGTTCTGCACATCGGATACATGGGACAGCACGAGTTCCCGACAACGGTCCTCAAGGAGGAGTTCCAGGACGTCACAACAATCATGGGATCCGTCGATACCAAGTTGATGATTCAGGCCAACCCCAAGAAGGTCTATGAGAGAGCAAAGCAGACACTGCTCGAGGGACGTGACGCAAAGAAGGGTTACATCCTCGGTACAAGCTGTGAGACGCCGCCGTACACCATCCCCGGACAGCTCCTTGCACTGACAAGGGCAGCTAGGGACTTCGGTACATACGGAACATGGTGAGGTGAAGAAGATGGCTACAATTTCAGCAGCAGCAAAAGAGATCCTTGAGAAGAGGGGACTGAAAGCGGAAGATGTAATCGGTATCGTCGACGGATGCGGCGATGACAAGATCTTCAACAAAGAGCAGGGCCTCTACATCGCAAAGAAAGAGATCGGAGAGCTCACCGTATACGCCGTCTTCAACGAGGCAGGCGAGGTGCAGACAGCCTACAGCCACAGGATGAAGATCCTGGACATCGTTCTTCCCGGAGAGGAAGAGGCTGGATGGGTATACTGCAAGAACGGTAAGCCCCTGTTCAACGGACACACCAACCTTACATACCTGGGTGCGACAAGGTCCGGTCCTTCACTGACCGAGCCCGAGTCCGGAGCATCCTGGTTCGAGGAGTACCTCTCAGTCGGTGCACTCACCGCCGCAGAGGGTCTGTTCCAGCAGAAGAGAGCATAAGTTCGATTCAGCAACTCAAACCTTTTACTTTCCCCTTTTCCTTTTTGTTGTATTAGCGAATGTGTTATTATAGCCTAAGCGATACGGCCATCGGATTGCAATGGTCGAGAAGATCGGAGAGACGAACGCGCTTTGCCCCGTTTGTATGAAGACTATCCATGCTGACAAGATCGTCGAGAACGATACTGTGTACATCCTCAAGAGATGTCCCGATCACGGTGAATGGAAGGTCAAGATCTGGACCGGTGCGGAGCATTACAAGTATCTGTATGATTTCGCAGCTGTGCCAAAGACTCCAGAAAAGTTCGCTGTTCGCGACATCAAAGATTGCCCTCACGATTGCGGTCTATGCGACAAGCACCTTCAGCATTCCTGTCTGAATGTCGTGGAGGTCACGAATCATTGTAATCTGAATTGTCCGATCTGTTTCGCTACAGCGAACGGTTGCGGTTACGATTATCATCCCGATATGGAGACCATAAAGGGGATGTTCCAGACTGTTGTGGATTATGTGAAGAGTCCCAGGTGCATCCAGATCTCCGGAGGAGAGCCGACGGTCAGGGACGATCTGCCTGAGATCGTGAAGATGGCCAAGGAAATGGGTATCGAGCACATCGAGGTCAACACCAATGCGGTACGTATCGCAAAGGATATCGACTATCTGAGGAAACTTAAGGACGCAGGTGTGGATGATTTCTACATGCAGTTCGACGGTACCAAGGATGAGATTTACCTTCAGACACGTGGAAAGGCATTGTTCGATGTGAAGGAGAAGGCCATTGCGAACTGTGCCGAGGTCGGTATAGGGATAACATTGGTGGTCACTGTATCACCTAATATCAATCTGGATCATGTGGGGGAGATCATCAAATATGCGGCCTCCAAGGTACCAACCGTCAAGGGAGTCCACTTTCAGCCGATCTCGTATTTCGGTCGTTATCCGATAGATCCGGAGGACAAGGATCGTGTCACGATCCCGGAGCTGGCACATGCTATCGAGGTGCAGACTAAAGGTATGTTGAAGGCCGATAACTTCATCCCGACATCGTGTTCCAATGTCCACTGTGATATGAAATCATTGTCCATAGTGATGCCTGATCATTCGCTGTTCCCTCTGACCACAATGGCCCTCGGACCACCTAAGAAGTCGGATAACGTTGCAGATAAGACAAGGACCGAGATCTCGCAGTTCTGGAGATTTATCGAGAATTCCATGGACGGGGACGATGTCGACAGGACCAATGATGACGGTTCATGGAAATCATTCGTCAGCCGTGCGAAGACCCATTATCTTACAGTATCCGCGATGGCATTCCAGGATGTCTGGACCGGAGAGACCGACAGATGGGAGCGCTGCTGTATCCATGTCGTGACATTGGATGGAAAGCTCATACCATTCTGTCTGTTCAATGTCACTTCGAATGATGGAACGACATTGTACAGGAAGAAGACATTCTGTCAGTGAAAAATCACCTCAGGCCTTACAATGAAGTAAGGCCTTTGAGGATTCTAAAGATCATCTGCGGTAGTAACCGAATGATGAGTGATAATTGTCGACTACACTCCTCATGTAGTTGGAAAGGAACTTCTCCTTCTCCTTTGTGTTGACGACGAATCCGTTCAGCGGGAATTCGGCATCGCAGTGGACGCACCTTACGAACTTGCAGTTCTTGTTCGCCTGCGGACATGCCCTGCAAGCGATGGCCCTTGACTGGAAGAGACTGAACTCCTTCCCGCATCTGGGACATGCGAACCTGTGCGTTGATGAGAGCAATTGGGGTGTTACACCTGCCCTTGCCATCTCTGGTGTTAAGGTCATTTACGATTCCTCCATAACCTTGATTGGACTCCCGATATATAAATTAGAACAATCTTAAAAAAAGTGTACTGGCTCATTGCAATGTCAGGTATGTAACGTCATTGTTATGAACGATGATTACATTCCATAGGATATGGGCGCTTGGGACTCGATGAAGATGTTCATCATACGCCGCAGACTGCTGGCGAACATGATACCGGAAGGATGCGAGCATCCGCTGGAAGAATGGATGTCCATCAAGGCACGTATGACCTTCAAGAAGAACAAGGAGCTCAGGGAACGTATCGGTAAGAAGATCCTTGATGAGGTCACCAGGGAGGATTTCAACGAATATCAGTTGTTCCGCTTCAGGGAACAGATGAGATATGTGCAGAAGGAATCCCCATACTATAGAAACAAGTTCAAGGAATTGGATGTGACACCTGACGACATAAGGACGTGGGATGACCTGGAGAGGATTCCGCTGACGGAACCCTTGGATCTAGCGGAGAATTCGATGTATTTCTTCGCAGCATCCAGGACGAAGATGGCCACAGAGTTCACGACCACCGGTACAACAGGCCACAGGAAGTTCATCGGATACACCGTGAACGATCTGGTGTCGAAGATCGACATCGTCGCATCGGCGCTGAAGGAGGTGGGGATGGAACCCGGTGATTCATTGCATGTGATGTTCCCTCTGGTATCCGCTTGGGATCCCAGTCTGATAATGGTCGGTGCTTGTAAGATATTGGGTTACGGTTCATCCGTATGTTCGGAGAACGATATCGATAAACAGTATTCAACGATCAAGGAGTCCGGTTCCACATACATCATCGGACTTCCATCATTCATATACCGTGTCACCGTCCTGATGGGTGGAAAGATGGATCTGAGGTCCTTGGGCATCAAGAGGATCATATCCACATCGGAACCACTGTCGGAGAGTATGAGGCATACGATGGAGGATGCATGGGGATGCAAGGTCATCGATGTGTGGGGGATGACGGAGTTCGGACTCGCCTGTGCGGTGGAATGTGAAGAGCAGAACGGACTTCATACGGATGAGGCGAATCTGTTGTTCGAGGTCATCGATCCCGAGACGATGAGACATGTGCCAGATAGTACTGAAGGAGAATTGGTGATAACATCTCTGAATGCCGAGGGTACACCTTTGATAAGATATCGCACACATGATATCGCTGCAATGCTGCCTCCTCCCTGTGATTGCGGGGCCCGTTTCAACAGAAGATTGAGGAAGCCAAGCGGAAGGATGGACCTGCAGTTCAAGATAGGTATGGGGCACAAGATCTATCCTCTTCTCTTCGATGATGCCGTCTTCGCTGACAAGAGGATTGTGGACTATCAGGTCAAGATCAGCAAGGACGGTTTCAGGGATCTGTTGACGTTTGAGGTGGAGACGGATTCCCCTTCGGATGAGTTGAAGGGAAAGATCATAGATTCCGTCTGCAGGATAATGGAGGTCGAACAGGGTCTGGAGGAGGATCTCGTCTCCAGGCCTGTAGTGGAATTCGTCCCGACAGGTTCCATGGAATATGCCGTGAAGGCGAAGAAGATAATCGATCTCAGAGATAACTACGATAAAATGGAATGAGGGGGACAATCCCCCTATTCAGATACCTTTTGCAGCTGCGACGACCTTTCTGATCATGCTGTCGTCGGAACACTTCTCAGCGAAAGTGCCTGTGATGATGATGTCCGCACCCGCCTTCCTTGCGATGACCGCCGCCTCAGGATCTCTGATGCCTCCTCCGACTATGACAGGAATGTCCACATTCTTCTTCACGGCCGCGATCATCTCCGGAGGGACCTGCTTGTCCGCACCGCTGCCTGCTTCGAGATAAATCAGGCTCAAT
>JAEEGL014959317.1_pt1 | contig 14834 bp, 8 predicted proteins | sample 9134231 | NCBI WGS metagenome assembly JAEEGL01 (sample SAMN16246548, study PRJNA631951) | gut metagenome | biome: gut microbiome; feature: rumen; material: fiber-attached | host: Bos | place: Iran: Karaj | collected 2018-10 | reverse complement strand
GAAGCACAAGATCATCCCGACCATCCTGTCGAGATGCCAGATATTTGATTTCAAACGCATTACGATAGAGGACATCGAGAAGCATCTGGCCCATGTGGCCGCCCTCGAAGGCATCCACGCCGAGCCTGAGGCCTTGAACATTATCGCCCAGAAGGCTGACGGCGCCTTACGCGACGCCTTGTCGATCTTCGACCAGATGGTCAGCTTCTCCGGCAAGGAGATCACCTACCAGTCGGTCATCGAGAACCTCAACGTCCTCGACTACGACTATTGCTTCAAGATCGTCGATGACCTCTTGAGTTGCAACACGAGCGACATCCTGTTGTTGTTGAACGACATCGTCTCCAAGGGCTTTGAGCCACAGCATTTCATCACCGGGTTGGGCAATCATCTGCGCAGCCTGTTGGTCAGCAAAGACCCCGCCACCACTCAGTTGCTGGAGGTGAGCGAGCAGCTTCGCCAGCGTTATGTCAGCCAATCGCAACGCTGCCCCCTGCCCTTCCTCATCCATGCCTTGGACATCAACAACCAGTGCGACCTCGACTATCGCAGCAGCAGCAACAAACGCCTGCATCTTGAGGTGAACCTGATGAAGATGTGCGCCTGGAGACAGAATCCGCAGCCAAACCCTCAGGTGGGCGGAGTTAATCCGCCCCAAGAGAAAAAAGAAGAGCACCTTCAGAAGGTTACGCCTGTTGAAAGCCCAAAGCCTATAGAAAGCCAGAAGCCTGTTGAAAGCCAAAAGCCTGTTGAACCCGCAAAAGCTGCAGAGCCTGCAAAGGTGACCGAACCCGCCAAGGCGGCAGAAGTGCGGCAGCGGCCCAGAGGCGGAAGCAGCACCATCTCAATCACCAATACGATGGCGGAAGCCACCAAGAAAAACGAAGAAGAGGAACCCACCTGGGACTCTCCTTTCACCCAGGAGCAACTGGAGAACTCGTGGAACGAATTCGTCAGCAAATACAAGAAGATCTCCCCTAACTTCTCCGCCGCCATCGGAAAATACAAGCCCGAACTGAGACCGGATTTCGAGATTCACTTCAACGTCGACAACCTCCTGTTTGAGAGCGACACCGAAGGCATGACCGCCCTGCGCAGCCATCTCAAGAACACCCTGCACAACAACCTCTATAAGTTGAACCCAGAGGTGATGGACAAGCCCGCCGAGATCGAGGCCTACACCGACAAGGAAAAGTTCGAGAAACTGGCAGAGGCCCACCCGGAACTAAGGAAACTACAAAAGGAATTGAGATTGGAGGGAGACCTGTAAACAATTGATAATTACTCATATAATACACTACATAATGAAACACACAAAATTGATTATCGCTATGATGGTAGCAGGAGCTATGATTACCGGATGCGCACCGAAAGAACAAGAAACCAAGAAAGAGGTGACCCCGGCTATTGAATTGTCGAACATGGACACCACGGTCAACCCGGCCGAGGACTTTTTCCGTTATGCCAACAACAACTGGCTGAAAAACACCCCAATCCCTGACGAATACCCCTCCTTCGGGGCTTTCACCGAGATCGACGAACACAATGAGAAGTTGATTCAGGATATCATTGACGAGGTCTCGAACGATACCGCCGCCATCCAAGGCAGCGTCTCCCAGAAGATCCGCGACTTCTACAATGCGGGCATGGACTCCGTCGCCATCAACGAGCGCGGCTACAGCGAACTCCTTCCCTACTTTGAATGGGTGGATGGCCTCACCGACAAGGCGCAACTGGCTGCCCTGCTGGGTAAGATGCACGCCAACGGCTTCGGCGGTTTCTTCAGCATCATTCCAAGCATGGATCCCAAGAACGCCGAGATGATCATCATGCACCTCTATCAAGGCGGGCTGAGCCTCACCGACCGTGACGACTACCTCAAGAAAGAGACGCAAGAGATGCGCGACAAGTATGTGGAGCATGTGACCAACATGTTCAAACTCGTGGGTGTTGACGCCGATGCCGCCGCCGCAAAAGCCAAGAGCATCCTCAAACTCGAGACCGAACTGGCCAAGAACTCCATGAGACGTGTCGACAGCCGCGACCCCGACAAGACCTTTAACATGCGCTCGATCAAAGAGTTACAGAAATCAACACCGAATTTCAATTGGGAGGAGTACTTCGCTAACGCAGGTTCCCCTGCCCTCGAGAGCCTCAACGTGGGCATGCCTGACTACATCGCCTCTTTGAATAAGGTCATCCGCAACACCGACCTTCAGGTCATCAAGGACTACCTGAAATGGAAGATCATCCACGGAAGCGCTTCCATGCTAAGCGACGACTTCGCCGATGAAAGCTTCAACTTCTACGGCAGATTCCTCTATGGCCAACAGGCACAGAAGCCCCGTTGGCGTCGGGTGCTCGGAACCACCGACGGATGCCTGGGCGAGGCCATCGGTCAAATCTATGTTCAGAAACACTTCCCCGCTGAGGCCAAGGAGCGTATGGAACAACTCATCGCCAACCTCCGCGTCGCCTTGGGTGAACGCATCAAGAACCTCGACTGGATGAGCGACGAGACCAAGGCCAAGGCCCTGCAAAAACTCGACTGCGTCAACGTGAAGGTCGGCTATCCCAACAAGTGGAGAGACTACACCAAACTCGAGGTCACTCCCGAGTCCTATTTCAAGAACGTCCACAACGCCATCACCTTCGAGAACGATTACGAGATGGCCAAGGTCGGCAAGCCTGTCGACAAGGAAGAGTGGTACATGACTCCCCAAACCGTCAACGCCTACTACAGTGCCGAGATGAACGAGATCGTGTTCCCCGCCGCCATCCTTCAGCCTCCTTTCTTTAACATGGACGCCGACGATGCCGTCAACTATGGTGGTATCGGTGTGGTGATCGGCCACGAGATGACTCACGGATTCGACGACCAAGGCTGCAAATATGACGAGAAGGGCAACCTCAACAACTGGTGGACCGAGGAAGACGCCGCCAAGTTCAAGGAGCGCACCCAGCAACTCGCCAAACTCTTCAGTGAGTTCAATGTCAGAGGTTACCAGATCAACGGCCAGCTGACCCTTGGCGAGAACATCGCCGACCTCGGCGGCCTCAACGTGGCTTGGGACGCCTATCAGATGACCGACGAAGCCAAGGCCAACAAGAGCATCGACGGCTTCACCCCTGCCCAGCGTTTCTTCATCAGCTACGGCACCATCTGGCGTAACAACTCACGCGACAAGTACCTGGAGCGCCAAGTGGTCACCGATGTCCACTCCCCGGCGGAAGCCCGCGTCAACCGCGCCCTCGGCTCGATGTCGCACTTCTACGAAGCCTTCGACATCCAACCGGAAAACAAGATGTATATCGCCCCTGAAGGGCGTGCCAACATCTGGTAAGCAACCATGGGATTCAAAAGAGCCATAGCAAAATTGGGGCTTCGCCTTGGCGGTTGGAAGACCGTCAACGAAGCCCCTTCCGATCTGGGCAATGCCGTATGCATCGTAGCGCCCCACACCGCCATTGAGGATTTCTTCGTGGGCCTGGGCTTCTACTGGTTCTATGGCATCAAGTTCAAGGTGATGATGAAGGTGGAGTTCTTCAAGTACCCCATCATCCGTGGATTGCTTCTGAAGATCGGCGGCATCCCCGTGGACCGTGGCAAGCAGAACCACCTCGTGGATCAGATGACAAAGATGTTCAGCGAGAACAAGGACACCCACCTCATCATCTGTCCCGAAGGCACCCGTAAGGCGGTGAGCCATTGGAAGAAAGGGTTTTACGTCATTGCCCAAGGCGCCCACGTGCCGGTGGTCCTCGGCTTCATCGACTACAAAAGGAAATACTGCGGCATAGAGCGGATCTTCTACCCCACCGGCGATTACGAGAAAGACCTTGCGGAGATCTGGGATTACTACAAGGACGTCAAAGCCAAGCACCCGGAGGGCTTCAACCTCGACGAGCAATATCGATAGACCAGGTTCAGCCGCATTTGCAATGCGGCTGGATTGAGTGATCGCATTTGCAATGCGAACACCTCACTCCCTGGAATCACCTCTGATGGAAAAAACAAACTCTCCCGGCTCGAAATGCCATCCTTTCTGCGTGTTGTAGAAAGAAAGGTCTTTGCCCGTGATATAAAACACCACCTCAGCGGACTCTCCCGCCTTCAGAGACACCCTCTGGAATCCCTTCAGCAGTTTGCCGGCATTCACGATGGAGGATTGCTCGTCGCGTACGTAAAGCTGGACCACCTCATCGCCGTCGCAGGTTCCGACATTGCTCACCGTCCCCCGGACCTCAACGACGGTGTCATGCTTCTGAACATATTCCGCCCTAAGGTCACCATACTGGAACTCGGTGTAGCTCAACCCATAGCCGAATGGGAACAAAGGCTTTGCGGATTCCTCGACATAGTCGCCCGTTTGCGGTTGGGAGTAATACACAGGGATCTGTCCGATGGAGCGAGGCACGGAGATGGGCAGCTTTCCCGAAGGGTTGTAGTCACCCCAGAGGATGTCCGCCAAGGCAGCGCCACCCTCCATCCCCGGATACCACATCGTCAGGAGGGCGTCGGATTGCGCATTGGCGAGGTTCATGTCCAAGGGCCTACCCTGGATATAGACCGTCACCACAGGCTTGCCCATGGCATAGACGCGTTGCATCAGTTCCTCTTGCCCCCACAACAACTTGAGTGAGGAGCGGTCATAGCCTTCCCCACAATCCATCGTGGATGGGGTCTCTTCGACGATGGCCGCACCGGTATCCTCATAACTGGTCTTGAAGTCACGGGCGGAGGAGCCACCCACCACCAGCACGATGACATCGGCGGAACGCGGCTCTTCGACGACCACGGCCCGACCTTTGTCACGGATTCCCTCCAGCATCGTCACCACCCGATCGGGATCCTGGGGAGCGGTGTAATCGCCCAACTGGCCGTAAAGGTTATCCGCATTCGGTCCGATGACCGCGACCTTCCTGACCTGATCCCCCAAAGGCAATATTCCATTGTTTTTCAACAATATCGTGGATTCCAAAGCAACTTGCTTGGCTATCTGCGCATGTTCCGGTGTCCCCACCCCATTCTCGGCAAGAGCTTCGTCTACGTAGGGGTTCTCAAACAGTCCCAGGTCTTCCTTCAGTTGCAACACATGGCGCACCGCATGGTCGATCTCCATCTCCGTGATCAGCCTTCGCTCCAACGCTTCCTTCAGGAAGCCACCATAGTTATAGCCTCCCAGGTCGACATCGACGCCCGCCTTCAGCGCCATGGCTGCCGCTTCGGCGGGGTCTGCCGCCACATGATGCGTGGCATAGAGGGCATTCACCGCATTGAGGTCGGCGAAAACCACCCCCTTGAAACCCCATGAGTGACGCAGCACCTCCTGGAGAAGCCATTCATTGGCAGTACAAGGCACGCCGTCAATGGTGTTATAGGCCGTCATCACCGATTTGGCGCCGTTTCTCACTGGTCGTTCGAAAGAAGGCAGATAGTCATTCACCAGTCGGTTACGTCCCACCTCTGCGTTGGCTGCGTTATGTCCTCCTTGCGGGATGCCATAGGCCGCCAGATGTTTCAGGGTCGCTGCCACATGTTTTTGCATGCCTTGGACGATCGCAGTGCCGAGGACACCTGACAGGTAAGGATCCTCCCCTAAGGTCTCTTCCACCCTCGACCAACGAGGGTCGCGAGCGATGTCGAGGACCGGACCGAAGCCCACATGAGCCCCTTGAAGGCGCAGTTCCTCGCCCATGACCTCACCCATACGTTCCAACAGAGCGACATCCCAAGTGCTGGCCTGTCCGATGCCCGTTGGGAAAACCGTGGTCCCCACCGCCATGTGGCCATGAGGCGTCTCCTCACAGAACAGCAAGGGAATGCCCAGACGGGTTTGCTCCACAGCATGTCGCTGCATCATATTCAGCATTCGTGCGGATTCCCAAGGGTGCAAGCCGGTCTCCACGGTCTTCTGCGACCACGGGTCGGCACGGAGCACCGCCCAACAAGAGCCAAGCGGCATCGTGTCCATCCGGGCGACAAAATCCTCCGAAAGCCATAGCGAGTCACCCTCCTTGCCATAGAAGTTGAATCCGATGGGACAAGAGAGCTGACCGCATTTCTCCTCAATGGTCATCTGGGAGATCAACTCGCCGATAGGGTCTTTCTTTGAGCAAGAGGTCAGGCTCAGGGCGAGCAAAACAAACAAGAAACTCTTACGAAACGACAGAGACATCATACCAATTTTCTAATTAAGTCTTCCCTTTCGCCAGGCAGCATGTCGATGACGGGAATCTCCACCATGGTATAGCATCCCGGTTGGAGCCGCATCGTAGCACGCGCCACATTGACCAGCACCTGTCCGGTCAAGGCGGGGTTGTTGATGGACATGTTGAACTCCATGCGCTGGTTCTGCGTCTTGCCGGAGACGCCCTTACGCGCCAGGTTCACGCCGTGGCCCATGTCGCGGACCTCATCGACGCTGTCCACCTGGAACACATGCGTTTCGTCGGAAGCGAAATATGGATCCGCCTTGATGTCGGCCGTCACCTGTTCCAACGTAGCGCCCGGTTCCAACTCAACATAGACCATACGGCGATGGATGCCTTCGCCCAGCGGGATGGTCACCGACAAGGCGTTCTTCACCCCTTTCTTGGAGCGGACACATACGCTGTGGCCCATCGACATGCCCGGACCGAAGTTCGTGTATGACAGCCCTTTGGGAGCCAGGCTCTGCATCAAGGTGCGGACGATAGAATCCGAACCAGGATCCCATCCGGCAGCAATGACACTCACCGTCTTCGTCTCCTTGTTGATCGGCATCAGCTCACGACGATAATCCGCGATGGAGGTATGGATATCGAAGGAGTCCACGGTGTTGATGCCCAAAGGAAGAATCATCTTGGCATATTCCGGGCAGCTACGCGTTGGACAAGCCAGGATGGCCACATCCACGTCATGCAACTTCCTGATATCATCAACAACCTCATAATGAGTTAATTCCAGAGGTTTATTGGCGGCTCCGTTGCGTCTGACAACGCCCGCCACCTCGAAGTCGGGGGATGCCTCCAAGGCTTCCAACGCAAAACGCCCGACATTGCCGAAACCCACTACGGCAGCATTAATCTTTTTCATCTTATTATTTTTAAAGGGCAAAAATAAGAAAAATTCTATGACATTTATTATCTTTGCACGCTAAATAAAAATCTTCTTAAAATAAAACAAAATCAACGCAATACAAAATGAAAAAACTATTTTTAATCTTCTCATTGACAATGATTTGCGTTTTTGCAAACGCTCAAGTCATTGAAAAAAGCTATTCTTTTTCCAACCCCTCCTTCACGGAAATCAGGGGACACGAACAATTACAGCTGGCTGGTTGCATGCAAACCGCATTGATCGGTCAGCCCAGTCTGCCTTACCAAAGCGTCAGCCTGTTGCTTCCCCAAGGACAGGAGGCGCAGTCCATCGAGGTCATCCTCTCCGACTTTGTGGAGATGGAGGGAGCGCACCAACTCTTCCCTTACCAGCCTTCAAGAACCACGAATGACATCGAATACAGACCGCTGGTGAAGGATGAGAAGATCTACAACTCCAAAGAGGTCTATCCTGCGGAAAACCACGGCGTGGTCACCACCCAATACAGAAACGGCTACGGCTTCGCCTTCTCCGCCTTCACGCCAGTGCAGTACATCCCCTCCGAGGGAAAGGTGATGGTCGCCCGCAAGGCCTTGGTCAAGGTGACGCTCACCGCAGCCAAAACAGACCATAGCGCCATGCTGTGGGGCAGCCAGACCGTGAAAAACAACATCAAACGTCTCGCCCAGAACCCCGAGATGATCGAGAGCTACCAGACCCGTGGACGGGAAGTGACCGGCTACGACATGTTGATCATCACCGGCGAGGACTATGTCGAACCCTATACCGAATATTGCAACTTCTACAACAACATCGGACTTCGCAACCGCATCGTCACCACCGCCGAGATTTACAGCACGATGACCGGCTCTGACAACCAAGAGAAGATCCGCAACTACATCATCCAGGAATACCAAAACAATGGCATCATGATGGTCATCCTCGGTGGTGACACGAATATCGTTCCTTTCAGAGGCCTTTATTGCTACGTCACCAGTGGCGGCGGCGACCAAGAAAGCTCTTCCATCCCCGGTGACCTTTACTACTGTGGCCTCGACGGCACCTGGAACGACGACCAGGACAACCGGTGGGGCGAACCCGGCGAAGACGACCTCTTGCCTGAAGTAGGCATCAGCCGAATGTCCTTCATGAACATCACCGGCTTCAACAACATGGTGCATAAGTCGATCAGCTACCAACAGAGCCCCATCATGGGCGAGTTCCGAAACTACATCCTGGCTGGCGAGCATCTCTATGACAACCCGGAATCCAACGGATCCGACTACCTTGAACTGATCATCGGACATCATGAGGATAACGGCTACACCACCGACGGTGTCCCCGAGGATTATAACTTTGTCAGGCTTTACGAAGAAGAAGGCACTTGGAGTGGCAGCGCCTTAAGGACCGCCATCAACAGCGGTGTCGGCTACGTGCATCATAACGGCCACGCGAACTCCAACTATGTCGCTGGATGGTGGGGAGTCTCCAACAGCGACTTCTCCGGCGCCAACGGCACCACACACAACTATACCATCTTCCATTCCCAAGGCTGCGATTGCGGTGCGTTCGACGAGAACTGCATCCTTGAAGACATGATCACCATGGAGAACTTCGCTGTCGCTGTCATCGGCAACTCCCGTTACGGCTGGTTCAACGAAGGCCAGACCGAAGGCCCAGGCACCCACCTCGAGAGAGAGATGGTCGACGCCCAGTTCCACGACCGCATCGGCTACCTCGGCGACGCCCTCTCCGAGAGCAAATGCGCTACGGCACCCTGGGTCACCGCTCCCGGACAATGGGAGGAAGGCGCGCTCCGCTGGAACTTCTACGACATCCACGTCCTTGGCGACGGCGCCGTCAACTTATGGATTGACGAACCCATGACCGCCAACGTGGACTATCCCAATGAAGTCGTCGTCGGCTCCAACGCCTTCAATGTCAATGTGACAGACGAGCAAGGCAATGGCCTGTTGAACTTCCGTTGCCTGGTCTATATGGATGACGAGGTCATCGCCATGGGCGTGACCGACGAGGAAGGCGTGGCTGTGCTCAGCTTTGAGAACGGACTCCAGGAAATCGGCGAGATGACGCTCAAAGTCACCGGCATCGGCTCCTACCCTCAACAGTTCCCCATGATGGCCATCCCGAACAACACACCTTATGTGGTTTATGACTCCTACACCTTGAGCAATGGCGCCACACAGATCGACTTCAATGGCAGCTATACCTTCGACCTCGTGATGAAGAACATCAGCTCCATCAACGCCAACAACGTCACAGCCACGATGAGCTGCGAGAGTGAATACGTCACCATCACCCAGCCGACCATCACCATCGGCGATGTCAACGGCAACCAAAGCATCAACCTTGAAGATGTGTTCCCCTTCACCGTCAGCGATGACGTGCCCAACAATACTCCAGTGCGTTTCACCATCACCTGCACCGATGGTAACGATACCTGGGTGAGTTATTTCAATACCAGAATCTACGCCCCTGAATTTGAGATGATTGACTCGTGGCTGGAGACCTCCAGCGGCACGACTGTGATGCCTGGTGACCAAGGCATCCTCCATTTCGTCTTCAAGAATGTTGGCGGGGCTACGGCTCCCGATGGCATCATCGAGGTGTACAACTCCCATCCCGAAATCAGTCTTGACAACACCCATTGGGATTTCACCGAATTCGTCCCTGGAAGTGTGAATACCATCGACATCAACTTTTCGCTTTCCGACGCCGCTGAGATTGGCGTTCTATACGAACTCCCCTATGCGATCTATCACGACAACTACCTGCTTGAAGGCTCTTTCTTCCTCAATGTGGGTCAAGTCGTCGAAGGTTTCGAAAGTGGCAACTTCGAAAGCTTTGACTGGCACTACAGCAGCGTTGTGACTTCTTGGGAGGTTGTGAGAGACAACCCACACGAAGGTGCATATTGCGCCAGATCGGCCAGCATCGGCGACTACGAGTCATCGGTGCTCTACATCGACCTGCAGGTGAACGTCGCGGGTCCGGTCAGTTTCTACTACAAGGTCTCCTCGGAGTACAACTACGACAAGTTGATCTTCTCCATCGACGACCAAGACAAAGGCACCTGGTCTGGTGACATCCCCTGGACGCAAGCCTCTTTTGACCTTACGCCAGGCAACCACACCCTGAAATGGGAATATAGGAAAGACGTGTCCATGAGTTCCGGCAGCGACTGCGCCTGGATCGACGAGGTTGTTCTCCCGCCATTCCAGATCATCACCAAGGTAGAAGAGACCGTCAGCGCCGCCCCTGCACTCTATCCCAACCCCAACAACGGTTCTTTCAGCCTCGATCTTCCCGACGAGCCTTGCCAGGTCTCCATCATCAACAGCCTCGGTCAACTGATGTACCGTCAAGAGGGCGTCAGCGGACTTACCCGATTCGAGCTTCCAGCGCTGAGCCAAGGCATGTATCTCATCCAGGTGACCTCAGCCAACGGCCATGAGGTCATAAAATTCGTGAAAGAGTAATGATGGCTCAAGACACCCTAATACATGCCATTGACACGATCGTCAATCCCGAGGCGGTCCAAGAGGTCGTCTCCAATGCCAACGGCGTGGGCGTCTCCAACAATACCGGCTTAGTCATCGCCCTGTTGGGTCTGGTCATCTTTGCCGCACACCTCTTCACCGAGATCTTCAGCAAGAAACGCATCCCCGATGTGCTTCTGCTGATGATCATCGGCATCGTCATCGGTCCCGTGTTCCATTGGGTCAGGCCCTCACAACTCGGCTCCGTAGGCAGCGTCTTCACCACGGTAACCCTGGTGATCCTCTTGTTCGAGAGCGGCACCCAACTGAACTTCAACACCTTGTTGAACTCCATCCGAGGGACAATGCTTCTGACCACCATCAACTTCTTGGTCACCCTCATCTTCGTCGGTGTCATCGGGTACTTGGTCATGAAGTTGGACATCTGGACCAGCCTTGTGATTGGCGCCGTATTGGGAGGCACCTCCTCTGCCGTGGTCATTCCCATGGTAAGCCAACTGAGGATCAGTTCCAAGGGCGGCACGATCCTCATCCTGGAGTCCGCCTTCAGCGACGTACTCTGCATCGTCTTCGCCTTGGCTTTCATGGAGGTGGTGCTGTCCGGCTCAATGAACTTCGGTGCTGTCTTTGGCAGCATCCTCTCCTCGTTCACCCTCGCCAGCATCATCGGACTGGTGGCAGCCGTGTTCTGGTCATACATCCTCGACAAAGTGAGACATGTCAAGAACTCCATCCTGACCACTCCCGCCTTCGTCTTCATCGTCTATGGCCTCAACGAATGGCTCGGGTTCAGTGGAGCCATCGCCTCCTTGGCTTTCGGCATCGGCATGGCCAACATCGACCGTATCTACAACGGCCTCTTCAAGAAGATGCTGAAGACCAAGCCTGCCAAGCTCAATGACACGGAGAAGCAGCTGTTCAGCGAGATCGTCTTCCTGCTGAAGACCTTCTTCTTCATCTACATCGGAATCTCGATCCATCTCGACCAATGGCTGCCTCTGGTCATCGGCCTGGGGATCGCCATTGTGCTCTTTGCCATCCGCATCCCGGTCGTGAAGATGTCCATCTCGAAGAAAGACACAGAGATCACCCTCGATGACAGAGTCTTCATGTCGGGCATCGTCCCCAAGGGCTTGGCGGCAGCGGTACTGGCCACCTTGCCCGCGCAAGCGGGCATCGCCGGAGGCGAGATCATCCAGAACACCGTCTTCGCCGTCATCCTCTTCTCCATCATCTTCACCTCCATCATGGTCCCCGTGCTCGAGAAAGACAATGCCATCAGCCGTTTCTACAAGAAATGCTTCACCAAGGCTGACGAGCCAGGCACCCCTGAGGTCCTTGATCACAACTGATACTCACCATGGAGACGACGAACCAAATAGGAGCCTTCAACGAGACCGTTCACTCGGGCTTGTCCTCAAGTGATATCGGCCTGATCATCGCCATCATCGGCTTGCTGATCTTCGCCGCCCATCTCTTCAGCTCCATCTTCAGCAAACGTCGTATCCCTGACGTCCTGTTCCTGATCATCATCGGACTGGTCATCGGTCCCCTCACCCATCTCATCAACGCCGAGAGTCTCACCCTCCTAGGCAGCATCCTCTCTGCGGTGACCTTGGTGCTCATCTTGTTTGAGAGCGGCATCCAACTGAGTTTCAGCACCTTGAAAGACTCGTTTCGGCCATCGTTGAAACTCACCGCCTTGAACTTCGTCATCTCCGCCATCGCCGTCTGGCTGATCGGATGGCTGGTGCTGAAGATCGACCCCATCATCAGTCTCATGCTTGGCTGCATCTTGGGAGGCACCGCCTCTGCCGTCGTTGCCCCTACCGTACGACAGCTCCGGATGTCGCAGAAAAGCGCCACCATCCTCATTCTGGAGGCAGCCATCGGCAACGTGTTCAGCATCGTGCTGGCCCTCGCCCTGATGGAGGCCATCAAGTCGAAGCATGTCGAGTTCGGTATGATCTTCGGCAACATCTTCTCCTCGTTCATCATCGCCACCATCATCGGCCTCATCGGCTCCATCTTCTGGGCCTTGATCCTCGACAAGGTGCGCAACATCAAATACTCCGTGCTCACCACCCCGGCCTTCGTGTTCATCATCTACGGCATCAACGAATGGATGGGGTACAGTGGCGCCATCGCCTCCTTGGCTTTCGGCATCGGCATGGCCAACATCGACGGCATCTACGACACCTTATTAAAGAAGGTCATCAGGAAACGTCCCGCCAACCTGAACGACACCGAGAGGGCTTTGTTCAGCGAGTTGGTGCTCCTGCTCAAGACCTTCTTCTTCATCTATGTAGGCATGTCCATCCAGCTCTACGTCTGGCAGCCCATCGTCATCGGCTTTGGCATCACCCTCTTGCTCTATCTCATCCGTATCCCTGCGGTGCGTTTCGCCATCGCCAGAAAGGATGCCATTCCGGACAAGGAGATGATGTTCATGTCGGCCATCACCCCCAAGGGACTCACCGCAGCGGTATTGGCCACCCAGGCCGTAGCGTACATCCCAGACGTTGAAATCGGCGTTTTTATCCGTAACATCGTCTTCTCCATCATCCTCTTCAGCATCGTCATCAACTCGATCCTGATCCCACTGATCTCACGCGAGAAGCTGATGTACCGCCTCTACAAGCACCTGTTGTTGCTGAACACCAGAGTCAAGGACGCGATGTCGAAGTCCAAGCAACAGCAAGAGGAGCGTCGCGCCAAGCGTTCCAAGGCCCGTGAACTGGCCGATGAGATGTTCTATCCCAAGGTGGTGGCCGATGTCTTCAGGGATCAGGACACGCCAGGCGCCCTCGACCATCCAGAATCCAGCAACACCGACGTCGCCGACTAAGGTTCTCCTCTTTTGTTCCGCCGCATTTGCAATGCGGCGGAAGTAAGTGCCACATTTGAAATGCGGTTGTTTGGAGTGTGTAAGAATTACACAAATCAAATATTTAATAATCAATAAATTAGTAGTTTAAGTCAAAAATTTGTGTAATTTTTACACAAATTTCCTTGCGCATATCAAAAATTGCCGTATCTTTGCGTCAAAATTACACAATGATGGAAGAAAAGCAATACTGTTACAAGTACCCACATCCGGCGGTCACCACCGACTGTGTGGTCTTCGGGTTTGACGGGCGTCAGTTGAACATTCTGTTGATCGAACGCGGTTGCGAGCCATACAAAGGCTACTGGGCCTTTCCTGGCGGCTTCATGAACATCGACGAGACAGCGGAGCAGGGTGCCATCCGGGAATTACGAGAAGAGACCAGCCTGGAGTTGATGTACCTGAAACAGTTCGGCACTTTCTCAGCGGTTCATCGCGACCCCCGCGAGCGCGTCGTGACCATCGCCTATTATGCCTTGGCAAGGAAGTCAGACGTGAAAGGCGGAGACGACGCTGCCAAAGCCCAGTGGTTTCCCATCAATGATGTGCCGCAGTTGGCGTTCGACCACGACTACATCCTGAGGAAGGCCACCGAGCAGCTGAGGAAAGACATCCATTTCGAGCCCATCGGCTTCGGCTTGCTCGATGAGCAGTTCACCATGCCCGAGTTGCAACGGCTGTACGAATGCATTCTCGGCGTACAGTTCGACCGACGTAACTTCTACAAGAAGATGCTCCAGACCGGCATCCTTGAGGAAGAAGACGACCTAGATGAAGACGACACCACTTATTATGGTGTCCATCATGAAATGAAGTCCATGTCCATCGACAACCTATTCGCCAACAGTTCAATGCCATCAGAAAGCACTACCCCACGACACCGTAAAAAAGGAACCAAATACTCTTTCAATAAGCAACGCTACGACCAATACAAGGAAGACAAGAACTTCCGACTCGAGTTTTAGTTTGGAGTTTGAAGTTTGAAGTTGGGAGTTGCTCCTTCAATTAACAATTTACAATTAACAATTAAACAATGTAAAGATTATGAAAAACAAGACTCAGATTTACAACTTGATCGTGCTCGACAAGAGCGGATCCATGAGCAGCATCGCCAAGGCCGCCATCTCGGGATTCAACGAGACCGTCGGCGGCATCCGTTCTGCCCAGGAGCGTTTCAAAGACACCCAGGAACATTTCGTGTCGCTGATGCTTTTCTGTGGATGCGAAAAGACCATGGTCTATGACAAGGTGCCCGTCAACGAGGTCAAAGAACTGACTTCGCGCGATTACCGTCCCTGCTGCAACACCCCTTTGTTTGATGCCATGGGGCTCTCCATCAACGCCT
>JAEEGL013836033.1_pt1 | contig 14834 bp, 12 predicted proteins | sample 9134231 | NCBI WGS metagenome assembly JAEEGL01 (sample SAMN16246548, study PRJNA631951) | gut metagenome | biome: gut microbiome; feature: rumen; material: fiber-attached | host: Bos | place: Iran: Karaj | collected 2018-10 | reverse complement strand
TTGGGCGGAGAGTCGTAATCCAGTATTGGTTTTCACGGAAAACTAAAACCGCAGCACATCGTCAGATTTGCTTACCATACATACTCAGTATGCTTTCGCAAATCTTCCTTGTTCTGCGGCTTATTTTTCTCGGGAAAACTGCTTCGCACCTCAAAGAGATGAAATTTGTGCATATTTGCAGGTTTTGACGACGAGGAATACTTGGCTGTATTCCGAGGAGGAAACCCTGCATAAGATGTGCAAAGGTCTCTCTTTGAGGCATTACTGTTTTATGACCCTCCGCCCTTTGTCGGGGTGCTTGTTTTTTATTCGCTTTCGCTTACGTCTGCGTCTTTGAGCGTTTCATAAAACCAGTCTGTCAGCATACGGTAGTTTTTGGGGAAGTTTTCGGAGCCGTCGGCTGTTATCACCGTGCCGGAGTTTACGGAAGCCTCAAAGCTGAACATCGTGCCGTCGCTCACATTTTTGGGGTGCTTGCCGTGAAAGCCGTCCCACGAGGTGACGCCGCAGGTATTAAGAATTTCAAGCACCGCGTCCGTGCCGCAGTCCGTCTGCTTTTCAAGGCGTTTTTCCTCTTCTCCGTCTTTATAGTACATCATGTACAGTGAAACTTCGGCGGATTCGCCTTTGTTTATTATTTCATACTCGCGTTTGCCGCGCATTGTGCTCTCGGTGAGCGTTACTTTTTCAAAAGCCGTGACGGGCTCCGCCTGTTTTCTGCCGAACATAACAGCACCTCCGATGACTGCACATATCAGGATTACCGCCGCGCAGACGGCAATTATTATCGTCTTTCTTTTCACGGGAATTCCTCCGTATGTTTTCTGCCTCTTATTGTAACCTCATACAGCAAAAAAATCAACCGTCCAAAGACGGTTGATTATATTTTATGATACTCTCTGCTCTCTGTTTTCCTTCGCAACGGCAATCATAAGTTTGATTCTGTTTTCCTGGTTTACCTGAGTTGCGCCGGGGTCGTAGTCGATGGGCACTATGTTTGACTCGGGGTAAATCTCTCTGAGTTTTCTCACCATACCCTTGCCAACAATGTGGTTGGGCAGGCAGCCGAAGGGCTGTGCGCACACGATGTTGCCGTAGCCGCTCTCGGCAAGTTCCATCATCTCGGCGGTGAGGAGCCAGCCCTCGCCCATCTTGCAGCCGTAGCCCATAACCGGTTTGATGAGTTCTTTAAGGTGCATATATGAGCCGGGCGCAACAAAGTCGCCGTAAGCCTTCGCGGCGGACGCGATGCACTTCTCTATGTGAAGCATATACCACATAAGGCCCTTCATAAGCAGTTTTTTTATTTTCTTGCCGCCGTAGAGGTTTATATCCTCAATCCTGTTATCCGTTTTGAAAAGCACAAAGCCCATAAGACCCGGCACATTCACTTCGCACCCCTGGCTCATAAGAAACTCTTCGAGCCTGTTGTTGCCGAGCGGTGAATATTTGACATAGATTTCGCCCACTATGCCGACTTTGATTTTATCCTTTGCGCCTGTTTCTATGCCGGCAAAATCCTTTGTGATGCGGGGCAGGATTTTCTTCATCGCGAAGTAGGTGTATCCCCTGCCGCGGTCAAAGGTGTCAATGAGTTTCGTTATCCATCTTTCAACCATTTCGTCGGTGTCGCCCTCGTTTATCTCATATGGCTTCACCTGGTTTTTGAGCAGCATGATAAGGTCGCCGTAAATGAGGCAGGAGAGGAATTTCATAGCCATTACGGGAGTAAACTTGAAGCCGGAATTCTTTTCGAGGCCCGAGAGATTGAGCGAGATTACGGGCACATAGCCGTAGCCGGTCTTTTTGAGCGCTTTGCGCAGAAGATGAATGTAGTTTGACGCTCTGCATCCGCCGCCCGTCTGTGTGATGAGCAGGGCGGTTTTGTGCGGATCGTATCTGCCGCTTTTGAGCGCGCTGATAAGCTGACCTATTACAAGCAGGGCGGGATAGCAGGTATCGTTATGCACGGTGTTGAGCCCTTCGTCAACTATTTCCCTGCCGCTTGTCCTGAGCAGTTCGGTCTTGTAGCCGTGCTGTTTGAGCACACGGTTAAGCAGTTCAAAATGTATCTCCGCCATATTGGGGATAAGGATTGTGTAATCCTTGCGCATTTCTTCGGTAAATTCTATTCTTTCTTCGCTGTTCATTTTATTACTCCAATCCGAGTGCGGCAAACAGACTGCGGAGCCTGATTTTGACCGCGCCTAAATTTGTTATTTCGTCAATTTTTATCTGCGTGTAAATTCTGCCTGCGCCTTCAAGGATGCTTCTGACTTCGTCGGTCGTAATGGCGTCCGTGCCGCAGCCGAATGAAACAAGCTGCACGAGATTCATACCCGTGTCGCCCGATTCGGCGATATACTTCGCCGCGGCGTAAAGCCTGGACTGATAGGTCCACTGGTCAAGCACATTGGTGGCAAATTTTTCAATATGATTGCTCACGGAATCTTCCGTCACGAGCACGGCGCCGCACTCGCATATAAGTTTGTCTATGCCGTGGTTTATTTCGCTGTCCACATGATAAGGTCTGCCGCACAGGACAATCACGGGCAGGTTTTTATCTTTAGCTATAGCGAGGAATTCATCGCCCTTCGAGCGTATCTTGCTCATATATGAATCATACTCGGCGTATGCCGCCTCAACCGCTTTTTCGGTTTCCTTTATGCTCACCCTTCCGAGCCGCTCACAGATAATCTTGTGAATTCTCGGCACAAAATCTTTTCTGCGGTGAAGACCCACATAATCCCAGATGAGATTTATATCGCCGAGCGTGCCGGCGTTTGACCTGATAACCTCCGGGTAGTAGGCAACCACCGGGCAGTTGTAGTTATTGTCACCGAGACCTTCGTCCACATTGTAGGTCATACAGGGGTAAAATATGTTTTTTATGCCTTCGCTCACAAGGTATTCGATGTGGCCGTGCATCAGTTTCGCGGGGTAGCAGACCGTGTCGGACGGGATTGAGTGCTGACCGAGCAGGTAGGTCTTTCTCGTTGACTCTGGTGAAACGATTACCTCGTAGCCGAGGTGAGTGAAAAGCGTGTGCCAAAAGGGAAGAAGTTCATACATATTGAGGCCCATCGGTATGCCGATTTTGCCTCTTTTGCCTTTGACGGGCTTGTATGCGCCGAGCAGTTCTTTCTTGTAATCGTAAAGGTCGTAAATCTCTTTATCCGTTTTGCCGGAGACGGGCTTACTGCACTTGTTGCCGCCGATGAATTTTCTGCCGCCGCTGAAGGTGTTTACCGTAAGCCTGCACGCGTTTGAACAGCCGCCGCAGGTGATTGCCTTCACCGTATGCTCAAATGAGCCGAGTTTATCGGCAGTGAGGATTGCCGAAGTGCCCTTACTGCGGTTCATGGCGAAAATCGCCGCTCCGTAGGCGCCCATAAGACCCGATATATCCGGGCGCACAACATCTCTGCCTATTTCCTTTTCGAAGGCGCGCAGTACGGCATCATTGAGGAAGGTGCCGCCCTGCACCACTATGTGCTGCCCGAGGTCATCCGCGCAGGATGCCCTGATAACCTTGTAAATGGCGTTTTTGATAACGCTGATTGAAAGGCCTGCGGATATATTTTCGATTGACGCGCCGTCTTTCTGCGCCTGCTTTACGGAGGAATTCATAAACACCGTACAGCGCGAGCCGAGGTCAACGGGCTTCTTTGCGAAAAGACCGAGTTTTGCGAAATCGGCTATGGAGTAATTCCAGGCGCCCGCGAAGGACTGAAGGAAGGAGCCGCAGCCCGACGAGCACGCTTCGTTTAAGAAGATATTGTCTATGGTGTTATTTCTTATCTTGAAGCATTTTATATCCTGACCGCCGATATCTATGATGAAATCAACATCCGGTCTGAAACGTTTTGCGGCGGTGTAGTGCGCTATTGTTTCCACAACCCCTGCGTCAACATTGAACGCGTTTTTGATTATCTCTTCGCCGTAGCCCGTGACGGCTGAATACTCTATAACCGCTCCCGGGTATTTCGCGTAAAAATCGGTGAGGAAATCCTTCACCGCGGGAATCGGGTTGCCGCTGTTTGACATATACCTGCTGAAAACTATCTCACAGCGGTCGTTAATCACGGCGCATTTGATGGTGGTGGAGCCCGCGTCAATGCCGAGGAAGAGTCTGTCCGAAGGAGTTATGATTTCGTTTACGGTCACGGTCTCTTTCGCGTGGCGCGAGGCAAACTCCTCATAATCTTTTTCGCTCTCGAAAAGAGGAGGACAGCTGATGTAGCCCTTTTCGGATTTGTAACTCTCGATTTTCTTTATGACGGCATCAAGGTCAATCTCCCCGCTCTCGGGTGAGAGCGCCGAGCCGAGCGCCACATAATATAGAGAGTTTTCGGGGCATACGCCTTTGAGGCCGAGCGTTTCGTCAAAACTTCTGCGAAGTTCGGGCAGGAACGAAAGAGGGCCGCCCAGGTAAACGACGTTACCCGTAATCGGTCTGCCCTGCGAAAGACCCGCAACGGTCTGATTGACAACCGCCTTGAATATGCTGGCGGCAATATCCGTTTTCTTCGCGCCCTGATTGAGCAGGGGCTGAATATCGGATTTCGCGAAAACGCCGCATCTTGACGCTATGGTATATATCTTTTCGCTCTGCTCCGAGAGAGCGTTCATATCCTGCGTTTCAACGCCGAGCAGTGCCGCCATCTGGTCAATGAAAGCGCCCGTGCCGCCTGCGCAGGAGCCGTTCATCCTGACTTCCGTGCCGCCGGTGAAAAAGAGAATCTTCGCGTCTTCACCGCCGAGTTCGATTACGGCGTCTGTGCCGGGCAGAAGTTTTTTAACGGCAATTCTCGTGGCGTAAACCTCCTGTACAAACGGGAGACCTAACTGCTGGGCAAAGCCCATACCGGCCGAGCCCGAAACAACTATGCAGGCTTTTTTGCTTTCGGGGAAGCGTGAGACTATCTCGCCGAGAAGTTCTGCCGATTTTGAAGTTATCTGCGAAAAGTGTCTTAAATAATTCTTGTAAAGTATTTCTCCGTTTTCGTCGATTGCAACACACTTGAGAGTGGTTGAACCGACATCAAGTCCGATTTTCATCATATCCTCCGTTTTCGGTTTTGTTCTTACATTTTACCTTGTACTGTAAAACAAACAGTGAACAATATAAGAACAATTATTGAACCTGCACAAACAAATAATAAATCTCTTGTGCAAACCTACCATCAGTGTGGCGCACAAGAGATTTTGTTGCATATTTTTTTGTTTATTTTCACTAATTTATTAGACAAACCCGTGTGATTGTCTGAATATTTTTTTAATTACGGCTTACATCTACCGCACGGAGAATAACCCATAGCGATAACCTCGTCACGAGTGCCCGTGAAACTGCCTTTGTTCTGCTCATATATTTCATCAACGGAAGAACATGTAGGATAATGAAATTTCATAGTGTTATTGTTCAAAACATAGTATTGTGTCACATCATTATTTTTTGCCGTTGCTGGTTTTGTGGTTGCTTTTGTAGTTGTTGCCGTAGTTTTAGCTTCCGTTGTAGTTGCAGTGGTTGTGGTTGTCGTAGGCTTTGTTGTAGTAGTTGTAGTAGTTGTTGTCGTCGTTGTCGTCGTTGTGGTTGCTTCGGTTGTAGTCACCGTTGTCGTTGTTGCTGTTGATTCGGCTGATGTTTCATCAGAACTCTCTTCTTCGGTCAAAACTCTTTCAGCCAGTGTTGTAGTATCAGCCGGAGGCGTTTCTTTTTTATCATTATCAGACATACCAATCCCAATCATAACTGCTAGTATGCCTATCATTGCAACAATAATTATACCTTTTTTCATTTTTCGGGGTTCCTTTCCTGTGTTGTTATGATTGCTGAAATCGATATCATTCAAAAATGCCAATCTTTCTGAAAGGCTTTGTTCGGAATCGTCATAATACTCATCATAATCAACTTCGTTATCATATTTACTTTTTTTACCTTTTTTATCGCTTTGCAACAAATCTTTAACAGAAAAAGTTGTTTTGTTATAAACTTTGTTGTAAGCGGCTTTTTTAGGGTTTTTTACCCATCCCATTCCCTTTTTCCCATAACCGGGAATTATGGCTTTTTTTACAGTGCGTTTTGCCTTTCCTGTTGTGCGGGCTTTGAATGTTTTTTTTACAGAAGGCTTCCTCATTCCTATTTTCATTCTTTACCTTCTCCATTCGAATCTTTATCCTGCAACGCCTCTAAAAATCCTGCAGTTATTATGCCTGACGGTAAAGCAACAATCGCTATTCCGAAAACAGAAGATACCATTGTAACAATTCTGCCTATGGTTGAAGTAGGATAAATATCGCCATAGCCAACAGTTGTAAGTGAAACAGTTGCCCAATAAAGAGCATCAAAGAAATTCTCAAATGATTCAGGCTCAACATTAAATACAAGAAGTGCCGAAAATAAAACATAACCGACAGCGATTCCCGCTACGGTTCCCAGCGTCTTGCTTTGAGATTTGAAAACTTTCAATATCAAGTTTATGCTTTTAGAATACCTGATAACTTTGAAAGCTCGAAATGCCCTGAAAGTTCTCAACAATCTGAATATTTTAAGCAGTCTGAATCCTCCGCTTAAAATAGACAATGAAGGCAAAATAGACACTAAGTCAATTATAGCCATAGATGTAAACGGATAGATAAAAAACGATTTAACACCTTTATTCAATTTCAAATCAGCGGTAAAAACTCTCAGGATATAATCAATTATAAATATTATTACCGTTACTCTGTCTATTATCTCGAATGCCCTGTTTTGTTTATGAAACGCAAGAGGAATAATACTTATGATTATTGTAGCCATCATAAACCAATCGTAAAAATCAAATGAACTGTCTTGATTTTCACTGTCGCATCCGATTTCCAAAAGGTCAAACAGTTTTTTTCTCGTATATATCACCCCAATAATAAATGTGCAACCGGAGTTGCGAACAAAAGCCACACAACCCCTTTTGAACTTTTTATATGATTATCTCGTAGCAAATACTTGTCGTATCACAATGAAAATATATCACAGATTTATAAACAAAACAATATATCTTTCAATTATTCTTTTTGCGCAAATCAATGATTGATTGCAAATATTTTTTATGCTATCATTTTTACGGTGATTATTATGAGTAAAATCTTATCCGCGCTGCTCGCTTTTCTGAGCGTGCTCTGTGTTTTCCCGAAGCCGCCGCAGACCGAATCTGTGAAATTTGCTTCTTCGCTCGGCGCGGGCTGGAATCTCGGCAACACTCTCGAAGCGTGGTCGATACCCGTGCCCGATGATACGGAAACCTGCTGGGGCAATCCGAAAACCACAAAAGAACTAATGCAGTTTCTTAAAAACTGCGGCTTTTCAACCGTGAGAATACCCGTCACCTGGTTTCAGCATCTTGATGAAAACGGCAACATAAGCGAAGAGTGGATGAACAGGGTAAACGAGGTTGCCGACTATGTGCTCGAGAGCGGAATGAACGCCGTTATCAATGTGCAGCATGATGATCAGTCCTGGCTGATAGCGGATAAAGCGCACGAAGAGCAAAGCCGCGAAATGCTGATTAAAATCTGGGCGCAGATTGCGGAGCGTTTTGCGGACTATGACGAGAGACTTATATTTGAAACGATGAACGAGCCGAGAGTTGTCGGCGCGGAGCACGAGTGGAGCGGAAACGACGAAGGCAGAGAGGTTGTAAACCGCCTGAATCTCGCCGCACTTGAAACGATAAGAAAATCAGGCTCTGAAAATGAAACGAGATATGTCTTCATAACCGGCTACGCCGCAAGCGACCTTGAGGAAAACTACACGGCGATTGAGGTGCCCGGTGACAAACATGTGATGGTATCGCTTCACTTTTACCCCGGCACGGCGCACCGCAGTGAATTTGCCGACTGTGAAGAAAAACTTACATTCAAAGAAAAGCGTGAGATATATAAAAAACTGCGCGGCTTTTACGATGCATTCGCGAAAAAAGGCGTCGGCGTTTGCATCACCGAATTCGGCTGGACCGACCGTGAGCATATTGATAACCTCGCTGACAAAGCGCGATTCATTGTAAACACTGCAAAGAAATTCGGCTTCTGCTGCTTTGTGTGGGACAACGGCGAAAGTTTTGAGGTGATTGACAGAATAAACCTCGAAGCCGCATACCCCGAATACGCCGAAGCGATAATCCCCGAAGAAAAGAAATCCATTTTCGGATAAACTTAAACCCCGCTCTCACGAGCGGGGTTTGGTTTTTTATTTATTCTTTTCTTTCGGCTGCAGGTCTTTTCTCAGGATGTCGTAATTCATCATTCCCGTTTTGCTCGCCACCCTGACCATCGCAAGACCGAGGAACGCGCTGTCAAAGGCGGTGGCGAGGAAATCGAAGAGAATATCAAGTGAAATCATAACGGCAACGCCCGAGGCGGGTATACCGAGCTGAGTGAAAATAATGCTGTAAGCCGCGATTGCTCCGCCGGGCACGGGCGGGGTTGCAACGGCTACGAAAGCGCAGAGCAGCACCGCTATAACAAGCCACAGAGCCGAAACCTGAATCTTATAGTAATAAGCCAGATACACGGAGCAGATGAGAAAGTTTACCGCCGTGGAAGGCATAAACACAACCGAGCCGATTGGCTGCCCGAATTCCGCAAAGCGGCGGTTGACGCCGAATTTTGCAGTGAGGCAGTCAAAGAGTTCACCGTTGAGCGCAACAGAAGACGCCGTAACAAGCCCGATAAGGAAGGTAGGCATAATCTTGCGCACAAGCGTGATTACGGAAACGGACTCGCGGAATGATACATAGGCAAACATAACGGCGGTGCAGAATACAAGCACGCCTGCAAATGCCGCAAGAGGACGCCACATGTTGAGAATCAGATGAAGGTCATCCGACCAGATAAGATTGAGCAGTACAATGAAAATGAAAAACGGCAGGAGTTTTGAAATAAGGCCGGTAATGTGAATAATCACACTGTTTGCCTCATTTGTGAGTGCGGTGAGCCCTTTCGCCCGCTCGCCCAGCATCACCATAACGGAGGCTACAATCACAGCCATAACAACTATCTGCATCGAGTTGCCGCCGGTAAACGGCTCAATCAGGCTCTTGGGGATTATATTGAGCAGCATTTCAATGCCGCCGTGCAGATGCACCTGATTCATATTGCCGTAAGAAAGGCGGAAGAGCAGAATGAAGATGAGGCCCGCGACGGTAGTCATAATAAAGACGATGCGCAGGAAATATAGCACCATCTTTCTGCCGATTCTGCCGAAAACGGCGCTGTTGCCTATGCCGAGAATGCCGCAGGCAACCGAGAAAAACAAAAGCGGCAGTTCCACCGTAGCCATAAGGCCGATGAAGGTGTTATTGAGCGGGGTGAGGAAGTCGTTTTTAATATAGTCGATTGCGGTAGCGGGCAGGGCTACTCTCAGACCGGATATCAGCACGGCGCAGGCTGCGGCAATCAGCAGCTTTACAAGCGGGTTCATCGACTTCTTGCTGAATTTCAGCGTTACGGCGTTTATACCGTGCTCGTAGGAATAAAGCGGGGCGCCGTCGGCAGTGCCCGCCAGAGTGCTGGTACGGTTGCCGTAAAGTTCATCCTCTTCATCCGTTTCAAGGGGATTAAACGGCTCGCCCTGCACCGAAAGAGTGATTGACGGGCGGCTGAAAAATGAAGACTTTATATAAGTCAGTTCAGCCGTTTCGCCGAAATGCTCTCTCAGGTCAAGCAGGATATCCTCAAGGGTAAGGCGGGCAAGAACCATATTCTTGCGCGGAGTGCCTATGCCGGTAAGGAACTCCTGAAAATCCAGCGAAACCCGGTCAATCGATTCCGCAGTCAGCGGCAAAACCTGTTTTTCGGGAACAATTCTCATCTGTTCACCTCAATGCACATATATAAACAAAACTTTTAATAATTCAAAACTACCTTAAGAAGCATCTTTACCTATAATACTCACTATTCTCATAAACAGGAAGTAGGGCAGGTAATCGAGAGAGCGGATGAAGTTTATCAGGCGGTAGCCGAATGACGGGAGCACGGTGACCTGCACGCTGCAGGAGATGCCGCTGTCCGGGTCGGTCACGGTGACGGTGGTCTTACCGAGTTTCAGCCCGGTGATATTAATGCTGCCGTATCTGTATTCCTCAACCTTCTCAATCTCGGCCTTCACTATCCCCTCTTCGCTGCACGTAACTTCGGCTTTGGTGATGTCGAAATTCGGCAGAGCCTCATCAGGCATGGGATAAACGACGAAATATGATTCAATGCCTATGTAGGCAAACATTTTGCCGTCAATAGCGGAGGTGTCAAGGCCTTCGAGCGCGGGTGCTTCTTCCTCTTCGGCGGTGCCGTCATCTTGAGCAAAAGCAGTCAGGGCAAAGCCCGCTGAAATTAGCAGAGCAAGCAAAAGAGCCGTGATTTTCTTAAATGCTTTCATAGGGTTTCTCCTTTTGGTTACGCGGGTTGTGATTCGATATATATATTTTAATACCGATGCGCTCAAATGTCAAACGGCTCTGCCTGTTTTCCGCGGACCGGGGCAATCTTTGTGTTGATTTTTCATCCGTGATGGTGTAAAGTTTAAGTGAAGAAAATGAGGAGGAGATAAAATGATCAAAAAAGCAAAAAACACTGGACTTATCGAGGCAAAAATCAACAGCGCAATTGACCGCGTTACGGACACCGCCGTTGAGAAAGTGAAAGAAAAGGTTGACGACAAGGCGCCCGAATTCATCGGCAAAATCGTGGATGAAGCGCTTGACAGCGTCAAGGACGGCGCGCTTGACAAGGCGAAAACCGAGATTGTTGCGGTGGCGGTAAAGAGTTCAAAAAAGATTGTCAAAAAAGTAATTCGCCGCAGCATCACCGTGGCGGCGGTAGCGGGCTGCACGGCTCTTGTTATCAAGCGGAGAAAAGCCATAACGGGCTTTGTGAAAGGCTTGATCGGCTGAGATATAAATGAATAACCCGGATGCAATCCAAACGGAAAGCATCCGGGTTTCTTTTTTTGCCCGCATTATGAAAATGTGAAGGTGTGCTCGCCTCTCATCTGTTTTTCGTTATCGTAGCAGAGCACATCAATCTGCCCTTCTTTGAAGGTGAGCATGGTAGCGATGTATCCGTCATCCCTCGTCTTGCCGCCGTCAAGCATCTGATAATAGGGCACTTCGTCCTTTAAGTTATACTCAAAGTTGATACGGTGCTTATGGCCGCCGACCAGCAAATCGACGCCGAGCTCCGAGAGAATGTCGCGCCAGTCGTTGCCGTATCTGTTGCCGACATTTGGTATGTGCGTAACGCAGATTCTGTATTGAGCATCTTCATCAAGAGTAAGGTTTTCAAGCCACTGCGTTTCTTCGGCGATGTATGAGGTGTAATCCACAAGGCCGCTGTAAGTCCAGTCGGAATCCGCCTTATCCTCGCCGGAATCAAGGCAGAGGAACTGAATGGGGCCGTACTCGCAGGTGTAATACATTCCCGCTGTGCTCAGTTTGAATATTCTCACGGAATCGGGACCGTATTCGCCGCGGTTTTCGTGGTTGCCTCTGGTGTAAAGCACGGGGATTTCTCCGCCCGAAAAGCGGTGCGCATCCGAGAGCACCTGCTTGAACTTCACCTCGGAGGTCATATAACTGACAAGGTCGCCGTTGAGAATCAGCAGATCCGGCTCGATGTCAAAGCAGTCAACCGCTTTCTGCGCGTTGGCAGGGTTTTCGTGAATATCTGAAAGCACGAGCGCGTGAATTTCATCCTGACCCGAATATCCCTTGAATTCAACGGGAGAAGAAGAAATGGTCCTGCCTTTCACGGCGACATAAGCGCGTCTTGTGCCTATATGCTGAGAGTGATAGGTGTAGGTGTTGTTATCCAGATGTTCCTTTGGCACGCGCACGCTGTGAACAGTGTCCGTTGTGCGCATGGCGGCATACTCCGAATCGGTCACGGTGTATTCTTCGCCCTCATATTCATAGGTCACATAACCAGTGCCGGGCAAGGAAGTAGACCAGATAAGCGTGTACATTCCGTCGCCCGTTTCAAACACGGACGCCTTCGTGTCAAAGCGGAAAAGCAGGCTGTTCAGCGGCAGACAGAGCGCGGACTGAATAACCAGAATTGCGGAAATGATGACATTCATTACCATATTGAATTCATACATAGTTTTCTCTCCCCAAAGAATAAATGTACGGATTTATTATATAAGATATATTTGAACGTGTAAAGTATTATTTTCATTTTTCGAATAATAATGTTTCTTTCAAACTGCAGACGGGAAAGTTTTTTCTCACTGTTGTAAAAATATGCGTATAGAGTTATAATTATACTAGAGATGATATGTTCATCTGAGTTCAAAAACAAACAGCAACAAAAGGTGATACCATGCCCACCTATGAAAAGTTAACCCCCGAAACCGAAAACAGAATAATTACCGAAAAGGTGACGAATACCTTCGCCTTATTGGCATTTCAAGAGTATAACGTCATCCGCAGAAATCCCGATAAGGACAAGGCGGACGTTATCCGCACGGCGTTCATCCGCGATTGCGACAAGATTATTCACTGCCCGTTTTACAACCGCTACGCCGACAAGACGCAGGTGTTTTCGTTCTATAAAAACGACGATATCAGCCGCCGCTCGCTTCACGTTCAGCTCGTCTCACGCATCGCGCGCACCATCGGCAAGGCGCTGAACCTGAACCTCGACCTGATTGAGGCAATCGCGCTCGGCCACGATATAGGCCATACGCCCTTCGGGCACGCGGGCGAAGCGATACTTGACGAACTGTATTTCGCCCACGCGGGCAGGCATTTCAGCCACAATATCCACTCCGTGCGCGTGCTGGACGGCATCTATCCCTACAACATTTCCCTGCAGACGCTCAGCGGAATCGCCGCTCACGACGGAGAAATCGAACTCGGCGAATACCGCCCCGAGCCGCTTGAGAGTTTTGAGGAATTCGACCGGATGATTGAGGCGTGCTATATCGATAAAGCGAACGTGCGCAAACTCGTCCCCTCCACGCTCGAGGGCTGCGTGATGCGAATTTCGGATATCATTGCCTACCTCGGCAAGGACAGGCAGGACGCCGAGCGCGCAAAAATAATCACCCCCGAAGAATTCGAGGGCGGAGCAATCGGCTCAATCAACGCCGAACTGATCAACAACCTGATGGTGAATATCATCGAAAACAGTTACGGCAAGCCCTATATAAAACTAGATGACGCGCACTTCGAGGCGCTGAAAAAGGCGAAGGCCGATAACTACAATCTGATTTACAACAGCGCTGTTGTGCAGGCGCAGATTGATTCTTCAATCCGCCCGATGATGACCGCGCTCTATGACAGGCTTCTGTATGATATCATCGCGCAGAATACCGCTTCGCCCGTGTTTACTCACCATATTGACTACGTGAACGGGGCACACTACGAGCGCGCCGTCCCCTATGAATCGGCTGAGCCGAATCAGATTGTGGTGGATTACATCGCCGGTATGACCGACGACTATTTCGTTGATCTGTACGCCCGCCTCTTCCCGGACAGCAGGTACGCGATAAAGTATAAAGGGTATTTTGAATAACGGCGTTCCCGATAACACGTAATAATAAATCTTACCGGAGATGACGATATGTTCGGCGGAAAAATGAAAGCAATCACATTCAGTTATGATGACGGCGTGACACAGGACAAGCGCTTCATCGAAATACTGAACAGGTACGGCCTCAAATGCACTTTCAACCTCAATTCGGGGCTGCTCGGCACGGCGAATTCGCTGTGCATTGACGGCATTACAGTCGCCCACTGCAAGCCGAGGCCCGAAGAAGTGAGAGCCATATACGAAGGGCACGAAATCGCGGGGCACACCCTCACCCACCCTATGCTCCCGGCACTTGATGAAAAAGAAATAATCCGCCAGGTGGAGCAGGACAGGCTCTGCCTCTCGGAACTTGCGGGCTATGAGGTTGTGGGCTTCGCCTACCCGTGCGGCGGCACGAATTACGACAGCCGCGTTTCGGAGATTATAAGAAACAACACGGGAGTAAAATACTGCCGCACGATAGTGAGCAACGGCTCGTTCGACCCGCAGGATAATCTTTACGAATTCAAACCGACGGTTTATCACCACGAGTTTGATAAGATGATTGAGACCGGCAGAAAATTTCTCGAACTTGAAGCCGACACGCCGAAACTGCTCTATATCTGGGGCCACTCATACGAGTTTGACATCTACAACAGATGGGCGGAGTTTGAAGAATTCTGCAAGCTGATAAGCGGCCGGAGCGACATCTTCTACGGCACGAACAAAGAGGTTTTGCTTGGGTGACAAGTGCCTAAAGATTTGTTACACTAACCCCGTAAGTTTCGGAGAAGCCGGTTTTACTCGATTTTCTTTTTAATTTTGAAAATTGGGCGGCTTGAAGGGCTGACATATTTATTCAAGAGAATAATGATAACGAAAAAGCAGGTCTTTCGACCTGCTTTTTCATTTACTTCATAGGCAAGTTATATACACACCTGCCTTCGGTCAGAAACATGGTCGCACTGCTCGCTTGCAGCGCTTCGCATTGCTCCCTGTTTCTTCCTGACACATCCTCGCTCCTCCCGCCACCGGCGGCGCTCAGATGTGTCACAGTTAACAGCCGCGGCACGCGGCTTTGCAACCACTGTGCAAAAGGCAAGTGCCTTTTGAGCAACAAAAAAGGCAGGTCTTTCGACCTGCTTTTTTGTTGGCGCACCGGCTGATAAAGATTCCGAACTATCTATTGCACCTTCAACTTCCTTGAAAGAGATGGTTTTCTTAACATTCTTAAAGTTATATGTGATTATTACTTTGTCGTCATAAAGATAAATCTTGTTGACAAAATGATT
>JAEEGL012375724.1_pt1 | contig 14834 bp, 4 predicted proteins | sample 9134231 | NCBI WGS metagenome assembly JAEEGL01 (sample SAMN16246548, study PRJNA631951) | gut metagenome | biome: gut microbiome; feature: rumen; material: fiber-attached | host: Bos | place: Iran: Karaj | collected 2018-10 | reverse complement strand
CCTTTCAGGGCTAAAATCCTTGGAAATCTATGATCCGGGGGTTCCGCTAACGCTGCACCCCCGGCTGTACGCTGTCGCCCTTTCAGGGCTGTCATCTCAAGCATCCGTCTGCTTTTTTGAAAGTACGATACTGTCAAGTGCTTTTAGAATGCGACGCCCCTGAGACTTCCCCCAAAATTGGCACAATAAAAAATAAGCGTTACACTGCAATCTGCCGGTATCGAAGCAACAGGAGTGGCTTGTGGCCGGGCAGATTCAGGGAGGAACAGATATGAGCATGGAGCGAAAAGCAGAAGTTCTGGAAATGCCGACTCAGGAAAACACGGATGTGGCACAGACACGGCGCATTGCCCAGGGACGGGCGGCGGTTGAGCGCTATGTCGAACGCGTGGAAAATGCGACAGAACGGCTAAAAAGCGGGCCAGAAGCTTCGGAGCTATTCTGTGCACTGGCAGAACTGCGCGAAGGGATGATAGAAACGAATCCCGAAATGGCGCAATCGCTGTACGAAAAAGCGCTGGAATCGTTCAAACTGAGCCATGTGGCTAACCTTGGTCTGCGCCGGTTAAATCGCGCCCAAGGCAACTATGACGAGACCATCCAATCGATCGAGCGTGAGCTGACAACGGCACAACCCGAGCGAAAACGCGCACTCCAGCTAGAGCTGGCAAGAACCTGGCTGTACTGCGCAAAAGAAGCCGAAAAAGCGATAAATGTGCTCGAATTGATCGATTCGGACGCCGATGATGCGAACGAGCAGGAAAGTGCGTCTAAGGAATTCGATGCCGAAACGTTTTTGCTGTGGGAAGATGCGCTGATCGCGACTTGTGCGTGGGATCGATACGAAACGATGCTCCGCACCGCACTGGCTCAGCAAAAGAGCATCAGTGCCATGACACAGCATCTGATGGAAAGGCTGTGGATTCTGTATCGGTATATTTTGCCGGACGAAAAGCAGGCGGCAATTTTGTGCAGCCATCTGATTAAACTGCAGCCGCTGGATGATGAACTCGTCGAAGATGAACTGTTGCGCGCGCAGAAAAACAACGATTCGGACGGCGTTGTCAGCATTTTAAAGCGTGCACTCGAACGGCTTCAGGGGTCTCCGCGGGAACATTTCTATCGTTCGCTGTTGGCCGATACGGCGGCCTATCGGTTTGATGATCCCGATCATGCACTCGATGTACTGGCCGATAACAACAGCGACAATGACCTCATTCAGCTGCATCAGCAGCTGATTCTGATGGCCGACAGCGGCAATGCCGAAGCTTACCTCGACGCCATGGCTCATAGTCTTGAGCTCGTGCACACGCCGCAGCTCAAAGCTGAGCAATTGCACGAAATTGCCTGTATTCTGCGCGATGATATGGATCAGGAAGATGCGGCTGTCGACGTTTTTTGCGAAGCAAACGAGGTTTGCCCGACTTATGAGCCGACGATCGATGCGCTGGCCGATTATTATAACCGCGAGTCGATGTGGGACAGGCTGGCGCAGATGTACGAATACGAGATCAGCTACGCATCCGACCACAAACTGCCCGAATACAGCGCCGAAGTCTATATGGCGCGACATGCACGACTGGCGCATCTGTACGAAGACAAGCTGCATCTGGCCTTTAATGCATTCAACCACTATCAGTCGATTCTGAAATACCGGCCCGACGATATCCTCGCGCTAAAAGGGGCGAGCCGCATGGCGCAAACCGTTGGCAACTGGACGGAATTGCTGCAGCTGTATGCGGCTGCCGAGGGTTGTACGCAGGATGTGCGCGAACATGCCTATTTGCTCGAACGCATCGCGCAGATTGCCGATATTTACATGAACGACGCCGATACGGCATGTACTGCGCTTGAAGCGCTGCGCGATCTCGCACCATCACACGCTTCGACGTTGCCGGCGCTGGCCAGGCTCTATGTGAAACTGCAAAAGTGGGATGCGCTGATTCAGCTCACAGACGAAGAACTGGAAGCCGCAAACACCCCGGAATACAAGGCTTCGCTGCTTTGCCGAAATGCCGAGATATCCGAAATCTATCTATCAAATATTCCGCAGACGATACTCTATTACGAAAAAGCTCGCACGATATCGACGGGATGCCGGCATGCATCCGCAGAACTCATTCGCATCTATCGCCAGCAAAAAGCGTGGGAAAAGCTCGTCGATTTGCTCAAAGCCGAAGCGGATATCACGGCCGATGCGCATCTAAAATGCGCGCATCTGCGCATGATGGCTCAGATTCTAGACGTTGAGCTCGACAGTCTTGAAGAAGCCGTCGAAGTCTACGAAAATTGCCTCAAACTCAATCCCCGCGATACCGTTTCGCGGCATTTCCTGCTCAATTACTATCGACAAAATGAGAAGTGGGAAGAGGTATTGCGCATTCTGGCGGTCGAGCTTGAAACCGGCGGCACGCTTGGTGCACCTTGGCTTACCGCATTCTGGATGGGCCGTATCGAACTGTACCGGCTCAACGACGAAGGACGTGCGCTCAAATCGTTTACCAAAGCATTTGAGCTGAACGCCGATAATATCACGGTTTTCAGAACCTGGCTCTCGCTGAGTCTGCGCATCGGAAAAGACGATGAAACCCGCGAAATGCTTAAAAATGCGCTTGAACGCACCACCGATGAACAGCTCAAAAACGATATTCTGCTCGCCCAGGCCGACATTATTCTCAGGTGTTCCAACGATCCGAAATCGATCGAATCGAATATCAGCGCGATCGTATCCGCATCGAATGTATGCAGCCGTGGCATGCGCCTGGTGTCGACCATTCACGTGATTCTCGAAGCCGCTTATGGCCGGTGGATTTCACGTCTGGCCATTGCGTTTGAACCGCGTCAGGCAAAGGAAATTCGATGTCATGCCTTGCGCGCAGCCGTGGTGCTCGAGCTGCCCGAAGACATCCGCAGCAGCGCGCACGAAGTTTTGTGCCAGCTGCAGGATCTCGATCTTGCGCGCCATATCTGGGCCAATCTGATGCCCGCATCCAGACCTGACTATAAACGCCTGCCAGAAGAAATCCTCAATCATCCCTCACACGAAGCACAGGATCTGCGGCGTTGGTGCGTCATTTCCAGACTACTCGCCGGAAACATCGACGATCCGACCGACAGTCTGCTGCCCGACAACCGCGACGATGCCATTTCCTATCGCCCCGATCTCGAACTCCTCGCAGCCTATTTCGAGCGATTCGAAAACTGGAACAAGCTGCTCGAAGTCCTCAATGTTCAGGAAGAAAACACGCTCAACGAACAGGAAAGCATTCAGGTTACACTGCAAAAAGCCTGGGTTTTGTCGAAAATACGCAAGCCGGAGGATGCGCTTGCCTGTGTTCGCCGCGCCTGTAAACGCTGTTCGTTCGATAATCCCATGCGTCTGTCGCTCTACGATTACCTCAGTGCCGAAAAAGACTGGGATTTCCTGCAGGAGCAAATCCGCCAGCATCTGATGAACTCAAGCGATCACGAAGAAAAATCGGCGCTCTGGCTGCGGTTGTCAGATATCAACAAAATGGGGATGGATAATCTGGAAGAATCGCTGCGATGCCAGAATAACGCCTATCAGGAGACGCCCGAAAAAGGCGAAATACTGTGTGAAATTGCCGAAACTGCCCAGAAAATCGGCGAATTTGATATTGCGCGCCGTGCACTTGACGATTTCATTCAATCCCATCACCCATCGCTCGAAAAACAGCTCGAACTCGAACCTCAGCTGCTCGAGCTCCACTTCAATCATGAAGGCGGCGATACCCCGAGAATGCTCGATTATTTCGACACACTCGTCAAAAAAACAGTTCAATCCCGCGACTGTCTCGTCATTCTGGCCAAAGCCCATGCCATTGCCGGCGATCCTCAAATCGCAGCCGAAATCATTCTGCGCATCGCCGCTTACCCATTCGTCGAATCCGACATCAATCTATGGATTATTCTGGCCGATCTCTATCTCGACCGCCTCGATGAGCAGCAAAAAGGCGAAGAGCTGCTGTGGGAATTGTTCAAATGTTATCCCACAAAAGAAGGCATCTTCGAACGCATCGACAAGCTCTATCACGAACCGGTCGAACGCCGCATGATGGTCGAAAACCTCAAGAAATGCGTGCAATCGAGTGAACCGATATCCAAAGACCCCGCATTGGTGCGCAAATATCTCGGATTTGCAGCCCACATCCTTGGCAGCGAACTCGGCGCATGGAAAGAGGCGCAAGACCTCTACTCACAGGCACTTGAAGCATCCAGCGAACCCGATCAGGATTTGGTCAAGAATCGAGCCCATGCGCGTTGCCGTGTCCCGGGAGAAGCGCTCAGCGCTTACCGCGAATTCTGCGATTTGCTCGTTCACGACCCGTTCCAGGCCGATATTTACCGCGCAGCATTGGAAATCTGCCGCCGCAACGAAGCCCGCGACCGCGAACGCATCTTGCGCCAGCTGGCATCAATTTTCGTTCCAGACGCCGGCCTCTCATCCGATAGCGGCGATCTGCGCCCGAAGATGATGGATTCAAGGCTGCTCAACGACGAAACGCTCCTCAAGCACCTCACGCATCCCTCATTGCGTCCGGTCCAGATGCTGCTGCACGAATCGATGCAAATTCTCAACAACTGCCTGCGAAATTCGCTTCCCGTCCGCACGAATCTGGGCAGCGAAAAAATCCGCAATCCGGCCATCACCGGCATTTTCTCGATGTGCGCCGCAGCATTTGGCATCAGCAGCATCAAGGGATTCTGCGGCCACGACGCCTCGCCCATGCCCATGGTACTCGAAGATCCCGCGGCCTACTGGATTTCGGATGAAATCTGGGAAAACATGCGCCCCGATGTGCAACGCCACTGGGCCGGGTACGCCAGCGGGCTGCTTTGGACAGGCATTTCAAAGCTCGTCTGGTACGAACCGCGCGAAGTCTGGCAACTGCTCGACGGCTGCTATTATCTGGTCACAAACCGCGGCATCACCGAACGCAATGCCTACACCATCGAAGCCGCCGAACGCATCAACTCGCCGTTTAACCGAGGCGTCCGCAAAGACATCGCTCGCATCATCGACGAAATCGGCCCGCAAAATATCCCGCAAACCAAAGCCACCGAATGGCTCGACGGCCTCTATGCCACTGCCGATCGCGCAGGCCTCCTGTTCTCGGGCAGCCTCACATCGTCCATTCCCGCCATTCTCGAAGCCGAAGGCTGGAACCCCAACAAAACCGGTGCCGATTACCTCTCCGCCCGCTTCAAACAGTCGCGCCGCATCCCAGAACTCATCGAATTCGCCCTCAGCGACGACTATCTCGAACTCCGTTATCACGCCGGACTCGCCATGCAACCCAGCAAAATCAGCGGCTAAAACAGATATCATTCGTCAGACAGCCTTCAAGTGGTATATAGACGTGTCGCGACATGTCTCTGTTGGCGCCGGCTATCGCTCCGCGATACGCCGCGCCTTCGGCCTATGTGCCTGCGGCACATACGGCCTTCGAACGCCCGCTGTTGCGATAGATAGAGATGTGTTCCAACACATCTCTACTACCGCAATACGCGGGCGTCTTTTTCATGCATACCATGTACGACAGCGATAAAACGATCCAGACGAAAGCCATCAAAGTTCCCCCGCTCCCCAGCGATTTCAACCAAAAATCCCGTTCTCTCTTTGACCTTCCAGGATACAATGTTCAGAGAAAAATCGGCAAAGGTGCGCAGGGAAACGTTTATCTGGCAACGCGAAAATCCGACGGCGCGCAAGTCGCCGTCAAGCGGCTCAGCATCGAATCGGTGAAAAACTGGAAAGAATACGAACTGTTTCAGCGCGAAGCCAATGTTCTGGCCGGTTTAAACATCGACGGCGTCGCCAGGTTTTATAAGGCGATACAACGGCTTAACGATACGCCGCCATTTGCCTGCATTGTCCAGGAATATATCCACGGCCATTCGCTGGCCGATTTATTGAATGCCGGCCATCGGTTTACAATGTACGAAACGTACGGAATACTGATACAGCTCACCAGGATTCTAAAGCAGCTGCATACGCACAAACCGCCGGTAATTCACCGCGATGTCAAACCTTCCAACATTATGCTGTCGCAAGACGCTTCTGGTCATTATAAGGTCTATCTCATCGATTTTGGTGCCGTTGCCAACCCACAGATACAAAGCGGTGGTTCGACAGTCGCCGGAACCTACGGCTATATGCCACCCGAACAACTGATGGGACGCCCACAACCCGCCAGCGACATCTATGCGCTCGCCGCTGTCGCCGTACAGATGTTTACAGGCATTTCACCAGCGGATATGCCGTACAAAGACTTCCACCTGATTTTCGAGCCGCAGATGCAATCCATGCCTGTCGCACTCGTTCAGACTTTGCGCGACATGCTCGATCCCGATGCTTCCAAACGATTCTGCAACTATGACGAGATCATACAGCGTTGGCAAAACTTCAGACAAGAGCAGTACCAGATTAATAATTTGCCACGCAAACAGATTTCCCCAAAAGAATTTAGACATCAACTGCTCAATGTTCAGCATTACGGCGATCCAGGCAGCATCGAACTCTGGCAGGAACTCCCCGATATCACACCGAGAAAGCTGGGACATTTTCCAAAACCATACAAAAAATTACAAGCGCTCTCACTCAAAAATGCATTTCATTCCCCGCAAAAAAAAGTATTTAAGGATTCATCTTATGACGAGCAAGGCAGTCTTTCAAACAGCAATGTCGGCTGTCTCCCCATAACATTGCTCAATCTGGGCTTGCTGGTGTTCTGCGGTTCTGCATTTTTTCTGAGCATTGCCATTTTCCGCGATTGGAATTGTCACATTCCATTCGGTGATTTCACGACCAAATGCGCGATGGATCAGAATGTGGGACTTTTTTTATATTCAGATATTTCAATTGTCATCTTCAGCTTCATGCTGTTTACAGTAGTCAATATCGAAACTGACAATAAAAGTAAAAAGACATATAAGCGCACAATCATGTCCGATCCATCCTGGGGCCACTCAATTACAGAGGACGCGCAGAAACGGGTAAACAATCTGCTCAGACGAGGCACCAAAACCATCGCTACCATCGTTGAAATCCAATATATCGAAGATTCAGAAAGTATGATTGAGTTCAACAAGAATGCAGATCAAAATAATCCGAACCAGCAACCGAAGGAAATTCCCTGTGTATACCACCGTGCACCGATGTTTATCATTTCATACAAATTTAATCCCCCGGACGATCATCAGAGAACCGATTTAATTCATACCATCAAAACGCATATTCCTCCCGAAGAACACTATAAAGTCGGCGATCCGTTCCCGATCTTATATCTGGTTGATTCCGGCCGAAGCAGTTATCGAGAAGCCCGCGGTTTTGAAACCGTCACAAGCATGCCGTTTCCACTGGCACTTTCGGATATCGCTGAGAATGATAATGTGGTTGCATTCACAAGCCACGAGTTTGCGATATGATTGAAAATACGGACAAACGCACACGCCAATACATCGTTCAGATCAACGAAGACAACATGCGTCTGGACGAGTTTCTGGCCTATAAAATCGCCCGTTTCTCGAGATCACGGGCCAGTGCCTGCATCAAAGCCGGCGGCGTCAGCATCGATCCATTTCGTGCGCCCAAACCCGCACTCAAGCTGCATCCCGGCGATATCGTATCGATCACACAGACGCTGTCGGGCGATTTTCCGATGTACGAAGACGTCAGGCTAATGGATGAAACCGACGATTTCTGGGTATTCGACAAACCCTCAGGCATGGCCGTTCATCCCACCGCAAACATCTATCACAACACCATCACTCGCTATATCGAAACCCAGCTGCATGCGCAGCCCTATGTCGTTCATCGTCTGGACAAGGAAACCTCGGGTATTTTGATCGTGGCCAAATCCCCCGAAGTGAGCAAACAGCTCGACAAGCTGTTTTTGTCGCACGCTCTCGAAAAATGCTACGAAGCGATCGTCTATAACGCTGGATCCAAATACTATCCGGGTGCCCACGAAAGCATCGATATTCCACTGGGATTTGCCGGTCTGGAGCTGCCGAAAATCACGATGGGTATCGGATCACTTGATGCACATACCGAAGTCGATTGTACCGATATCCATGGCGATTTTGCGCGTTGTAGCGTTCAGATTCATTCGGGACGCCAGCATCAAATTCGCGTGCATCTGGCGCTTACAGGTACCCCGATTCTCGGCGACAAACTCTATCTGTTCGGCGAAAAATTCTATAAAGACTGGCTGGATAGCAAGGATGTGCCGATATTCTCCCCGCCAAGACATTTGCTGCATGCCTGCCGCTTATCATTTGAATGGCGAGGAAAGTGCTATGCATTCCAATCACCGCTTCCACAGATCATGGACGAAATCTATCGCGGCCAAACGATTCCATCGATGTTTCCGACAGATTATGCGCGGTTGTTTGTGAAATAAACGATAAATACCGAGTTGAGCATCGTTATCATCCGGTACGCCTCGTAACCAAAGCCGTGGGTGAAGTCAACGTCACCCACGGAATTTGTAATCAATAAGTAACGAGCGTCATTCACAATTATTGATTCACAACAATACCCTCAAGCACGGGAACGGGGAGTGACATATTTTCATCGTACTCCCACTGTATCTCATCATTTCCAGTTAACCCCAATTGTGCATTAATCTTGTCTGCAGCAAGTGTCGTGTGAATGAATTGATATTCCCTTCCATCCGGGGCATGAAAATCTGGAGATAACGGCGAAAGACCTTCACCATTCCAATAATGATCAGCTATAAATCCAAATCGATTATAATCTGTAAACCAACAATGTTTTATGGGTGTAGAATAATTTATTGCAATATTACTGTTACCACTATCATGGATATCATAGCAATTTTCAGAGGCATCGGCACACGTCTGAAATACTGAATACATAAACACATTGTCGCCATAGATTTTATTCATAACATTATTGAGATCGTTGCTTGTGGTCGCACAATCGCGATTATCAACCATTTCGATATAACCGTTCAGAATGTTTTTTCCGATTCTCTCGTCACTTCCGATTTGATGATTATCAGTCTTCACCGCGACATTAGAGATGAATATCTTTGAATCAAACTTATCTTCATATAGGTATTTGCTAAAAAGTGACCAGTTGCGATATGGACTATCAGTTTCATAACAACACTCAATACAACTAAATGCCTGTCTACACGTACCTCGGTTATAATAACAATAGTCGTTATTACAATACCATCGATTCTGATCCAAATCAAAATATGGATTAGACAAATCCAAATCTTTTTCAACAAACCACCCGCCACGAATCGATTCAATCATCCCCGCCGACATTGGAGAATCGGTAACATTTTGAGAAAAGCGATTACTAATCAGATTATTTGCACCATCTGTAATTCCATCAACAGACACTTTATACAAATCAACCCCAGAACCGTATTGAGCATACAAATCCGTTTTCGTCGTCACATTACTTATTGTCAAATGCTTATTATTATTGTCATTACCAAAATCCACATTTGCAATAAAACCGCCGACATCACCATAGCCATCGATCTGTCCAACGGTGGAAATCACTCTGTCGATCAACAACCTACCTTCATTCTTGTTTGTTAAATCTAACCATGCAATAAATCCTGCCGCACAACGCGGTTCTTTTGAACTACTTTCTTCAATCGAGGATATCGCATTTCGCACATTTTTAATTTGCACATCAAATTCGTCATCAATTTTAACATTAATACTCGCCAAAGCAAATTTCGCAACAAAGCCCGCAGCATGTTGCCCAGAAAGGACGCAAGCGTCCGTTTTATCTCGCAAACATGTATTTTTGATATCATCCAATATCACACCAGGATTCGTCGAAGCCACCTCACCTGCGAATCCACCTGCATATTGTTGCACCGATGTAATTTGTTCGAACCGATTATCGATATGCGCGATAGTCGTATAACTCACACCAGAAGTACCACCAACAAATCCACCGACGGAATATTTTCCAGAAACCACAGTTGAGTGCGTATTGATATACATAATACTCGACTGCTTTCCTCTCAACTGACCGATTACACCACCGACATAATTATTAGTTCCATTTACAGTGACATTCCGGATAATCAATGGACGTTTTTCAGAACCATTCATATTCAATTGTTGACTGACCAAACCGATCAGGCCACCAACATAATTCATTCCATGTACACTTATTTTATCAAAATCGTATCCAAGTCCGGCTGAATCGAATTCATAATTTCTATTCTCCAGATAAGAAATATCATTTTTCTCACCGCTCAATTGTCCTATCAAACCACCGACACGGTTTGCGCCATTTGCATCGACAGAGACACCCGCTCCTGAGACATTCACCAATGTCACCCGTTCGCCCTCGCCAATTAAGCCGCCGACGTAATCCCGAGCGCTAGATTTAATCTCAACATTGTTTAATTTGACATTTCTAAAGATCGTATCCTCTGCCTTCCTGACAATGCCATTCACATTGCCCGAAAACATAATATCGCTAAACACCAAATCTTCTACGACTGCGCGCTGTTCTCCGGTTTCATTATCGGATAATAAGTCGATAACTGCATTTTGGATATCCTCCTCAGCAGTCGTGATCATCGCCTCATTTACGCCCTTAATTTGGATTCCGCCGACGGTTCGGATCGTACTAACCTTGTCATCCAGCACAATTTTTCCGCAAACGAGCAAATGTCTAACCGTCTCGTATCGATTGCCCTCATTTTCGTTCCAATCAATTAACGATTCAGTACTGCTTATGACATACGCATTCGCTTTTGTATATTTTGTCCCCAACAAATGGTTAATCGCTTCGAAAGAACACTTATCTACGCATTCGCCATATAATGGAATTTCATTATCTTGACATGGTGTACAGCTATAATCCTCACAGATGCCATCACCACAATGTTCATCCGAAATACAGCCGACGCAAATGTTATCGGAACTGCAATATTGTTGTCCCGCAGCACAATCATCATCTCCCACACATTCCACGCATTTGTGTAATCCAGGATGACATATTAAACCATTGCAATCATAGTCATCGCTGCAATCCACACATTTTCCCGATGCATCGCAAACGCCGCTATTGCAATAAGAACCATTGAGACATTCAACGCATTGATTCGAATCGTTGCAGTAACCAATCTTGCACGCATGTTCATCAACGTCATTTATACATTCAACGCATTGGCCACCAGTCGATTCGGAAGACTCAGAAGTTCCCGCCTTAAGGCAATATCCACTATTGCAGACATGATCATCGTCGCAGTTTATACAACGACCAGAGTCATCACAAAGCCCAGTCGCGCAATCACTATCTTTTAAACATTCGACGCATCTTCCGGATGCGTTGCATTTGAGTTCTGCATCTATACAGGCATAATCGGAATTATCTTTGATGCATTCTACACATGCGTTTTTAATCTTATCACAATATGGTGCGGTTTCGGAGCATGAATTTTCTGCAAATCCGCTGATCACAGTATCATCGCACGAAAGCGCATAGGTCTTATCCGTTCTGCAAGTAAAGCCTAATTTACCGCTGCAATGCGGCATATCTTTGGGCACACATGAATGCAGCTGCGTATCACAGTTATAGTAACAAACCTCTGTTCCATCACAACAATCCGCATTCTCCATACAATCTACACATTTAACTTCGCCCTTGTCTTCAATACACTTGCCGCGGCAAACTTCTTGACTCATCACCCATTGAGGCGTCTCTCCGCATGTAACAGTTCGTATTTTGCCTTCACAAGTTATCATTATTTCAGCAGAACATTCTTCTTTAACACAATAGCTCTGATTTATAGCATTTCTCTTGCATCCATTTTTACATATATCCACATCCCATATTCCATGTTTGCATGTCAGCAAATTACCATCTTTATTACAAGCTGTGGTGCCGGAAACACATTTCTCGTCTTCGTTTGGAACGGTATTATCTATCACATCATCCGCATTTCCGTTCGCATTCTTATTCGTATACGTCGCATCGCCACAACCGCTCAGAACGATGGCCAGCGCGATCAGAGTTACTTTTTTATTCATAATTGTACCTCTTGTGGTGTACGGTAAAAGAAAGAATTATCCATCCCCAGGCTCAGCTGGTATTATACAAAAAGACGGCATTGCTGTTATGGATTTATCATACTGATAATCGACATAAGCAGGCAAAGGCAATGAAAATGTATCGCCGGAAATATTTAACATAGCCTTCAAGCTATCAGAACATGAGCCTGCACATACAACATCTTCAAAAGAAGAAGTTACGCATTGAACAGTTTGCCAAAGACTGTATGATTTAGGCATCGTGTCTTTTAGCGCTTCGCAAAGATCACTATTGCAACCTGATTCAAGTGCATCGTAATAACAAGCACCCGTTTTTGAAGCGCATATTTCATTGACGCCAATTATAGATGAAGACGTATCATTGTAACTATTGGCATAATAATCATCATCAAAAACATATGAATTGACTTCACCACTATTGCATTCAACATGGCTATTCTTGTCTCTCGGAGCTGTGCATATTTGTGCACCTGAAGTTTGCACAAGCGCATATCCACTGGCAAACAATCGTAAAATGCCATTTTGCCCTCCGACCCCCAATAGTGAATATACGGTTTCTTCGTTACTCAAAATATTAGCGATGATGTTGTTATTCCAAAGCTGAGCAACGCTGTCTGCCGCTAAGACTCCGATAAAACCACTGGATGCTATGATGTATTGCATATTGCTGTATGAAGAACTGGATCCAATCGAAATCTGCCCACTTGCATGGCCAATAATGCCCCCAACGGCCTGTTCAGCATGTATATCGCGCGATTCAGTTACCGTTTTTCTAATTGTGGAATTACCAGACAAGCTACCGATCAATCCACCAGCGCGATCATGGCTTGTTTTAATTTTATGAGATTCAACACGAACATCCGAAATCTGGCATGAGTCAGCTCTTCCAGCCATACCACCAATCGATTCACCAGCTGCTTCAATTATCATGTTCCGTAGTATTGAATTATATACCTGACTATCTGAAATAGTACCAGCCAATCCACCGATAGCTCCGCCATACAAGCTATCTATCGCTAGCTGACTAATTTCAGTATTGGCAATATTTGTACTAATCACTTGACCGAACATACCTCCGGAGTATCCAGATAGAGATCGTACCGTGACATTATCCTGAAAAATGTTTGAAACAGTACTATGCGTAATCCCTCCAGCCAAACCACCTACATTCATGTTCCCCGTAACTGTTTCATCATGAATTTCAACGTTAGTAATGTTGCCCTCAATAAAATTGCCAACAATTCCACCGCAATACTCATTGCTGTTGGAAATCGTTCCGCAGTCCACATTGATATTCTTAAAAGTAATCCCTGTAATGGAGGATTGATTAGCGTTACCAACAAGGCCACCGACATCACTCTTTTCCTGATTTTGTGGCTGTACCGTGATATCGTCTGCATCGCAATTCTGAATTGTACTTCCAGCATCAATGCCTATTAATCCACCAATATTTTTATCTCCGATAATGAGAGCGTCGTTGATTGTCATTTCTGATATCTTGTTATTATCGGAATACCCAATAATGCCACCAATTACGTCAGGCTCATCCAGCAGATATGTATCATTACTGTTAATTCGAATCGTGTTAACCACTATTTCACTGAATTTAGAATCATGTGCTTCTCCAGCAATACCACCTGCATTCAAAGCGCTGTCAACATTCACATCTGTGAGTGTGATATCACGAAAAGTTGAATCATGGGTATTTCCTACAATTATTCCCACATCCTCCCATGCCGTGAGCATCAAATTACTGAACGTACACTCACTTATCATGGAATGTTCCAGAATTCCGGCAAGCATCCCTGACGATTCCCCATTCAATATCATTTTATTTTTAAAACTAAAATCTTTAATATGTATATTAGACAGATTTACATTATCCCCTTGACCTAACAATATGCCAGCGTTATCATAACTATTAGAGCCTGCCAATGGGATAGAGGCATTGTTAATCTGAATTTCAACAGAAGTCGTAACGTTAATATTCCGTATTACTGAGTCATTGGCATTTCCAGCAAGTAGACCAAAGTTGACAATGGCGTATGAATCCTTATTATTTGGAATTGTAATAACGCCATCACCAATATATTTAAAATGGATGCCATCAACATAAGCATTCTCTATCGTTTTGAACATACCAATATTAAAATTACTTAAATCGTCAGAAAGATTATAGCTATCTATCTTAATTGTTTTTTCATTTCCGAACAACATTCCTTGAAAAGGTCCAATTGGGTGCCAGTCTTTGAGAACAAGTTCTTCGTCATTCACAAGAATATAAGCATTGTCATAGTTATCTTCAGGGTACCGTTGTGGGATTCTGGACAGTTCCTCGACATTATCTATGCAATAAGCACGAATTAACCTTGCCCCATGCTGTAATCTCGCATATCCATTGATACAGCTTTCTTTAGTCACCTTTGATTTGCACTGTCCATCATAGCAAATCTGATTCGATGAACAAGCGTTATCACATTTTCCACAATGATACCTGTTCGTATTCAGATCTACATAAGTCATCTGGCCATACGCGTCTTTACATGAGCTGTTCAAAAATTGAGCACAGATGTTGCTGCTATCTTCTGCAATTTGAATGATACCATTATCACATTGATGAAGTACCTTTACGTTTCCCACATCAGTACATAACATAGGAACTGCATCTGAATTGCATTCACCACATTTTCCCGGTCTAAAAACGACCTTAAGTCCCAACGCATGGATTAAGTCTGTGATTTGATTGG
>JAEEGL011361780.1_pt1 | contig 14834 bp, 15 predicted proteins | sample 9134231 | NCBI WGS metagenome assembly JAEEGL01 (sample SAMN16246548, study PRJNA631951) | gut metagenome | biome: gut microbiome; feature: rumen; material: fiber-attached | host: Bos | place: Iran: Karaj | collected 2018-10 | reverse complement strand
GAAATAAACGGTTTAGTCATATCGAGTCATATCGAGTGATGACCGTTAATCGTATTCTATTTTCCCACGCAGAAGTTTTTAAAGATGTTCTCTAAGACTTCATTGGGAGTAATCTGACCGCCGGTGATTTCTGCAAGAGTGTCGAGGGCTTGGTGGAGATCTTCGGAGATGAGGTCTGCGCTGAGTTTTATCTTGATACCGTCGATGACACGCTGAATATGGGCGTGTGCTCTGGTGAGGGCATCATAATGACGGGCGTTCGTCACGATGACATCATTCTCTTGTAATGTAGGGATATTGGCGGCTTGATGGATGGCCGATTCAAGGGTGTGAAGTCCCTGTCCGTACTTGGCGGAAATCTTCAAGAGGTGAGAGGTGAGAGATGAGAGGTGAGATTCTAATTTATCAATCTTGTTCTGTATGATAATCAATGCTTTATCTTTGCAACGTTCTTGTATTTCTCGAATCTCCTCTTTTGTTGGTTCTGTATCAATGAGCCAGAGCACGATACGGGCTTTCTCGATGGCAGCGTAGGTACGAGTGATACCAATCTGCTCGATTTCGTCTGTGGTCTGTCGTATGCCTGCGGTATCAATGAAACGGAAGGTGATGCCGTTGATGTCGATGGTGTCCTCGATGGTATCGCGGGTGGTACCATGAACGTCGGAAACGATAGCCCGATCGTCCTTCAAGAGAGCATTCAACAGGGTGGATTTACCTACGTTGGTCTTGCCAACGATGGCTACGGGGATGCCTTGTTTCAGGGCTTGTCCTGTCTCAAAACTATGAGCCAGACGAAGCACATGCGTGTCAACAGTTTTTGACAGTTCCAAGAGTTCACTGCGATCGGCAAACTCAATATCCTCGTGGTCGGAGAAGTCTAGTTCCAGTTCTAATAAGGATGTGAGTTTCAGGAGTTGTTCGCGCATCTGTGCCAACTGGGAAGAGAAATGTCCCCTTAACTGACTCATGGCTATCTGATGGGTGGCTTTGTTGGAGGAAGCAATCAGGTCGGCTACGGCTTCTGCCTGTGAAAGGTCCATCTTGCCGTTGAGGAATGCCCTTTGCGTGAACTCTCCTGGACGGGCTTGCCTACAGCCGTTCTCTATCAGCAATGCCAATACCTTATTTAATATATAGGGCGAGCCATGACAGGATATTTCCACACAGTCTTCACCCGTGTAGGAGTGGGGGGCACGGAAGACGGTGAGTAGCACCTCGTCAATGACTTGACGAAAGGTGGAAACCGCATCGGGCGAGGTGTCGTAAAGGCGGACTAAATGGACGGTGTTGGCTGCGAAATCATTGCAATTAATAGAACAAAGGGAGGATACAATGGAGAAGGCTTTGGAACCTGAGACACGGATGATGCCAAGAGCCCCTCCTGAGGTAGTGGCAGGAGCACAGATGGTGGCCTCTACAGAGGTGAGGGGTGAGAGACGAGGGGTGAGAGACGAGGGGTGAGAGGGGAGAGGTGAGTTGGTCATAGCGATTGGAGGGCGTTGGCGAGAACGTGAAGGTCGGCTTCAGTAGTAGCCCAACTGGTTACGAAACGGCAGAGAGTATGATTGTTGTCGATGGGTTCCCATGTCTCGAAAGCAATAGTATCGCGTAGTTTCCGGATTTGCGTTGTGGTAAGGACAACGAACTGCTGATTGGTAGGCGAATTGGTAAGGGTGAGGCCTGCAGAGGTGAAGATTTTGCGCATCTGCATGGCCATATCAATGGCATGACGGGCAATACTGAAGTAGAGGATAGTATCATCTGCCTGCCCCTCCGATTGCCCATCTTGAAGTATAGGAGAGAAGAGCGCATCAAACTGTACGCCAGCCAAGCGACTCTTTGCCAATAATGCACCGTGCTGCTTGATGATATTGAAGAAATGGCGTGGTGCATTGTTGCGTGGGAAAACCACGGCCTCACCGCACAAGGCTCCCACCTTGGTGCCGCCAATGTAAAACACATCGCAATGGCGGGCCAGCCACGGAAGGTCGAAATCGCATGCATCTGACATCAATCCATACCCCAGTCGTGCACCGTCAATGAAAAGCGGCACTTCGAACTTCTGACAGAGGGTGTAGAGGTCTTGTATTTCCTGCTTACTATAGATGGTGCCTAGTTCGGTGGGGAAGGTAATATAGACAATACCTGGTATGACCATGTGCTCATACACTGGGTCTGCATAGAATTTCTCGTGGAATGTCTTGAGGCCGTTGGCAGTTAGTTTCCCGTCGTGCTGTGGCTGGATGATGATTTTGTGACCGCAAGCCTCCACTGCTCCCGACTCATGCACGTTGATATGGCCAGTTTCGACGGCAATAACACCTTCATAGCCTGTCAACACACCGTCTATAATGGTGGCATTTGCCTGTGTGCCGCCTACAAGGAAGTATATATCGGCCTCTGGACATTGACAGGCATTGCGTATTTTCTCTCGTGCTGATTCGCTCCACTCATCAAAGCCATAGGACTGACTATTGCTGCTGTTTGTTTCCAATAGCCTCTTTAGCACTTCGGGATGCGCCCCGTTGTTGTAATCACTCTCGAATGAAACCATTGCCTATTGTTTTTCCATCATATTCTGTCAAGCACCTTTTGTATGAGCGTGTCGATGCTGTTTTTGTACTCGGTATTCATCTCTTTGGCATAGCGGTTGGCAATGACCATGCAGCAGGTCATTGCACGATGGCCGAGTAGAGAGGCGAGGCCGGCAAGCGCGGATGACTCCATCTCGAAGTTGCAGATTCGCATGCCTTCATATTCGAACGACTCAATCTTTTCGTTCTGTTGCGGGTCTGCAATATCGGCTCGTAGTTGGCGTCCTTGTGGACCATAGAAGCCACCGCAGGCAACGGTATAGCCACGTACCATATCGTCTTGGGCAATCTGCTCAATGAGGTCGGCATCGGCCACAGCCACGTAGGGTGCTCCCTTGATAGGATCCCACTTCATGTGCTCGCAGAAGGCCTTTTCCATTGGTATGTCGCACACCACGTTGCGTCCGGCATAGTAGTTCAGCAGTCCGTCGAAACCAATGCTCTTGACCGAAGCAATAAACGTTCCCACTGGCGTAAATGGCTGCAAACCGCCACAGGTTCCTATGCGCACCATTGTCAGCGTGCGGTGCTCATCACGCTCTGTACGTGTGTTGTAGTCGATATTGGCCAGTGTGTCGAGTTCGTTGGCCACGATGTCGATGTTGTCGCAGCCGATGCCGTGGCTCTGGCAGGTGATGCGCTTGCCTTTATAGGAACCAGTGATGGTATGGAACTCGCGGCTGCTCACTTCGTTTTCGATGCTGTCGAAATGTGCAGCCACAGTGTTTACCCGCGCCGGGTCTCCTACGAGCACAACTTTATCGGCCAGATGCTCTGGTTTGAGGTGCAGGTGGAAGCACGACCCGTCTTCGTTGATGATGAGTTCTGAGGGGGCGAATATTTTCTTTTCGTTTGCCATAGTTTTAGGGATTTATTAGTTGTTTTGATATTTTGCGTTACGTTCTTTCTTTTCTTCCTGTTTTATGGTTATCAGCAGTTTCTCCAATTCCTCTTCGCTTTGGAGTATCTCTTGGCGTAGTGACTGCTTTTCAGTTTCGTTGGCACGAGCGTAGTAGTTGCGGGCCAGATTGAGTGCTTTTTCCAGCACTTCTGCTTTCTGTCGTAATTCGTCAAGTGGTGTTTGGGTGATGGAGGTTGGGTGTTGGATGTTGACCGACTGTTCCTTTGCGTTTTTCAGTCTGGTGATGGCTTCCTGTCTGATGGTTTGGTTGTTCCATGTGTCAGCAATGCGCTCGATGGCAGCCAGTGAACGTAGTTTGGCCTCGGTATAGTCCTCCGACTGATAGACCTTGCGCGTCTTGTTTGGCATAAAGACATAGATGCATACTAACCCGGCAGGTTGGCGGCGGTCGGTGACGAAATACCCCAGGTTATTGGTTTCGTCGATGGCATAGAGGTAGTCGTTGGCGGTCGACGAGAATGGCATGCCCAGATTCTCTGCCCGCAGGAAAGCACCGCTCTCGCTATCATAGCGGGTAACAAAGATGTCGTAGCCGCCTATGCTGTTTTCGCCTTTTTGGGCAAAATAGAGGGTAGTACCATCTGGCATCAGGAAGGGGTAGTTTGCCGATGCGTCGGATATGCCTTTTGCCCTGACAGGTTTAGTCCACTGGTCGCCGATGAAGTCGGTCTGCATGATGTGACATGCTGAGTCGTTGGCATTGAAACAGGTTGCCAGCCTATGATCTTTAAGTTCATTGGTAAACTGTCCGCACTCTATCTCTCCATCAACCCACTGCAATGTACCGGCATCTGGCGAGAGGGGAATATGACTGAGAAAGTCGCGTTTATTGACTACCATGCTGTCGATGAACATGATTTGCTGTGTGGCGGCGAGCATCTGTTGTATGCGCGGGTCTTCCACTACTGTTTCCTGCTTCTTCACTACTTTTTTCTTGCGTCGCTGTGCATTTACTGGCGGCGTGATGATGAGCAGTGACAGAAAAAAAATGATGAATTTTTTCATAATTTCTGTTCTTTATGATACAAAGATACGAATAATTATTATGAAGACAATTGTTTTTGCGTTTTTTTTTGATTTTTTTACCATTCTGCTTCGCTTCTTTTTTACTTTTTGTGTATCTTTGCACCCAAGTTAGCGAAACAAACTCTACTAATTCTAAAAACCAAAACACGTATGAAAGACTTACAGATGTATATCAACGGCCAGTTCTGCCAGAGCAGCAACGGTCAGTGGATTAATGTGTTGAACCCCTCTACCGAGGAAGTTATCTCCCGTCAGCCTGAAGGCACCGTTGAGGATGTGAACCGTGCTCTAGACGCCGCCCGTGCTGCTCAAAAGGCTTGGGCCAAGACACCAGCCATTGAGCGTGCCCAGTATCTGCTGAAAATTGCCGCCGGCATCAAGGCCCGCGAAAACGAGTTTACGGAAATCATTATGCGCGAGCAGGGCAAGACCCGCAACTGGGCTGCCATCGAGGTGGGTGCCACTATCGCCTACTTTGAATATATGGCCACCTTCGCCCGCCATATCGAGGGTGAGATTATACCCAGCGACCGTCCCAACGAGACCATCCTGCTTACCAAGAAGCCTATCGGCGTGGTGGCTGGTATCCTGCCTTGGAACTTCCCGTTCTTCCTCATTGCCCGCAAGGCTGGTGCTGCCCTGATAGCAGGCTGTACCATCGTCATCAAGCCCTCGCAGTTGACACCCGAAAATTGCACCGAGTTTGCCAAGGTGGTGGCCGAGACTGGTCTGCCAGCAGGCGTCATCAACATCGTAACGGGCAAGGGCTCTGTTATAGGCAATGAAATGGCTGGAAGCCCGAAGATTGACATCGTGAGCGTGACAGGTTCCGTAGGCGCTGGCGAAAGCATCATGGCTGCCGCCTCGAAGAATATTACGAAGGTGAGCCTCGAGTTGGGCGGCAAGGCTCCTGCCATTGTGATGAAGGATGCCGACTTGGAGCGTGCCGCACAGTGGATTGTCGACAGTCGTATTGGCAACAACGGCCAGATATGTAACAATGCCGAGCGCGTGTATGTGCAGAAAGAGGTCAAGGCCGAGTTCACGAAGATTCTGGTCGACAAGATGTCGAAAGTGAAGGTGGGCGACCCCTGCGCGGACGAGACTGTAGACATGGGTCCGTTGGTAGAGCAGCGCGCCTTGGAGAGCGTCACCGAGAAGGTAGAGCGTGCCATCAAGCAGGGTGCCAAGTTGCTGTGCGGTGGGCATAGGGTAGGGGAGAAAGGCTATTTCTATGCCGCTACCGTGCTTGACGATTGCCGTCAGGACATGGATATTATCCATGAGGAGACCTTCGGCCCGGTTATTCCGCTCATTGAGTTCGAGACGCTCGACGAGGTAATCGCTATGGCTAATGACTGCGAGTACGGCCTGGCCAGCAGCATCTTCACCAACGACCTGAACACGGCAGTAAAAGCATGCCGCGAACTGGAGTTTGGCGAGACCTACATCAACCGCGAGCACTTCGAGGCCATACAGGGCTTCCATGCCGGTATGAAGAAGAGTGGTATAGGCGGTGCCGACGGCAAGCATGGTGTAGACGAGTACCTCGTCACCCATGTTACCTACCTGGATACATGGAATTAAAGTGTTAGTAAAAAAAATGAAAATTGGACTGTTCATTCCCTGCTATGTCGACGCGCTCTACCCCGAGGTAGGCGTGTCGACATATCGCTTGCTGAAAAGCCTCGGCCTTGACGTGGACTATCCCGAGCGGCAGACCTGCTGCGGCCAGCCCATGGGCAATGCGGGTTTCGAAAACAAGGCTTTGCCGTTGGCGAAGACGTTTGACGAAATCTTCTCGCCCTACGACTATGTAGTGGCACCCTCGGCCAGTTGTGCGGCCTACGTGCGCTGCTTCCATCCTAATCTGTTGAAGGGACACTCATGCGAGGCTGCCGGTAAGACGATGGACATCGTGGAGTTCCTGCACGATGTTATCAAGGTGGATCACCTGGATGCCCGCTTTCCTTATAAGGTCAGCGTACACAACTCGTGTCACGGCGTGCGAGAATTAGGCCTGTCGTCGCCTTCGGAGCGCAACGTGCCCCGTTTCAACAAGATTATCGACCTGTTGAGGCTGGTCGACGGCATAGAGATTGTAGAGCCCGAGCGCCCTGACGAGTGCTGTGGCTTCGGTGGTATGTTTGCCGTTGAGGAGCAGGCCGTGAGCCGTCGCATGGGCATTGATAAAATCGGGCGCCACATTGCTACAGGTGCACAGTATGTCACCGGTCCCGACTCATCGTGCCTCATGCACATGCAGGGTATCGCAGAGAAGGAGCATCTGCCCATCCATTTCATTCATGTCGTTCAGATTCTATCGTCGACAAGATAAATAAAATGGTATATAATCAAATAAGAGAGTCCTGCGAAGACTCTCTTTTTGCTTATATTTCTCGGTGTTCCTCTGTGCTCTCATGATACCTATCTGTTGAAAAATACAGTGATTTAGAAAATACTTGTGTTGTCTGTTTATACGTTTTTATGTCTTTTTTCAGCAAATGGAAAAAAAAAACGGTATCTCCTTTGCCGATTGTTTTTTTTTTATTACCTTTGCACAAGTAAAAACTTCTGACCAAACAAACTTTAAAAATAAATACAAAAAAAACTATGTCACAAATTAAAGGACGCATTTCCCAGATTATCGGTCCCGTGGTCGACGTGTATTTCGACACAAAGGGACTGGATGCGGAGAAGGTGTTGCCAAAGATTCACGAAGCACTTAGTATTGACCGTGGCAACGGACGTGAACTGATCATTGAGGCGCAGCAGCATATAGGAGAAGACACCGTGCGCTGCGTGGCCATGGACAGCACTGACGGTCTGCTGAGAGGATTAGAGGTCATACCACTCGGCTCACCTATTCTGATGCCCGCAGGCGAACAGATCAAGGGCCGCATGCTCAACGTCATTGGCAGGCCTATCGACGGCATGAAAGAACTGAACATGGAGGGTTCATATCCCATACATCGCGCAGCACCCGCTTTCGAGGAACTGTCAACGAAGAAGGAAATCCTCTCGACTGGTATCAAGGTCATCGACCTGCTGGAACCGTACATGAAGGGCGGTAAGATCGGACTCTTCGGTGGTGCAGGCGTGGGCAAGACCGTGCTTATCATGGAACTTATCAACAACATTGCTAAGGGTCACAATGGATTCTCGGTATTCGCAGGAGTAGGAGAGCGCACCCGCGAGGGTAACGACCTCATACGCGAGATGATTGAGAGCGGTGTGATTCGTTATGGCGAGAAGTTCCGCAAGGCCATGGATGAGGGTAAATGGGACCTCTCGCTCGTCGACCCCGAAGAACTGAAGAAGAGCCAGGCCACCTTGGTCTACGGACAGATGAACGAGCCGCCCGGTGCACGTGCAAGCGTTGCCCTGAGTGGATTGACCGTGGCTGAGGGCTTCCGCGACGGAGGCGGCAAGGACGGCGGCGCAGCCGACATCCTATTCTTCATCGACAACATTTTCCGATTCACACAGGCAGGCTCAGAAGTATCGGCACTACTCGGACGTATGCCGAGTGCCGTGGGATACCAGCCTACGCTGGCCTCAGAGATGGGTACTATGCAGGAAAGAATCACTTCAACTAAGAGGGGCTCAATTACCTCTGTACAAGCAGTTTATGTGCCTGCCGATGACCTTACAGACCCCGCTCCTGCCACCACATTTACACACCTCGATGCTACCACGGTGCTCGACCGTAAGATTGCAGAGTTGGGTATCTATCCCGCCGTTGACCCGCTGGGCTCCACCTCACGTATCCTCGACCCGCTGATTGTGGGCAAGGCACACTACGACTGTGCACAGCGCGTGAAGGAGATACTGCAGCGCTACAAGGAGTTGCAGGATATCATCGCCATCCTGGGTATGGACGAACTGGGCGACGAAGACAAACTGACGGTGAACCGCGCACGCCGCGTGCAGCGATTCCTCAGCCAGCCCTTCGCAGTGGCTACACAGTTTACAGGACTGCCAGGTGTCATGGTGCCCATCGAAGAGACCATCAAGGGCTTCAACGCCATTATCGATGGCGAAGTTGACGACCTGCCCGAGCAGGCCTTCCTCAACGTAGGCACCATAGAGGATGCCAAGGAGAAGGGCAAGAAACTGATGGAGGCTGCAGCAAAAGGATGATGTAGATTTACGAAAATAAACACAGATGTTAAAACTGAAGATTGTATCGCCCGAGAAAATCGAGTTTGAAGGAGAGGTAGAGAGTGTGAACGTGCCGGGAATGGCCGGACGCTTTGAGATACTTACCGATCATGCCCCTATCATCTCGTCGCTCGAAAAGGGTATCGTGGAATACAAACAGCCGGGAGGACAGGGTGCAAGCCTGAACGTTTCCGGAGGCTTTGTGTCTGTTCAGAAGAACGAAGTGAATGTGTGTGTGGAACTATTATAAATTATGAACGCACGTGAGATAGGCCGACAGAGTAACCGCTACTTGATGCAGGGCATTGCCTTGACACTGGTGGTAGCCGTCGTGATAGGGCTGTTAGACAGGTTTACAAACCTGGAAGGTCTGATGGTTCCTATGATGATAGGCACGGCATTCGCTGTGGTCATCATCTTGGCAGAAGCCCTGGGATGGCGTCGTGTAGCCACCAGTCATCCCGACAGCCTGCCCACCTTCTTCATGGCTGTGTCGGGATTTCGGCTGTTGCTGGCCCTGGCCACCATGTTTGTCTATTATCTGATGGACGATGGAGATACCATGATGACTTTCTTCCTCACGTTTGCAGCCTTCTATGTCATGCTGCTCATCCACCACTCAGTATTCTTTGCAAGACTTTCAAATCATTCTTAAACAAAAGTAAGACAACTGATTTAATATGAAACAATTAAAGTCCATATTGCTCATGATGATAGTGACCCTGGTGCCGCTGAATCTTCAGGCTGAAGAAAAGGCAGCAGAAGGGGAACTGGACATTCCTGAGATAGTGTTGGAGCATCTGAGCGACTCCTACGAATGGCATATCGCCACCTACGAGGGCCGCCACCTGAGCATACCGCTGCCTATCATCATACGTAGCGAAAACACCGGACAATGGCATTTCTGCACGGCACACACGCTGCCTGAAGGCTTCTTCTTCAACGAAGAGGCCCATGGCAAAATATACGAGCGGATGGCTGACGGCACGGCCGTGAGGCCCTACGATTTCAGTATCACGAAGAGCGTGGCAGGCATCTGGATCGTGGTGATTATCCTCACCATCATCTTCCTCTCATGCGCACGCTGGTATAAGAAACGCAATGCAACGAGTGATGCTCCACGAGGATTCGTAGGCCTGATAGAAATGTTGACGATGACCATACACGATGACCTCATTAAGCAGTCCATAGGCGAGAAGCACTACAAGCCCTACGCTCCTTATCTGCTTACCGTGTTCTTCTTCATCTTCACCACCAACCTCATGGGGCTCATACCCATATTCCCCGGTGGTGCCAACATCACGGGCAACATCAACGTGACATTCTTCTTGGCAATATGCACCATGATTGCCATCAACCTTTTTGGCAACAAGGAGTATTGGAAGGATATATTCTGGCCAGAGGTGCCGCTGTTCCTGAAAGCCTATCCCGTACCCATCATGCCGGTGATAGAATTGTTTGGCGTGTTCACCAAGCCCTTCGCCCTGATGATCCGTCTCTTCGCCAACATGATGGCGGGCCACGCCGTGATACTAAGTTTCACATGCGTCATCTTCCTCGGATGGAGCATGGGCACAGGCTACGGTCTCGGACTCAACGCCTTCAGCATCATCATGCTGCTTTTCATGAACCTGCTTGAGGTGCTGGTGGCATTCATCCAGGCATACGTCTTTACCATGCTCAGCGCCGTGTTCATCGGCCTGGCACACAAGGAAGCCCATGCGGAATAAAGTATGAATGGTATGGCAGATAAATCTAACGAATTATTCGAAAACATTAATTAATAACAATTTAAAACATTAACAATTATGATTATTTCAATTTTGGCCGCTGAAGGTCTGGCACAGCTGGGCTGCGGTATTGGTGCTGGTATTGCAACGATTGGTGCAGGTTTGGGTATTGGTAAGATTGGCGGTAGCGCCATGGACGCTATTGCACGTCAGCCCGAGGCTACCAGTAAGATTCAGACAAACATGATTCTGACCTCTGCGTTCGTCGAGGGTTGCGCCCTCTTTGCTATTGCTGCTTGTGCATTCCTTATCAAATAAAAACCTACAACGCTAATGGATTTCACTAAATTGCCATCAATCCTGACGCCCGATCTCGGACTCTTGTTCTGGATGCTGCTGGCGTTTCTGGTGGTCTTCTTCGTCCTTGCAAAGTACGGATTCCCTGCCATTGTCAACATGGTTGACGAGCGGAAGAAGTACATTGACGAGAGTCTACGCAAGGCACATGAGGCCTCCGAACGCCTGGAGAATATCAAGCAAGAAAGTGAAGCCATTCTTCAGGAAGCACGCGAAAAGCAGGCCCAAATGCTGAAGGAGGCTGCTGAGACACGCGATGCCATCGTAGAGAAAGCACAGGAGAAGGCAAAGGAGGAAGGCTCCAGGCTGATTAACGAGGCCAAGGCCGAAATAGAGCAGCAGAAGCAGGCCGCCGTTGCTGAACTTCGTAACCAAGTGGCTACTCTCAGCGTTGAGATTGCAGAGAAGATCCTCAAGGAAAACCTCAAAGGCAATCAGGCGCAGATGGCTCTCATAGACCGAATGTTGGACGATGTAACTGCTAAAAACAAATAACTATTAAGGTACGCGCGTATGAATACAGGAGTCATTTCAGTCCGTTATGCCAGGGCATTGCTCAAAAGCGCCACTGACAGTCATATAGAAGACGCAGTATATGCTGAGATGCAGTGCATGGCCAAGTGCTTTATCGACATACCCCAACTGCGGTATACAATAGACAACCCCATGCTGTCGAAGAGCAGCAAAGAGGCACTGCTTGTCACCGCTCTGGGTGGAGAAAGCGCGAGTGAACTCTCACGCTCGTTTGTCTCGCTCGTCCTGAAGGAAGGCCGCGAGAGCATGATACAGTTCATGGCCAATGCATACGTTACGCTATATCGTCAGCAGAAGAACATCATCCGCGGAAGGCTTACCACCGCCGTTGCCGTTGCACCCGAGACGGAGCAGAAGATGCGGCGCATGGTGGAGAGCAATACTCAGGGAACAGTTGAGTTCGAAACAGAGGTCAATCCCGACATCATTGGCGGTTTCATACTCGAATACGACACGTTTCGCATGGATGCAAGCGTGAAGTCAAGGCTCAACTCAATACTCAATACGTTAAGATAATAAGGAAAAGAAAAAGCAATGTCAGATAAAATTAAACCAAGCGAAGTGAGCCAGGTGCTGCTCGAACAACTGAAAGGGATGAGCAACAGCGCACAGTTCGATGAGGTAGGCACCGTGCTTACCGTCAGCGACGGCGTGGCACGCATCTACGGACTGCGTGGTGCCGAGTCAAAAGAACTGCTGGAGTTCGAGAACGGTACAATGGCCATCGTTGAGAACCTCGAGGAGGACAATGTAGGCTGCGTGCTGCTGGGCTCAACGTCAGGCATCAAGGAAGGCATGGTGGTCAAGCGCACACACCGCATCTCAAGCATCCTGGTCAACGACAACCTGCTCGGGCGCGTCATCAACCCACTGGGGCAGGCTATCGACGGCAAGGGCGACATCGACCTTACTGGCGCATTTGAGATGCCGCTCGACCGAAAGGCACCGGGCGTTATCTACCGTCAGCCGGTGAAGGAACCCCTGCAGACCGGACTGAAGAGCATCGACTCGATGATTCCCATCGGACGCGGACAACGCGAACTGATTATCGGCGACCGACAGACGGGTAAGACCGCTATCGCCGTTGATACCATCATCAACCAGAAGAGTTTCTATGAGGCAGGAAAACCCGTCTATTGTATCTACGTAGCCATAGGACAGAAAGCCAGTACGGTGGCTGCCCTGGTACAGACGCTGAAGGAGCATGGCGCCATGCCATATACTATCATTGTGGCCGCCACCGCTGCTGACCCTGCTGCCATGCAGTATTACGCACCATTTGCAGGTGCTGCCATCGGCGAGTATTTCCGCGACCGCGGACTGCCTGCACTGGTAGTCTACGATGACCTGTCGAAGCAGGCTGTGGCCTACCGCGAAGTGTCGCTTATATTGCGACGCCCCTCAGGACGTGAGGCATACCCCGGCGACGTGTTCTACCTGCACAGCCGACTGCTGGAGCGTGCTGCCAAGATGAACGAGCAGCAGGAGGTGGCCGAACAGATGAACGACCTGCCCGAGTGCATGAAGGGACATGTGAAGGGTGGCGGCTCATTAACCGCTCTGCCCATCATCGAGACACAGGCTGGCGACGTATCGGCCTATATTCCGACAAACGTCATCTCAATCACCGACGGTCAGATATTCCTCGAGAGCGACCTCTTCAACCAGGGCTTCCGTCCTGCTATCAATGTCGGTATCTCCGTATCCCGTGTGGGTGGCTCGGCACAGATCAAGTCTATGAAGAAGGTGGCTGGTACGCTGAAGATTGACCAGGCCCAGTATCGTGAGCTCGAGGCCTTCTCGAAGTTCTCTTCCGATATGGATGCCGTGACAGCCATGACGCTCGACCGCGGTCGTAAGAACAACCAGCTCCTCATTCAGCCGCAGTACAGCCCGATGCCCGTCGGTGAGCAGATTGCCATCCTCTATTGCGGTGTGCATGGCTTGATGCGTCAGGTGCCCATCGACAAGGTGCGCCAGTGTCAGGATCAGTTCCTCGACAAGCTGCGCTCCTCGGCTCCTGAGGTCATCGAAACCCTTGGTAGCGGTAAAATTGACGACGAAACTACGGCCAAGATTGAAGCCGTTATGGCTGACATCGCAGGCACGTATAAGTAATGTTTAGGAGTTAACTGGAGTTAGCGAACTGACGTTCGCGGGAGTTAGTAGGAGTTATCGGACGATAGTCCAAGACTTTATAAGGGCAGAAGTAATGTCCGTTAACTCCCAATAACTCCCGATAATTTCCAATAACTCCTTAAAACTAGGAATTATGCCAAGTTTAAAAGAAATTAAAGGCCGCATAGCCTCTGTCAACTCCACGCGGAAGATTACCTCTGCCATGAAGATGGTGGCCTCGTCGAAGCTGCATCATGCCCAGATAGCGATTCAAAACATGCTGCCCTACGAGACCATGCTGGAGCACATCCTCAAGTCGTTCTTGGCTGCTGAGGCTGAGGCCCAGACCATCTACGACCAGCCGCGCCCCGTCCATCGGGTGGCACTGGTCGTGTTCTCCAGCAACTCGTCGCTCTGTGGCGGCTTCAATGCCAACATTATCAAGCGCATGCAGCAGGTGGTGGCCGAATACCATGAGCAGGGTGTTGCCGACATCGAAATCTATCCGGTAGGCCGTAAGGTATACGAGAAGGCAAAGAAGTTAGGCTATAATGTGCAAGGAGAGTTCTCTGCTCTTGCTGACAAGCCTAACGTGCGCCAGTGCATTGACATCGCGGTGGATTTGGGTACTAAGTACCAGAAGGGTGATATAGACAAGGTCGAACTCATCTATCACCACTTCAAGTCGGCTGGCTCGCAGGTGCTCACCCGCAAGACCTTCCTGCCCATTGACTTGGAGGAGGAACTGGAACGCGACCATGAGCGCGACCTCACCTCGATTGTTGCTACGAAGGAGAGCCAGGAGTACCTGAAGCGTAACCGCAAGAAGAAAGCGAAGGTGAACGCAGCCGGTGAAGAGGTGCCGCCACTGAACGACAACTTCATCGTCGAGCCCGATATGGACACTGTCCTTTCGCAGCTCATCCCGAAGCTGGCCCACCTGATGCTCTACACGGCCCTGCTTGACAGCGTAGCCTCCGAGCATGCCGCCCGTATGGTGGCTATGCAGACGGCTACCGACAATGCCGACGAACTGCTACGCCAGTTGAACCTCCAGTACAACAAGAGCCGTCAACAGGCTATTACCAATGAGCTGCTCGACATTGTCGGCGGTTCCGTTAACAACTGATTCAACTGATTCCTGCCAGCGCCCGGTCATTTGTCCGGGCGCTTTTTTTTTACGAACCTGAGTTTATGAAAGAGAAGAATGCGGATGGCTTCTTGGGTGATGCCCATGATGCAGCGCACATCCTTTCTCCCTCAAATACTCAGAAATCAAAAGAAACCTCAGGCGATTCCGAACAGAAGATGCTTACGGCTTTACATGACGGGGACGCAATCGTTGCAATCGCTGTGAACTTTTGTAAAGGAACATGGATTCAAAAT
>JAEEGL011016553.1_pt1 | contig 14834 bp, 12 predicted proteins | sample 9134231 | NCBI WGS metagenome assembly JAEEGL01 (sample SAMN16246548, study PRJNA631951) | gut metagenome | biome: gut microbiome; feature: rumen; material: fiber-attached | host: Bos | place: Iran: Karaj | collected 2018-10 | reverse complement strand
CAGCAAAAACGTCTAAATCAAGGAGCTTTAGCATATATGGAGTTCAAATTACACTCAGAATATAAGCCTACCGGCGATCAGCCGCAGGCCATAGAGGAATTAGTAGAGGGTTTCAAGCAGGGCAACCAGTTTGAGACCTTGCTTGGCGTTACGGGGTCCGGCAAGACCTTCACGATGGCTAACGTGATCGCTGCTCTGAACAAGCCGACTCTGATCATCAGTCATAACAAAACCCTCGCCGGCCAATTGTATTCCGAGATGAAAGAGTTCTTCCCCGAGAACGCGGTGGAGTATTTTGTATCCTACTATGACTATTACCAACCGGAGGCATATGTGCCTTCTTCCGATACATATATCGCCAAGGATTCTTCCGTTAACAATGAGATAGACAGACTCAGATTGTCGGCTACGGCATCCCTGACCGAGAGACGGGATGTTATAGTCGTGTCGAGTGTCAGCTGTATATATGGTCTGGGAAGTCCGGATGATTACAAGGAACTCATAGTATCATTAAGACCGGGACAGAAGAAGGACAGAGATGATGTCATAAGGGAACTTATCGGGATCAGATATGAGAGAAACGATAATGATATTGAGCGTGCGACCTTCAGAGTGAGAGGCGATACTGTGGAGATCTATCCCGCCATAGGCGGAGATGCGCTTGTAAGAGTGGAGTTCTTCGGGGATGAGATCGACAGGATATCCGAGGTGGATCCGATTACAGGCCGTATGAAGAATACCTTGGAGCATATAGCCATATTCCCGGCATCGCACTATGTGATCCCACCTGACAGGATCAGGGAGGCCTGCGACAGGATAGAGGCTGAGCTTAAGGAGAGAGTGGCTTTCTTTAAGCATGAGGATAAGCTCATAGAGGCACAGAGGATAGCTGAGAGGACCAATTTTGATCTGGAGATGCTTCGTGAGACAGGCTTCTGTTCAGGCATAGAGAACTATTCGGCGCCGATGAGCGGAAGAGCTCCCGGAAGCAGGCCCATGTGTCTGATGGATTACTTTGATGATTTTCTGCTTATCATAGATGAGAGTCATATAACGGTTCCGCAGATCGGCGGTATGTATGCCGGAGACAGATCCCGTAAGACTACTCTTGTGGATTACGGATTCAGACTTCCGTCCGCACTTGATAACAGACCGCTGAACTTCTCTGAGTTTGAAGACAGACTGGATCAGGTTATGTTCGTTTCTGCGACTCCGGGAGATTATGAAGCAGATCATGAACTCTTAAGGGCCGAGCAGGTGATAAGACCTACGGGACTTTTAGACCCGGAGGTATCGGTTCGTCCTATCGAAGGTCAGATAGATGATCTTATCGGTGAGATTAAGAAGGAGATTGGTAAAAAGGGTAAGGTCATGATCACTACCCTTACCAAGCATATGGCAGAGGATCTCACGGACTATCTTAAGGAGGTGGGGATAAGAGTCAGGTATCTCCATTCTGATATAGATACTCTTGAGCGGGCACAGATCATAAGAGATTTAAGGCTGGATGTATTCGATGTATTGGTAGGTATCAATCTCTTAAGAGAAGGTCTGGACATCCCCGAGATCACTCTTGTAGCCATACTTGATGCTGACAAGGAAGGATTCCTAAGATCGGAGACTTCACTTATACAGACGATAGGAAGAGCTGCACGTAACAGTGAAGGCCATGTTATAATGTATGCCGATAACATGACGGACTCCATGAAAAAGGCTATAGATGAGACTGACAGAAGACGATCTCTCCAGCAGAAGTACAATGAGGAGCATGGTATCACACCTACAACGATCAAGAAGGCAGTCAGAGAACTCATCACCATCACTAAGGAGATAGCAGGAGAAGAAGCCAGATTTGCCAAGGATCCCGAGAGTATGTCAGAAGGAGAGATCAGGAAGCTGGCAGAGAAGATCGAGAAGCAGATGCGTAAGGCAGCAGCTGAGCTTGACTTTGAGACGGCTGCCGAACTCAGGGATAAGCTTATCGAATTAAGAGAGAATATGAGTGCCGATACAAAGAGAAAGACTAAGATGTGATCTTTGTGACCGTAAGGTTTACAGGTGAGCATGATCAGGGTGATATGTAATGGATGAAGTGATAAGGATAAGAGGTGCCGCAGAGCACAATCTGAAGAATATAGATCTGGATATACCAAGGAATAAGTTTGTCGTTCTGACAGGACTGTCAGGTTCCGGCAAGTCATCCCTTGCTTTTGATACCATCTATGCAGAAGGCCAGCGCAGGTATATGGAATCCATATCCAGTTATGCGAGACAGTTCCTCGGCCAGATGGAGAAGCCCAATGTTGAGCTCATAGAAGGTCTCTCACCGGCGATCTCGATAGATCAGAAGTCTACCAACCGTAACCCTAGATCTACTGTCGGAACAGTCACGGAGATCTATGATCATATGCGACTGCTCTATGCGAGGATCGGGATCCCTCATTGTCCTGAGTGTGGCAAGCCTATCTCCAAGCAGACAGTGGACCAGATGGTGGATAAACTTATGGAACTGCCGGAGGGAACCAAGCTTCAGTTACTGTCTCCCGTGGTGCGCGGTAAGAAGGGAAGACATGAGAAGGTATTGGAGAGTGCTTCCAAGAGCGGATATGTAAGAGTCAGAGTAGACGGCAATCTGTATGATCTCTCTGAAGATATAGAACTCGATAAGAATATCAAGCATAATATCGAGATCGTTGTGGACAGAGCTGTTGTCAGAGAGGGGATGGCTTCGAGACTCAGCGATTCCATAGAGAGTGCACTGTCGTTAAGCGGCGGATTGCTCGATGTGGAAGTGATAGACGGGGAGATTCTTCATTTTTCCGACAGCCTTGCCTGCCCCGACTGTGGGATAAGTATAAGCGAGATCGAGCCCAGGAGCTTCTCTTTTAACAACCCGTTCGGAGCATGTCCGGATTGTGCCGGGCTTGGATATAAGATGGAATTCGATCCGGAACTGCTGATCCCGGACAGGTCATTGAGTATCCACGAAGGTGCTATCTCATGCACCGGGTGGCAGAGCAGTAATAAGCCGGGAAGCTTTACCTATGCAATCCTCGAGTCCCTTGCAAAAGCTTATAAGTTCTCTCTGGATACACCCTTTGAGAAGATCAAGCCGGCAGTGCAGGATGTGCTGATCTATGGCAAAAATGCTAAGGAAGTTCTGGTCCATTATGAAGGTCAGAGAGGCGTCGGGGATTACCCGGTCGTTTTTGAAGGCCTCATTAATAATATGATGAGACGATACAGAGAGACCTTCTCTGATGCCATGAAGCAGGAATATGAGGAGTATATGAGCATCACTCCCTGTACTACCTGTGGCGGGATGAGACTTAAGAAGGAATCTCTGGCCGTAACTATAGCCGGTAAGAATATATATGAGATAACGACACTTTCCATCAGGGATCTTCAGGAGTTTATGCAGAACCTTAAGCTCAATAAGACTGAGCAGATCATAGGCAAGCAGATCCTTAAAGAGATCAATGCAAGGGTAGGATTCCTTGTCAATGTCGGACTTGACTATCTGACACTTGCAAGAGGAGCATCCACTCTGTCGGGCGGAGAAGCCCAGAGGATAAGGCTTGCAACACAGATCGGTTCGGGTCTGGTGGGTGTTTGCTATATCCTTGATGAGCCAAGTATCGGACTGCATCAGAGAGATAATGACAAGCTGCTTGCAACCCTTAAGTCTCTTCGTGATCTGGGTAATACTCTTCTCGTAGTCGAGCATGATGAGGATACAATGTGGGCAGCGGATCATATTGTGGATATAGGTCCGGGAGCCGGTATTCACGGTGGTGAAGTCGTGGCAGCAGGTACAGCTGAAGAGATAATGAAGTGTCCCGAATCGATCACGGGTAAGTATCTGAGCGGAGAACTCAGCATAAAGGTGCCCGATAAGAGACTGAAGCCAACCGGTTTTCTTAAGGTCAAGGGTGCAAGAGAGAACAATCTTAAGAATATAGATGTGGATATACCCATCGGCGTGATGACCTGCGTGACAGGCGTATCAGGCTCGGGTAAGAGTTCCCTTGTTAATGAGATCTTATATAAGAGCCTGGCAAAGAAGCTTAACAGAGCCCGTACCATTGCAGGGAAGCATTCTGGGATCACCGGTACGGACAAGCTTGACAAGGTTATCAACATTGACCAGTCTCCCATAGGAAGGACTCCCAGATCCAATCCGGCTACATATACGGGAGTGTTCGATCTTATCAGAGATCTCTATGCGGGTACGGCGGATGCCAAGGCCAGGGGCTACAGCAAGGGAAGATTCTCATTTAATGTCAAGGGAGGCAGATGTGAAGCCTGCTCGGGTGACGGAATAGTCAAGATAGAGATGCATTTCCTTTCGGATGTGTATGTTCCCTGCGAAGTATGTAAGGGCAAGAGATATAACAGGGAGACCCTGGAGGTTAAGTATAAGGGTAAGAACATATATGATGTTCTGGATATGACTGTGGAAGATGCGCTTGAGTTCTTTAAGAATGTTCCCAAGATAAGAGACAAGATCCGTACTCTGTATGAGGTAGGTCTTGGATATGTCAAGCTGGGACAGCCTTCAACGACCTTATCGGGCGGTGAGGCACAGAGGATCAAGCTCGCATCGGAACTGTCGCGTAAGTCCACGGGCAAAACCATATATATACTTGATGAGCCGACCACCGGATTACACTTTGATGATGTGGCAAAGCTTATAGATATCCTGAAGAAGCTAGTAGAAGGCGGCAATACGGTCGTGGTAATAGAGCATAACCTTGACGTGATCAAGACTGCAGATTATATAATCGATCTCGGTCCCGAGGGTGGTGACGGCGGCGGTACCGTGGTTGCGACCGGAACTCCCGAAGAGGTGGCAAAGGTAAAGGGATCCTATACCGGACAGTACATTGCCAAGATGCTCGCTCCGGCGAAAAAAACAAAAACGAGTTCAAAAAAGGCCTAAAGGAATTAAGATTTTCAGCCGATAAGATAATTAGGATAACAGACTGTTCGCACGGATGCGATATAAGCACAAGAAGGACCTTGTATCGTATTTCGTGCGTTTTTTATGCAAACCCCTTTTCTATCGGCTCTTTTTCTTGTATAATAGGTTAGTTAAGAAAATGAAACATTTACGGAAAGAGGTAGTTGCATGCAAGGCACAGACATAGGAATAGATCTTGGAACAGCGAGTATCCTGGTATATATCAGAGGCAAGGGCGTAGTCCTTAAGGAGCCCTCAGTTGTGGCTTTTGATAATGATACCAATAAGATATTGGCCATAGGTGAAGAGGCCAGACTGATGATCGGACGTACGCCCGGTCAGATCGTGGCAGTAAGACCGCTCAGAGAGGGTGTTATCTCCGACTATTCTGTTACGGAGAAGATGCTCAAGTACTTCATTCAGAAGGCAGTGGGTAAGAGAAGCTTAAGAAAGCCCCGTATCGCTGTCTGCGTACCCAGCGGAGTTACTGAGGTCGAGAAGAAGGCCGTTGAAGACGCTACATATCAGGCAGGCGCCAGAGATGTTAAGATCATCGAGGAGCCGATAGCCGCAGCCATCGGAGCGGGAATAGATATCTCCAAGCCCTGTGGCAATATGATAGTTGATATCGGCGGTGGTACAACTGATATAGCAGTCATCTCGTTAGGCAATTCGGTTGTCAGCGAATCCATCAAGATCGCGGGAGATGACTTTGATGAAGCGATAGTTCGTTATCTGCGTAAGAAATATAATCTTCTTATCGGTGAGAGAATGGCCGAGGACATCAAGATCAATATCGGTTCTGCATACAAGAGAGCAGAGACCGTATATTATGAGGTCAAGGGACGAAACCTTGTGACCGGTCTTCCGAGAAAACTCAACATCTCATCCGAGGATACGGAAGAGGCGCTCAGGGAGACGACATCCAAGATCGTTGATGCGATACACAGCGTATTGGAGAAGACTCCTCCGGAGCTTGCAGCTGATATAGCTGATCGAGGGATTGTACTTACGGGCGGAGGAAGCCTGCTTAACGGATTGGAAGATCTGATCTGTTCCAAGACGGGTATCACCACCATGACGGCTGAAGAGCCCATGACTGTGGTGGCCATAGGAACAGGTAAGTACGTAGAGTTCCTTGCCGGATACAGAGACGAATAGCATACAGAGAACATTAACATCTTTTATTTACAGGAGAGAGTGAATGGTTAAAGGCTTGTATACCGCTTACACGGGCATGATCAATGAGCAGAACAGGATGGATGTATTGACCAACAATCTGGCCAATTCAGACACCAACGGCTTCAAGAAGGAGGGTGCGACAAGTCAGGCATTCGACTCTCTTCTTGCGTTAAAGATAAAGGACAGGTCCGAGAATCCCAATCTCGCTCATCCGATAGGCATCGCCAATCTGGGTGTCAAGGTGGGTGAGAACTATACGGATTATTCCCAGGGAGCCTTCAAGGTTACGGACAGGACCTATGATGTGGCTCTGGCAGGCGAAGGATTCTTCAATATCGAATATACCAACAAGGCCGGCGAGACCAGTACGATGTATACAAGAGACGGAGCCTTTGTTATCAACACTCAGGGCTATCTGGTCAATAAGGACGGCGATTACGTACTCGGACAGAACGGTCGTATCAGACTTGATCCCACCAAGGATGTGGAGATAGATACTCAGGGCAATATCTCTCAGGAAGGTGCCAGAGTAGCCAAGATCAAGCTTACTGATTTTGAGGATTACAATTATATTGAGCATTTCGGTGAGAATTATTACCGCCCTGTGAAGGGAGCGACTGAGAAGGCGGCCAATGCAACCGTCAATCAGGGATATATAGAGACGTCCAACGTACAGGTCGTACAGGAGATGGTCGAGATGATATCAGTTTCAAGACAGTACGAGAGCAATCAGAGACTCATTACGACGATAGACGGAACACTTCAGATAGTATCCACTCAGCTTGGTAAGGTTTGATAGGAGGTAAGATATGGTAAGATCATTATGGTCAGCAGCAACGGGAATGATCGCCCAGCAGACTAACTTAGATACTATAGCCAACAATCTGGCAAATGTTAATTCGACAGGCTATAAGACGGAGGTTGCGGAGTTTAAGTCTCTTCTGTATCAGACGATGCAGACCGAGACGACCACGGCCAACGGAGCCAACAAGCCGATAAGCGCTCAGGTGGGCTTGGGTGTTCGTAACTCATCGATCACCACTGTATTTAAGCAGGGTTCATTACTTGCTTCCGAATCAGACACTGCTTTTGCCATCGAAGGCAAGGGCCTCTTCGCCGTAAGAGCCGAGGACGGAACCACCAAGTATACACGTAACGGAGACTTAAGGTTCAGTCTCGGACAGGGCAAGACACTTATGCTCGCAACTTCAGGCGGACTCCCTGTTTTAAGCTCGACCGGTCAGCCCATAAGCATCAATACCGACCAGTACATAGCCAACAAGATAACAGTGGATGCCAACGGCGATCTGTGCTATCCGGATGAGGCCAACAATCCTCAGCCCATCGGCATCAAGATAGGTCTGTTCCAGTTCAACAATCCTTCGGGATTATATAAAACAAGTGATACTCTTTATGTTCCTACAGCAGCCAGTGGTGCTGCCTTAAACGAGGCGACCACCCCGAACCTTGATAAGAGTATCATCAGACAGGGTTACTTAGAGGGCTCCGGCGTACAGGTTGTTGACGAGATGGTCAACATGATCGTGGCACAGAGAGCATACGAGATGAACAGTAAGGCCATAACCACATCCGATCAGATGATGGAACTGGCTAACAACCTCAAGCGATAATCCCTAAACGGAGGTACATATGAGTACGATCGATACCGGCAATATAATGAACATATATTCAGAATATGCGACCCAGACTGCCAAGGAGACACAGGCGGCCAGGCTTAAGAATATCGCGAATGCTGATCATTCCAATTCCACAGATGACGAACTGATGGATGTCTGTAAGCAGTTTGAGGCATATTTCCTTGAGCAGGTGTTCAAGCAGATGGCCAAGACCGTCAATCTGACAAGCGGCGAAGACAAGTCAACATCCAATCTTGTGGATTTCTTCAAGGATAATACGATCCAGGAACTGGCATCCCAGTCTACCCAGACCAACAGCCTGGGTCTTGCTCAGATGCTCTATGAGCAGATGAAGCGCAACATCGGCGACACCAACATCCCTTCGGCAGATACAGATGGAGACAATTGAAGGATATATAGACCATTTTCTGTTCTACAACGACAGTAACGGTTACGGTGTTCTTGAACTGGATACTGAAGACGATGATGTCATATGTGTGGGTACTTTCCCCGGATTATCTCAGGGTGAGACGATTGAAGCCACAGGAGAATGGGTGGACCATCCCACATACGGTCCCCAGCTCAAGGTCAGAGAATGGAAAACAATAGAGCCATCAGGCATTCTGGATATCGAGAGATATCTTGCGTCCGGTGCGATCAAAGGGGTCGGACCGTCTATTGCCAAGCGTATCGTAAGGAAGTTTGGCAAGGAAACATTTGATATAATCGAAAAGCAGCCCGAGAGGCTTGCAGAGATAAAGGGCATAAGTGAACGTATCGCCCAGAATATCGCCACTCAGGTGATAGAACGTAAGGGCTTAAGAGATACGATGATGATGCTGACCGGATACGGGATCAGCAATAATCTTGCGATTAAGCTGTTTGATACATACGGCGTTTCCGTCGAGTCAGTGCTTAGGGAGAACCCGTACAGACTGGCTGATGAGGTAGACGGAATAGGCTTTAAAAAGGCTGACGAGATCGCCTCTAAGGTAGGCATATCGACAGATTCCAAATACAGACTGATCAGTGGGATCCAGTATATTCTAAGTTCCGCAGCCCAGGAAGGGCACACATATCTTCCCGAGGAAGAATTGCTCGGCAAGGCATATGTGCTTCTGGGAGTACCGGAAAGTCAGATTTCAGAAGTTTTTCCCGAAATGGTGATCGAAAAGAGAATAGTGATCAAGAAGTTCAGAGGATCGGATGACTCTGAAGAGCGCTCCTGTGTGTATCTTTCCGGGATGTATTTTGAAGAACTCGGATGTGCCAGAATGCTGCATGAGCTGAATGAGCACAGAGATGAAGATAATGACAGGATAACTTCGGATATAAGGATGATTGAGGCTGATCTGGACATAGAACTTGACGGTCTGCAGAGGACAGCCATCTATAAAGCGATGAGTAACGGAGTCTTTATCCTGACCGGCGGTCCGGGCACCGGTAAGACTACTACCATCAATACCATGATCAAACTGTTTGTATCCCGCGGTATGGACATCATGCTGGCAGCTCCCACGGGAAGAGCCGCCAAGAGGATGACAGAGACTACGGGATATGAAGCCAAGACCATACACAGGATGCTTGAACTGTCAGGTCCCGTAACAAATGATGAGGGTGAGAGAGTAAAGGGCCCGTTTTTTGACAGAAATGAGGACAATCCCTTAGAGGCGGATGTGGTGATAATAGATGAGGTATCCATGGTGGATATCCATATCCTCTATGCGCTTCTTAAGGCTATACAGCCGGGATGCAGGCTGATACTTGTGGGAGATGTCAATCAGCTTCCGAGTGTCGGACCGGGTCAGGTATTACATGATCTTATAGAATCCGGGAAGTTTGAATGTGTTGCTCTTGAGAGGATATTCAGACAGGCTGCCGAGAGCGATATAATAGTCAATGCACATAAGATCAATAGGGGAGAAGAGATATCTCTGAACAATAAGAGCAGGGACTTTTTCTTCCTGGAGAGAGATAATTCTGATGTGATCTACAAACACATGATCGAACTGATCACGCAGAAACTTCCTCCGTATGTAGGATCGACGCCCATGCAGATACAGGTCCTGACGCCTACAAGGATCGGAGCTCTGGGTGTGGAGGCACTAAATAAGATACTGCAGAAGTATATTAATCCCGAGAGTAAGGAGAAGCCGGAATATACATACGGTGAGAACGTGTTCAGACTCGGGGACAAGGTAATGCAGATCAAGAACAATTACAATCTGACCTGGGAGATCATGAGTTCTTACGGGATAGCAGCCGATTCCGGAACGGGTGTATTCAATGGTGACATTGGTGTCATAATCGACATACGAAAAACCGATCAGACACTTACGGTTGAGTATGATGACAACAAGAGAGTGGTCTATCCGTTTTCCGGACTTGACGAACTGGAACTGGCCTATGCCGTGACCATACACAAGTCGCAGGGAAGTGAGTATCCTGCAGTCATCATGCCCTTGCTTGGAGGACCGAGGATGCTGCTTAACCGAAACCTCCTGTACACGGGTGTTACAAGGGCAAAGAAATGTGTTACTATACTTGGTAGTCGCAGTACGGTAAGTACTATGATACAGAATATAAGCGAGAGAAACAGACATACGGGACTGGCCGCGCGTATAAGGGAACTGGAATAGGAGGTATATGTTTATACGCAGGCTTATTGATGCGGTATATCCGAAAAGGTGTCCGGTGTGCGATGCAGCCATGGAACCTAAGGATATATTGTGTCCTGAATGTGCGGTCAGGATCAGACCGATCACAAAGGATACCTGCAGGAAATGCGGAAAGGTATTGTCCGATACCGACAGGTTATACTGCTATGACTGCAGCAGAAAGATCCACTTTTATGACAGGGGTTTTGCCGTATTTGAATATACGGATATCAAGCAGAGTCTGTACAGGTTCAAGTATTCAGGCAGGGCGGAATATGCCGGATTCTATGCTTATGCAGCAGACAGGTTCGTTGGAAGAGAGTTAAGGCAGCTTAAGCCTGATGCCATTATCCCTATCCCCATCCACAGGAGAAGATATATAAAGCGAGGGTACAACCAGGCTGAAGAGCTTGCACGTGCGTTTTCAGGGCTTACAGGTATCCCGGTGGAGACAGGTATCGTAAGGCGCAGGAAAAACACGGTCCCGCTTAAGAAATTGAGCGAGGAAGAACGCAAGAATAATCTAAAAAATGCTTTTATAATTGTGCCAAATGATGTAAAATTAGAGAGAATTCTGTTGGTTGATGATATTTATACCACAGGCTCGACGATCGATGCCGTATCCCTGCTTCTTAAGCAGGCAGGGGTCAGGGAAGTGTATTTCCTTGCAGTGGCCATCGGAGCAGGGTTATGAACATGATCGGCGAATAAGGAGGTTATCTTATGAATGTGAGAAATTGCAGGAGATGCAGAAAGTTATTCAACTATATTACAGGCCCCATGATTTGTCCTGCATGCAGGGATGCCATGGAAGAAGAGTTCCAGATAGTCAAGAAGTATGTCCAGGAGCATGCACATTGTGATATCCGTACCGTGTCTGAAGAGTGTAATGTGGATCCCAATCAGATCAGACAGTGGGTACGCGAGGAGAGACTGGAGTTTGCCGATGATGCTGCAGTTGGTCTTAACTGTGAGCGTTGTGGTAAGAGCATCAAGTCCGGACGTTTCTGTGATGCATGTAAGAAGGATATGACCAATACCTTCAGCAGTGCCATAAGACCCAGTGCACCTGCACCCGAACCGGTCAAGAAGGATACCAGAGAGAATCCTAAGATGAGATTCCTGGATTCATAGGTGGTTTTGAGATGATAGACCAGGAGAAGGTCATTCTGATGACCAAGCTTGCCTCATATGAACAGGGAGAAGGCAGGAAGTACAGTAATATAACAGGTTATTTCAGGACCGATTATATCAGTTCGCAGTTGCTGAAGTCCTTTATTGCGGGGACTTTGGCTTTCTGTGCGATAATCGGAGTTTTCCTGTTTTATAATTTTGAAGTAATAATGGAGGATATATACAATATTGATCTTCTGGCCTTTGGTAAGAAGGCCGGCACTATTTATCTTGTGTGCATGGGAGTGTATATGATCTTCTCTTACGCATTGGCTTTAGTCAGATATAGCAAGGCCAAGGGCAGTATCAGAAGTTATTATGCGAATCTCAAGAAGTTGGAAAAGTATTATTGATTTGCCATGTCAGATTTTATTCTTACAAGGGAACTGATCAAGAGGACGTACGCCAAGTACGAAGCCTACATCAACCCGGTGCTTAAGTTCATATGTTCGCTGATCATATTGTCGATCATCAACAGCAAGATGGGATATATGAGTAAGATAGACAATACAGTGATCGTGCTTGTGGCATCCCTGCTGTGCTCATTTCTGCCGATGCAGATAATGGCTCTTTTTGCAGGTCTTTTTATGTTGCTGCATATGTATGCGCTCGCACCGGAATGTGCCATCGTTGTAGGTGTCATGTTCTTCCTGATGTTTATCCTTTTTGTCAGACTTACACCGTCAGAGACCATTGTTGTGATCATCACGCCATTGCTGTTCATGCTTAAGATACCCTATGTCATCCCGGTGGCGATGGGTCTTCTGGGTACGCCGGCTTCGGTAGTATCGGTGTCATTCGGTATAGTTGTGGCTTATGTGCTTCAGTATATTCAGAATAATGCTGCTGCCATCACATCCTTAGAGGACGGCAACATGGTTGCAAGGATAAGGTTTATGGTGGACGGTCTTCTGGGCAACAAGACGATGTTCGGTATGATGGTTGTCTTCGGCATCGTTATTGTCCTTGTGTACACCATCAGGCGCAGATCCATGGATTACTCATGGACTATTGCTGTTATAGCCGGAGGAGTTGCCGAGCTTATACTGATGCTCATATGCAATCTGACTTTTGATATGAACCAGTCTATGGGCGGAATAATCCTGGGATGTATCCTGGCCATATTATTCGGTCTGTTTCTACAGTTGTTTTCATTCCATCTCGATTATAAAAAGGTTGAAAACGTCCAGTTTGAGGATGATGATTATTATTACTATGTGAAGGCTGTTCCCAAGGTTACGGTTCCCGTATCCAACAAGAAGGTTAAAAAGGTCCATTCAGGTACCGTATCAAGGGCTTCCGGTCAGAACAGAGCAAAAAGTACAGATTCATCCGACAGAGCTGAACGGACCGTACATACGGCGAACGGAACATCCAGAACCATAAGATAGACAGAGTGAGAGTATGGAACAACTGCGCGTCTTTGCAGAGAGATATCTGGTCAATCTGCATATTCCTACAATCAGGATCGCGGATATAGTAGAGATACTGATCATCGCATTTCTGCTATATCACATATTACTTTGGGTCAAAAATACCAAAGCCTGGTCTCTTTTTAAGGGCCTCGTGCTTATTTTGGCCTTTATTCTTATTGCCGCAATTTTCCAGATGAACACCATAATATGGATCGTCAAGAACGTCTTCTCGATCGCTATCATAGCGCTCATCATCGTATTACAGCCTGAGCTTAGAAAAGCGCTGGAAGAACTGGGACGAAAGAATATCCTGGCTTCCTTTATCGACAGCGGTAAGACGGAATCCGGTCTGTTCTCAGACAGAACCATTCGAGAGATAACCAAGGCTTGCGTGGAGATGGGCAAGGTCAGGACCGGTGCTCTCATAGTGGTCAGACAGATGGACAATCTTGAGGAATACGAGCAGACGGGTATCGAAGTTGATGCCGTTGTTTCAAGTCAGCTGCTTATCAATATTTTTGAACATAATACTCCTCTTCATGACGGAGCAGTCATAATCGATAAGGACAGGATCACTTCAGCGACCTGTTATCTTCCCCTGTCGGATAATATGAGATTATCCAAGGAGCTGGGTACCAGGCACAGAGCCGGCGTGGGAATGTCTGAAGCCACTGATTCCATGACTGTTATCGTGTCGGAGGAGACCGGTGCCATAAGTGTTGCATATCGAGGCGAACTGTTCAGAGGACTGGGTTCGGAAGAGCTTGAGATCAAGCTTGAGAGCATTCAGAATAAGCAGGCTGATGATAAGAAGCGCGCGAGATGGAAGGGAAAGGGGGCCAGAAATGAAGCAAAATCTGACTGACAATATCGGCCTCAAGATCCTTGCACTTGCCGGATCGGTGGTCTTATGGTTTATCGCGATCAATATCAATGATCCTGTGACGCAGGACAGCTATAATGTCGCAGTCCAGATGCAGAATCTGAATACTCTGACCGCTGCGGGCAAGTATGTTGAAGTCCTCGAAGGAAGTGATACCGTTAAGGTGACTGTCAGAGGCAGCAGGACAGTTCTGTCATCCTTCTCCGAGAAGAATATCGTCGCTGTAGCGGATGTATCCAAGATGACGGATGATAACCTTGTTCCTATTGATGTGTCGACTACCAGGATAACGGATAAGATCGAGAGCATCAAGGCTGACAAACAGTATGTCCAGTTAGCGGTGGAGAATATAAGCAAGCAGCAGGTTCCCATCAATGTAAAGGTACAGAACGAACCCGGCGAAGGATACATATTCGGTTCTGCTACCACAACACAGAATGTTGTTATACTCTCGGGACCTGAGTCTGTAGTTTCGCAGGTTGCATATGCGGCAGTAGAGATCAATATCGACGGAGCGACGAGCGATGTCAATATCTCACTTCCCATCCATCTGTATGATGCATCTGATGAACTCGTGGATCCTTCCAAGATAACCATGAGTATGAATGAGGTCTACACTACCGCTTCCGTATTACAGACCAAGCAGCTCAGCATAGTCTGCAAGGCCACGGGTACACTGCCTGACGGATATGCCCTGACAGGTGAGGTGGATTGTGTTCCCGATACGGTGACGGTTGCGGGAAGGAGCAGTCAGGTCAAGAACCTGTCTGTTATAGAGATACCTGAGGCTGTGGATGTTACAGGAAGAGATACGGATGTAACGAACACGATCGACATAAGAGAATATATTCCTGACGGTGTGTCCCTTGTGGGAGGAAGCGATGCTGCCATGGTAGAGGCAACCGCCCATGTTGAAAAGGAAAT
>JAEEGL016095159.1_pt1 | contig 14835 bp, 20 predicted proteins | sample 9134231 | NCBI WGS metagenome assembly JAEEGL01 (sample SAMN16246548, study PRJNA631951) | gut metagenome | biome: gut microbiome; feature: rumen; material: fiber-attached | host: Bos | place: Iran: Karaj | collected 2018-10 | reverse complement strand
TATGTGCTTCATTGTTTTTGGCACAGACAAGCAAGCCAGAAGTATCTTTATCGATGCGATGAACGATCCCTGGTCTATAAAAACCGTTGACATCGGAAAGTTCCTTGCAATGAAACAGCAAAGCATTGACAATCGTGCCATCAGGATTGCCGACAGCCGGATGAACGACGATCCCTTTTGGCTTATTGATGACGATCACATCAGGATCCTCATAGACAATATCTAAAGGAATATCCTGCGGTTTCAAATCGGTAAGCGTCTTTTCTTCATAGGAAAACTCAATAACATCATTGAGTTCCGTCTTGATCTTTTTATTTGGAATCTCGCCATTTAATAAAACCTCACCGTTCTCGATGAGTTTCTGAATTGCTGTTCTGGACAGCGGTGTGTTTTCAGCCAGATAGGAATCTAATCTGATTCCGGTATTGTCTTCATCAACCAGCAGTTTTATTTTTGGCACGTCTGTTCTCCGTAAAAGCCTGAATGATCAGAATGAAACATCCGATCGTAATAAAAGAATCCGCAATATTAAAAACCGGATAATCATAACCGAAAATGATGAAATCCAGAAAATCAACTACATAACCATTGACAGCCCGATCGATCAGATTGCCTAATGCTCCTGATAAAATAAGCAGATATGAGACAAGTGAGACAAAATCGTTTTTCTTCGTTCTGTAGATCAGTACAGCCAAAGCAATAACAGCAACAGTAGAAATTGCGATCAGAAAAAGTCTGGCATTCTGTAAAATAGAAAACCCGGCACCAAAGTTCTTCACATATGTGAGATTGAAAAAACCTTTGATGACAGGAATCTTATCATTAAGTGCGATATTGGCAACGACAGCTTTTTTGCTCAACTGGTCAGCCAGCACTAATAAAGCAACGATAAGAAGATAAACAGCGTAAGTAATCATAATTTAATAAACACGATCGCTCGTGTTCATCTTTCCTCCTTATAGGCTTTAAGAGCTCGCGCTATCTGGTCAGGACAGCTGGTGTTCTTTGATCCGCAGTTGATTCCATCAAAAGCAGATATTACCTGATCAAGCGGCATTCCTTTGATGATACTGGAGATACCTTTGAGGTTGCCATTGCAGCCTCCTGTAACCTGCAGCGACTTGATCCTGTCGTCTTCTATTTCGAAAGTAAAATTGGTGGAGCATACTCCTTTTGGTCGATATTCGTATTTCATAAGTTCACCTTCTTAAATATTTTAGCTTATATTATCGGCATTTACTAGTTTAATGAATTAAGATTTGCTAAAATGAGCTGGGGGTTTCAGATATGAATAAAATTAGAACAAGATTTGCACCTAGCCCGACTGGTTATATGCACATTGGTAACCTGAGAACAGCCTTATATGCCTATCTGATCGCAAAAAAAGACGATGGAGACTTTATCCTGCGCGTTGAAGATACCGATCAGGGCCGACTGGTTGAAGGTGCTATTGATATCATTTTCAATACTTTAAAACAGTGCGATCTCAAACACGATGAAGGACCGGACGTCGGCGGAAACTATGGACCATATGTCCAATCCGAACGCATGAAGGCCGGGATCTATCATAAATATGCCCACAAACTGGTAGAAATGGGCAAAGCTCATTACTGTTTCTGCAAGGAAGAAGATATTCAGAAACAGCGTGAACAGCAAGGCGATTCCTTCTATTTTGTCGATCCATGCAAAAAACTGACAAAAGAAGAAATCGAAGCCAAACTCAGCAGCAATGAAGCATATGTAATCAGACTTAATGTCGAACCTGAAGGCACAACTTCATTTACAGATGAAGTGTATGGAACTATTACTGTAGATAACAGTACACTTGATGAGATGGTTCTATTGAAATCTGATGGCTTCCCTACCTACAATTTTGCCAATGTCATCGATGATCATCTGATGGAGATCACGGATGTCGTAAGAGGAAATGAATATCTTTCTTCAACACCTAAATACAATCTGATCTATGAAGCTTTCGGATGGGATATACCGCGCTATATCCATTGCCCGCCAGTCATGAAGGACGAACACCAGAAATTGTCAAAGCGCAATGGCGATGCTTCCTTCCAGGACCTGCTGGCCAAAGGCTATCTGCCGGAAGCGATCCTGAACTACATCGCATTGCTGGGCTGGGCACCGGAAGAAGAAAGAGAGATCTATTCTTTGAAAGAACTCTGCCAAGCCTTTAATGTAAAACGCATTGGTACGACCGGAGCGATATTTGATATCGAAAAACTTACCTGGATGAATGGTGTCTATCTGCGGAATATGGATATGGATAAATATTATGAGCTGGTTAAGCCATATATTCAGGAAGTCATCGGAACCGGCTTTGATTATAAGCTTGTTGCCAATGCGATCCATGATCGCGTAAATATCCTCTCAGAAATAAAAGATATGATCGGCTTCTTCAATAAGACGGATGATTATACAGCAGATATTTATACAAATAAGAAAGCCAAAACAGATCCTGAACTGGCAAAAACGATCTTGCCGATAGTCTTAGATACTTTAAGCAAAACAGAGACCTTCAGCAATGAAAACATCTTTAATGCTCTCTCAGAAAAAGCTAAAGAATGCGGATATAAGAACATTACAATGATGTATCCGCTGCAGGTCGCCTTATCAGGACGCTCTGTTGCCCCAGGCGGCGCGACTGCCATTGCTGAGATCCTTGGCAAAGAAGAAACATTAAAACGCATCAATGAAGCGATCAGCAGGCTCTAAAGCCTGCTTTTTATTTATTACCTGCTGGATAAATTGATATAATTTAAACATGGATACAATTAGAATAATCGAAGTGAAACAGTCTGTTTTTGCTTCAAACGACAAAAGAGCGGCAGAACTCAGAAACGAATTAAAAGAAAAGAAAACTTTTTTGCTTAACGTCATGTCATCACCAGGATCAGGCAAGACAACGACCCTTTCCCGTCTGATCAATCTTTTAAAAGAAGAGTTTAAGATTGGAGTCATGGAAGCAGATATCGATTCCGATGTCGATGCACGTACAGTCAGTACGAACACCGGTGTCGAAGCTATCCAGCTTCATACTGGCGGCATGTGTCACCTTGATGCCGATATGACCAGGCAAGGAATCGAATCATTAGCTGATGACCATTATGATCTGATCATACTGGAAAATGTCGGCAACCTTGTCTGCCCGGCTGAATTTGATACCGGTGCAGTCAAAAACATGTGCATCCTTTCTGTTCCTGAAGGCGACGATAAGCCATTAAAATATCCGCTGATGTTTGAAGTAGCTAATTTTGTACTGATTAACAAGATCGATGTTCTTCCTTATTTTGATTTTGATATGGCTAAATGCAAGGAAAACATCAGATATCGCAATCCTCAGGCTGATATTTTTGAGATCTGTTCCAAGGATGGACGCGGCATAGAAGAAGTAGCAGAATACATCAGACAGTTAATATACGATTGGAAAAGATAAATGACTGTCATAATGTATTTTTGTCTTAAGACCATAAAAGAGAAAGAAGCTAAGCACTATGCATGAGTTAGGAGTCGTCTTTCATGTGATCGATCAGCTTCAGGATCTGGCAGCTCAGAATAATGTGAGTCACATCAATTCCGTGACCTTGCAGATCGGTACCGTTACCGGCATTATCCCTTCCTATCTGGAAGACTGCTGGAAATGGGCTGTCAACAAGCACGAAAATATGACTGATTGTAAGCTGATCATCGAAAAGATTGAAGCGATCACACATTGTGACAGCTGCGGCAGCAATTACAACACGATTGTTTATGGAAAAAAATGCCCTGAATGTCAAAGTGAAAACACCTATCTGCTGCAAGGCAATGAATTTATGATAAAAGAAATGGAAGTCGTCTGACTTCCATTTTAATTTTTTATGGTGACCAGTACGGGATTCGAACCCGTGAATGTCGCCTTGAGAGGGCGATGTGTTAACCGTTTCACCAACTGGCCATTAAGGAGCTTAATGCTCCTTTATTATACTATATTATGCTTTAGCGTTTTTAGCTGTATCACAGATCTTAGCGAAATCTTCAGGATTGTGAATAGCGATCTCTGATAACATTTTTCTGTTAACAGCAACACCTGCCAGCTTCAGACCATGCATCAGCTGAGAATATGACATGCCGTTCATTCTGGCAGCCGCATTGATTCTGGCGATCCAGAGCTTGCGCATCTCTCTCTTGAGTTCTCTTCTGTGGATATAAGCATACTTCCAGGAATGCATGACCTGCTCATGAGCAGTTCTGTAAAGTAAGTGCTTGGAACCAAAATAACCAGACGCAGCTTTTAAGATTCTCTTTCTTCTGTTTCTTGTAGGAGTTGATCCTTTTACTCTTGACATATTTTTCTATCCTCCTATCCCTGTAACAGTTCGATGTCTCTCTTATAGTCAGTCTTATGGACTATAGATGGTTTGTGCAGATGTTTATTCTGTTTGTGAGTCTTGTTAGTGGCAAAGTGTGAAGTATAGTTAGAATACTTTCTGAGTTTGCCAGTACCGGTAACTTTTACTCTTTTAGCAAAAGTCTTTTTTGTTTTCATTTTTGGCATTTTCTCTTCCTCCTATTTTTTCTTAGGCATTAAAACACAAGACATGATGTTGCCTTCCAGTTTAGGCGTTTTATCAACTGATGAGATATCGGAAAGCTGTTCAACAAACTCATTCATCGTTTTTAACCCGACTTCTTGTCTGGTCATCATACGGCCTCTGAAACGCATATCGATCTTGACCTTCATGCCTGATTCAAGCCATTTTCGGGCCTGTTTCAGTTTGGTCTCAAAGTCATGTGTATCAATGACGGGAGAAAGACGCAGCGGTTTGATTTCAGTATTCTGCTGATTTTTCTTGGCTTCCTTGGCTTTCTTCTGTGCTTCGAAACGGAACTTGCCATAATCCAGTATCTTGCATACCGGCGGCTGAGCGTTCGGTGCGACACAAAAGAGATCCAGATCTTCATCATAAGCAATCTGTAATGCCTGATTTCTTGACATTACTCCCAGTTGGCTTCCATCTGGGCCGATGACCATTACTTCTTTAAAACGAATGCTTTCGTTTACCAGGTCATCATTTCCACGTTTTCTTGTAATAGTTTTGTACCCCCAATTTAAATAAAAAGTGAGACAAAGCCCACTTAAATATCGTTACATAATCCGTAGCAATATACCCAGGTTCTATAGAACGTCAGGTGAGAAGTGGCCTTCTTCTTTCTACATACTTTTTATTACTCCATTATTTAAACATAAGAGACTGCTTAAGTCAATCAGAAATTGCGCATTTCTGCAACTTTTATTTGACATATCGCAGATAGTGTATCATAATAAGACACATAAAAAATCAGTGTATAGAGGTAGCGATGCAGATGAGTAGTTCAAGGAGTCGGCAGACTGTGAAATGAACGAAAGGCAATCATCGCCGAATAGGATGCTGTGGCGACAGTATGCTATGGGGTTTAAGGAAAGACCTTAAACACTCCTACCATTGGTAGAGGCGCTATTACTTTCGAGGAATTCGTATGTGATAGTGCATACGATTTTTTATTGAAAGGGAAATTTTTATGAAAAAGTTATTTATCTTACTGTTACTCGTCTTACTCTGTGGCTGTTCAGGAACCGCACCTGCACAAGAAGATTCTTCAAATGTTTTAAGAGTCGGCATGGAATGTGATTATGCACCATTTAACTGGACGCAGGTCAAAGCATCCGATACAGCTGTACAGATCTCTTCTGTTGATTATGCTGATGGTTATGACGTAGTCATCGCTTCAATGATTGCCAAAGAATTAGGCAGAGAAGTTCAGATCGTCAAAACCGACTGGGATTCGCTCATTCCTTCTTTAAATGCCGGAGCAATCGACTGCATTATCGCCGGCATGACCGAAACGCCAGAACGCGCTAAAGAAGTAAACTTCACTACTCCGTACTATGAATCACAGATGGTCGTCATCGTCAGAAAGGATTCTGATCTTGTCTCCATTGATGATATCCAGCAGTTATCCGGCCGCAAGGTCTTAGGTCAGATCAACACCACTTATGATGAAATCATCGATCAGATCAACGGCGTTGAACATCTTACCCCATTAGCTACTTATCCGCGTATGATCCTTTCTTTGCAATCAGGTGAAGCAGATGCCATTACAGCTGAACTTCCAGTTGCCAATGGTGTTGTTGCCGCTAATCCGGATCTGGCTATCGTAGAGTTTGCTGAAGGCAAAGGATTTGTCGTTGATACCTCAGTATCGATCGCGGTTGCCAAGGAAAATACAGAACTGCTCAATTCTATTCAGACAGCTTTGGATAAGATCTCTGCTGATCAGCGTCTTGAGCTCATGTCTGCTGCCGTAGAAAGACAGCCAGCCGTAGAGGAATAAGATGTCTTTTGCCAAATGTATTGAAATATTATCCCGCTACTATCAGAGTTTCCTTTTAGGAATACGTACCACGCTGATCGTTTCGATCAGCGGTACTCTGATCGGGCTTGTTATAGGCTTGCTGGTTGGCGGTGTAAGAGCCATCAGGCTTGATAAAACGGCTGCCAGATCAAAAGTCATCATTAAAAAGATCGTTGATGTAATCGCCAAGATATATATCGAAGTCTTCCGTGGCACCCCGATGATGGTCCAGGCCGTCTTTATCTATTATCTGGTCTATACGAACATCATCCGCTGGGATAAAATGGTTGCCGCTATATTTGTCATATCAATCAATACCGGAGCTTATATGGCAGAAATCGTACGTTCCGGTATACAGGCTGTCGATGTCGGCCAGAATGAAGCAGCCAGATCATTAGGCATGTCTTCAATGCAGACAATGATGGATGTCATCCTTCCTCAAGCCATCAGAAATGCCTTCCCTGCCATCGGCAATGAACTGATCGTCAACATCAAAGACTCTTCCGTCCTGATGATCATATCGATCACAGAACTGATGTTTCAGTCCAATTCGATCGCCGGAACAACTTACCGCTTCACCGAAACGTATTTTGTCACCGCCGCTATTTATCTGATGCTGACAAGTATTTCCAGCTTCATTCTCAACAGGATTGAAAGAAAACTGAATCACACCAGAACTTCTCTGCCGCAGTCTGATACCAACTTCGATTCGATCGAGATAGCTACCGCTAAAGGAGAATGATATGGCACTTATAGAAGTAAAAAACGTCAGAAAGAGTTTTGAAAATCAGCTTGTTCTGAGTGATATATCATTTGAAGTGAATAAAGGTGATGTTGTCTGTCTGATCGGACCAAGCGGTTCCGGCAAATCAACGATGCTGAGATGCCTCAATCTGCTTGAAACGATTGATGAAGGCACTATTGTAGTTTTAGGTGATGATATCAATAAGATATCCAATATCAACGATTACCGCAAAAGAGTCGGAATGGTCTTTCAGCAGTTCAATCTCTTCAATAATCTGAACGTGTTAGATAACTGCACGCTTGCACAGATCAGAGTATTGAAGAAATCCAAAGAAGAAGCCGCAGCAGAAGCTATGAAGCAGCTGAATAAAGTAGGTCTTGCAGACTTTGCGAAAGCCTACCCTGCTACTTTATCCGGCGGACAGAAACAGCGTGTCGCCATTGCCAGAGCACTGTGCATGAATCCGGAGATCATGCTGTTTGATGAACCGACTTCAGCTCTTGACCCGGAAATGGTCGGTGAAGTCCTCGAAGTAATCAAGGAACTGGCTGCCGAAGATATGACGATGGTCATCGTAACACACGAAATGGGTTTTGCGAAAGATGTTGCTGACAAGGTCATCTTCATGGATGGCGGTGTCGTGCTTGAAGAAGGAGATCCAAAAAAGATCTTCAATAATCCTTCCAACGATCGTACAAAACAGTTCTTATCTCGAGTTATTGAAAAACGCTGAATGTCAGCGTTTTTTCATAAATCAATTCTTTCAACTTTTATTGAACCATCATCAAGCAGATATACTCGGGCATAACAAGGTCCGGTCAGATCCCGGCAATGCCAGCAGCTGCCGGGATTGACAAACCTGATGCCATGCATAACCTTATCCGCAAAAACATGGGTATGTCCATAAAAAATGAGATCTGCTTTGCTGTTACGCGCTTTATCAACCATCAGGTTGGCTGAATAAGTATATTGATGTCCATGCATCAGCAAGATGCGATGATCGGCGATTTCAAAGATTCTTTCACGGGGAAATTCAAATTGCCAGTCATTATTCCCTTCAACCGCCACAAAAGGTGCTATCGCTTCTGGCGGAGCCATGACATCGCCCGCATGAAAATAATAATCACAGGCAGGATTATCAGACAATATTCTTGCGATTTGACTCAGATCACCATGATTATCTGAGCACAGGCATATCTTCAGCATTTTAACAGGAAATCTTCCCCTTTGATAACCTCACGGTCACTTAATTCACCAAAACCAACCTGTCTGAGACATTCATAAGCCCCGATAGCGACACAATTGGACAGATTCAAACTGCGGGCATCCGCACGCATCGGCAAGCGGTAACAATTATCAAGATTAGCCTTCAGAATCTTTTTATCTATTCCCGTCGATTCCTTGCCGAACACCAGATAAATATCTTTATCTTTATCAAACACACATTCTGTAAATGATTTGAGACCATAACGGGTAAAAAAGACAAACTGCCCTTTTTTATCTTTAATGAACTCATCCCAGTTTTTATAAACTGTATAATCGAGATCTTTGATATAATCCATCCCGCTTCGCTTCAGATGTTTTTCATCAAGAGAAAAACCGAGAGGTTCAATCAGATGCAGTTTCATCATGAACACTGAACAGGTACGCATGATATTGCCTGTATTCTGCGGGATTTCCGGCTCGAATAATACAATATTTATCATTAATGAACTGATCTTCCTTTAAACAGATAAAGAGCGCCAAATGACGCGCAAATCAAGCCTACAAAGCTCAGGACGATCATGATAACCAGATGATTGAAAAACTCCGGCGGTACGATCATGATCAATACATCTTTTCTTAAATCAAGCAGCCACAGATCATTGCCGGCAAAAAAGATGTGATGGAAAAATGTCCAGAAAGAGTCAAAATCAATAATGATCCAGATACTGACAGCCGCAATAAAAACAGCTACATATATCAGAACCTTTTTATATACAGTAAATAATTCAGAAAATGATAAACCACGAATTACAATCAGAGCAATCAGAACGACACATATCACAAAAGAAATAACAAGCAGTTTATTGGCGATCAGATTCAGATTTCTGACATCGACCATATGTGCTTTCTCATCATCTGTAAATACTTCACGCATTTCACCTTTGATATTCATCTGCTTATCAAGAGAAGCATCAGGATCATTCAGATAGCTGAGAGTAAAATGGGTAAGTTCATCCAGATCATCATCAGTGATGCCGATGTGCTCAGCAATAGACTTGCCATAAAGTGTAAGTTTTGAATGTTCACTTTTATAGAATTTCTCATTAAAACTCCAGAAATGAATACTCAGGAGTAAGGAAAACAGAATAAAAGAAACTGATAATATTACATAAATAATGTTTTTATAATTTGTCGTTTGCATCTTTGATCCATTTCTTCAAGGCTTTAGCCCGATGGGAAAATTCGTTCTTATAATCTTCGCCGAGTTCCGCTTCAGTCAGCCCATATTTTGGAATAACAAAAATCGGATCATAGCCGAAACCTTTAACTCCAGCGGGTTTATAGGCGATCTCCCCTTCATTTATTCCTTTATAGTAATTAACTTCATTATTTTTATCAATAAAACACAGACAGTCTACAAACTGGGCACCGCGCTTATCCGTATCTTTCATCATTTCGACAATGCGGGCATTTCTTTCCGGGTAATCGAGTTCACTCATAAAACGAGCAGAATGAATACCTGGCTTGCCGTCAAAAAAATCGATACAGATACCGGAATCATCTGCAATCGTGGGATATCCGACAATATTATGATAAAAAGAAGCTTTGATATAGGCGTTTTCTTCAAAAGTATTGCCATCTTCTACCGGTTCCTCAGTGATATCGAGATCTTTTGGACAGACAATCTCTATATCAGAAATGCCATTTCGCTCTAGAATATCTCTGATCTCTTCCAGCTTATGCGCATTGGAAGAAGCAATAAACAATTTTTTCATGGGATTATTATAATACAAAAAGCACTCCAGTTCATATTCAACTTAACAATGGAGTGCTTTGGATATTTAATCAAGATCGAAACGTTCAATGATCGTCTGAACCAAAGGATTTCTTACGACATCGGTATTATCGAAACGGACAAAAGCAATGTTGTCGATATTGCTGAGTTTAAGATCAGCTAATACCAGGCCGCTGCGTTTCTTATTGATATTGAGATCGATCTGTGTCACATCACCATTAACGACCATTTTGGAATTAAAACCAAGTCTGGTCAGAAACATCAGCATCTGCGTATCGGTAGTATTCTGTGCTTCATCGAGAATTATAAAGGCTTCATCAAGTGTACGCCCGCGCATATAGGCTAAAGGAATAACTTCAACTGAACCTTTTTCGATCAGTTTGTCTTTCTGTTCCTTGCCTAAGATAATATCCAATGCATCATAAATAGGCATCAGGTAGGGATCAATCTTTTCCTTTAGATCTCCTGGCAGAAAGCCCAAAGATTCACCTGCTTCAACAGCAGGTCTTGTGATGACGATCTTTCTTACTTCCCCTTTTTTAAATGCATTCACAGCCATCATGACAGCCAGAAAAGTTTTGCCGGTTCCGGCAGGGCCAATCGAAAATACGAGGTCGTTTCGTCTGATCGCCTTGATCAGTTTATACTGATTGGGCGTCTTGCATTTGAATGGCCGTCCATTATAGGAATAAGCAATGATTTCATTGGAAAAATCTTCTTCAACTTCCGGATGTTCATTCACATATATAAAAGACTGTTTGATGAAATCATAATCAATCACATCGCTTTTGATATGTCTGATAATGTAATCCATATGTCTGGAAAAACGGCTGAAAAGCTCAGGATCATCACTGAGCAGCTTGAAATAATCATCCCGGCAGACAATGCCGCAGCCATAAAGATCTTCCAGTAAAGAAAGATTCTCGTCGTTGATACCGACGAGATTCTGAATATCACTCTGATCGAGATTTCTAAACTTATACTTCATATCCCTATTGTAGCAAATCATAGACTTAATTCGATAAATGTTGCAGCCAGGCAGTAGCTCCGATATATGCACAGGCTTTTGATCCATAGCTGTTAGCTATTTCAATACACTCCTTGATATCATAACCGCGTGAGAGTCCCTGAATAAAACCGGCAACAAAACTGTCTCCTGCTCCAGTGCTGTCAATGCAATTGACAGTATGAGCTGGCGGATAATATCTGCCCTGATACAGACATCCCTTTGATCCGCATTTGATGATCACATTTCTGATGCCTGCTTCATATAATCTGGCTTGGCAAAGCAGAAGATCATCATTATGACATAGTTTTTTGGCTTCTGATTCATTACAGAAAAAATAATCCAGATAAGCAAGACACTTCATATCTTTGACATCTTCGTTATTTTTAGGCGTTGAACAGTCTGCGCAAAGTATTTTTCCGCATTTTCTGAGCTGTGAAAAAAACATACAAAGCTTATCATCGTTCAGCATCTTGGAAATAAAAAGCGAAGCAAAACTTACAATTTTAGCCTCATCATCTATATAGATATGATCAAGATCAAGAAGTCTTAAAGAACCATTCTCGCTGCCCACAAATTTTCTTTCACCACGATCATCAATAAAGACAAGTGATACGTAGGTATCAATGTCATTATGAAGGATATCAGAATCGTACCTTATATTTTCTTCATCAAGCTTATTCCTTATCATTCGGCCAGCAGGATCATTGCCTAATAGTGTGCATAACTTAACATCATTTCCAAAATGGGCTAAAACAAGTGCTTCATTTAAGGCATCTCCGCCAAAAGATGTAATGATCCTTTCGCTTTTATAGGAACCGGAAAAGAAGCTTTTTTCATCTGTATTTTTTATCAACAGATCAAGGCACGATGCACCAACAATATTGATAGAACTCATAACTAAATTATAAAAGAAAACAGCCTTTAAGCTGTTTACTATTTGGATCTTCTTAATTTTCTAGCGTTTTCACGTTTAAGTCTTTTCTTGATACCCGGCTTAACGTAGTACTCTCTTTTTCTTGCTTCGAGAAGAGTGCCGTTACGAGATACCTGTCTCTTGAAACGACGTAAAGCATCATCGAGCTGTTCGTTTTCTTTAACGATAACCTTTGCCATAAATTCACCCCCTTCTCTAAGTTACTTAAAAATTATAATACGAATAAAAAGCAGAAAACAAGTATTATTCGCCTTTTTGAATCAGTTTTGTACCTGAAGAAGTGCCAATGCGATCTGCACCAAGTTCAATCATCTTATCAAAATCTTCTCTGCTTCTTACGCCGCCGGCAGCTTTGACATAACATTTATCGCCGACAGTTTTTCTCAATAAAGCGACATCTTCAAATGTTGCTCCGGAAGTTGAGAAACCGGTCGAAGTCTTTACAAAATCAGCACCGGCCTTAAGAATGCATTCACAGGCTTTGACTTTCTCTTCATCGCTAAGAAGACAAGTTTCAATGATGACCTTGAGTGTCCTGCTGCCACAGGCTTCTTTGACTTTTCTGATCTCTTCAGTGACATATTCATAATCCTGGTCTTTCAGACGGCCGATATTCAATACCATATCGACTTCATCAGCTCCTTTAGCTATGGCATCTTTTGTTTCGCACACTTTAGCTTCAGTAGACATCGCTCCTAAAGGGAAACCGATGACGCAGCATACCAGTACATCAGAGCCACCCAGTTTTTTCTTGCAGAACTCGATATTGCAGGTATTGACACATACTGATTTGAAGTCATAATCAATAGCTTCATCGCAGAGTTTTTCAATTGCTGTTAAAGAAGCGTCGGCTTTTAACAGGGTATGATCGATATACTTAGACAGTTTCATTCTCTTCTCTCCTTCTTGTCGAAATAAACTTACGGGCGTAATACTTGTCGCCGTAATAGAATTCTCTTCCCAGACCCATGGACAGGAAACGTTCATTTCCCTTTCCTACTATAATCAATGTATCATTTTTGTTCATGATTTCAACACCGATCTCAATGGCCTGTGATCTTTGTGATGTATGCAAAACACGCTTGGAATGCGTAAACTTATTGCAGCGTTCTAAGATCTCCATCACTTCAAAGTCCAGCGATTCATTCTCGGTCAAAATAATGATATCAAGATACTTTTCGGCGATATCCATGATCTTCTCCAGACGTTTATCGCCATCAGAGGCATTGATCGAAATAACACCAATAGCCTTATCCTTACGGGAAACATAGCCGGCATATTCACATACCTGTTCAAGCGAACACAGGTCATAGGCGCTGTCGACGATGATGTTATATTCTTCATCAACTCTTTCCATAACGCCATCAACGCATTCAACATCTTTCATCGTTTCAATAATATGTGATAGATCAAAGCCCTGCGTATGCAAAGCAACGATCGCGGCTGTCAGATTATAGACATTAACCCGGCCCTGGATATTAGCTTTAACCGGATAAACTTCCTCATTATAGACAAGCTTATACGCTATTCCATTGCGGGAGATCGTTATATCTCTGATCTGATAATCGGCGATAGTCGAAGTACCATAAGTGACATAGTTTTCCACGCATTCATTGAATTCGTTATAAGATTCATCGTCGATATTCAAAACAACGCGGGTTTCATCTTCCAGAGTGTAGAGATAACGGCGGATGTATGCGTAATAATCGTTGGTCTGAAACTCGCTTGATCCGTGTTCTGTACAGGTATAGACAAAACAATCAGGCATGATGCTGTCAAGCTTCTGCAGATTTATGGCAGAAGCGCTGGCTTCAAAGGTAACGGCTTCAACCCCGTTCTTCTTCATCGTATCGAGCAGTTTCAGGTTATCAAGAATATTGAGTGTCGCAAAAGAAGAGTTGAGTTCTTTGCCGCCATAGCGGATACCCAGGATACCTACATAAGCACAGCTTGTAAAGGTATTGAGATAATAGTTAATAAAGGAAGCTACGGAACTGCGTCCATAATTGCCGCAGATCAGATATTTATCAATGCCGTGATTTGGCATGTGATAGAAGTAATCGGCGACTTTGATCAGTGTATTATTTACATTAGGCACTTTAATATAAATAGCTTTATATTTGACCGGCTGATCTTTGGAGTAGACGATAACTTTTGCACCATTATTAACAGCTTCTTCAATGTAATCATGGCCATCATACTTGATGCCGTTAAGACAGAAGAAAATCGCATTCTTCATTGAAAGGCGTGAATCAACCGAAAGCTGTTCAATTTCGATGTCGGGAGCGTTCTTGAATAATTTACTCAGCAACATGACCGCATACCTCTGTAGTTGTATCATCTATCACAACATCATAGATGTCGCCGATGTTCAGTTCACCATCGATCCTGGTATAGATATATTCTCTCGAATAGCCATAGCTGAAGCCATTATTATGTTTTTCAACCAGGACTCTGACTTTTCTGCCCTTGAATCTGTCATGATATTTCTTAGTGTAAACACTCTGCAGCGCCTCAACGACCTTGAGTCTCTGCTTCTTGATCCTCTCATCAATATGACCATCCATCTTATCAGCCGCTGTAGAGCTCTTTCGAGAATAAGGAAAGATATGAATAAAAGAAAAGCCGATATCTCTGATATTATTGAGCGTATTACTGAAACAGGCATCACTCTCACCTGGAAAACCGACAATGAGATCCGTTGAAATCGAAATATCTTTGATCTGATCGCGAATATAAGCGATCCTGTCTTTATACTCATC
>JAEEGL015050415.1_pt1 | contig 14835 bp, 14 predicted proteins | sample 9134231 | NCBI WGS metagenome assembly JAEEGL01 (sample SAMN16246548, study PRJNA631951) | gut metagenome | biome: gut microbiome; feature: rumen; material: fiber-attached | host: Bos | place: Iran: Karaj | collected 2018-10 | reverse complement strand
CTCTCCCGCTGGATGGATTAAATCAAGGTGGGCGTGACGCCTGCGGCGGGAAGGTATTTCCCCAGCAGCTCGGCCGTGCGGATCTTCACGAAACAGGTGGCGGTCCCGTCCGTGCAGGCGAACCATTCCGATTCCGCGACGCTGCGGTCCATCACCCAATGGATGCCCGCCGACTGCGGCAGGATGGCGCTCAACACCGTTGTCGCCCCCACCTCCACGCCGGTCCGCGCCCAGAGTTGTTCTGCGGAAGCGAATGACACTCTCGGGATGCCCAGCGCCCCGCAGAACTCGCGCGTAACGAAGGGCTTGTCGTCGGTCGTGACATAAAGGTAGAACTCCGTCTGCTGCCGGTTGCACAGGAACAGCGTCTTGACGATGCGCACGCCGATCTTCGCATCGATGTGCAGGCAGTCCTCCATCGTCAGGCCCGGGTCGAGTTCCCGGACGAACATGCGCTGGAGCCTAGAGCCAAGCATAGCACGGCCAACACCAGCACAGAGATGCGCAGCGTCGCGATTTTAGAATGTAGGGTTTAATTCCTATAACTTACATTCTATCTTCACCCTTTTTTACACCCCGCCGCAAAAGAAAAAGCACTCACGTCTCCGTAAGTGCTTCATTTTTAATCGTGAGGATATTCAGATTTGAACTGAAGACCTCTTGCCTGTCAAGCAAGCGCTCTAAACCAACTGAGCTATACCCTCGATTGGACTGCAAAGGTAGTCATTATTTTGGGAATTGCAAATAATTTTTGCAAGGCCCCTATTCAGGTCCGTTGAAGCGGGTCTCAAGGCCGGAAATGATGCGCACGACATCCTTGGTGCGGCCTTCGACGTAGAAACCGGCACGATCCCGTTCGAAGCGGATCCGATCCTCGCAGAGCAACTTCAAGACGCGCTGGATGGGAGACTTGCACCGAAAAGTGAGGTTTTCCCCTTCCTCTTTTTCTACCTCATAGCCGTGCTCCGCCATGTAGCGAACCAGACCCGGGCGGATTTCCTCATAGCTCCCGGGGATAATGGCACCCCGTTTGCAGAAACCAACCCGCGGATAGATCGCCGATACGACCAGGAACATCAAGGCGATCTGCCACACAGAGTCCCATCCGTTGCGGAACATGGCGTTAATATCCTTTGGGACTACGCCGGCGACAGCCAGGACCAGCAGGATCAGCGTCATCACCACCGTGATGAACACGAAATATTTGAGAACACGAATCAGGTACTTCATGACTGTAAAGATAATAATTTTCATAATGTAAGCGAATTTTGTTAATTTCGCCTCGTTATTCATAAAGACTACACCATGGCTTATAAAGAAGACCCGCTCGAGCGGCTCGACCGCGAAGAGAGAGAAAGAAAAGAAAGAAATACGGACCTGCGCAAGGTCATGTACGCCTTGATCGGCGTGGCAGCCCTGCTGGCCGCGGCGCTGGCTTATATCTGGATCCAGAAGAGCAGCCTCGTCAAGGAGCTGGAAGTCGAGAAGGAAGAACTCACGGAGCAGATCGTCGCGCTCCAGAGCGACTACGACAGCCTCTCCTCGGACTATGACAGCATCAACAGCCAGTTGGATTCCTCCCGCGAAGAGGTCGCCCAGCTCGTTGAGCGCATCAAGAAGACCGAAGCGACCAACCGCGCCCAGATCCGCAAATATGAGAAGGAGCTCGGCACGTTGCGCAGCATCATGCGTAACTACATCACGCAGATCGACTCGCTCAACACCCTCAACCATCAGTTGACTGCCGATGCCGCAGCTGCCCGCAAGGAAGCAGCCGAGTCACGCAAAGCCAACAAAGAGCTGACCCAGCAGGTGGAGAACCTCAGCGGCCAGGTGGCGGCAGGTTCCGTCCTCAAGGCCCGCGGCATCCGTCTGGATGCCTACAACAGCACGGACAAGGTCACCGACCGCAGCAGCAGGGTGGTCCGCATGCTGACGACGCTCAGCCTCGTGGAGAACGACCTGGCCCCGAAGGGACCGGTCCGCGTATATATCCGCGTGAAAGACCCGGAGGGCATCCTGCTCACCAACGGCAACCAGGTTTCCTTCAACTATCAGGGCTCCACGATGATGGCTTCCGCCTCTCGTGAAGTCGATTACGAAGGCAAGGAGGTCGAAATGAGCATCTACCTCAACGACATTCCCACTTTCGAAAAGGGCATCTACACGGTCGAGGCCTACACGACCCAGAGCTTCCTCGGCAGCGCCGAAGTGCTGCTCCGCTAAGCCTCTGTCCGGCGGATGATCTACCTGCACGTCCCTTTCTGCAATAGTTTCTGCGCCTACTGCGACTTTTATTCGGAGGTCTGTCCTGCGAATGAGTCCGGACAGGCGCAGAAGCTTTATGCGGACGGCGTGCTCGCCGAGATCGAAGCGCGCCGACCAGAAATCGACGCGGCCAACGGACTGCGAACCTTGTACATCGGCGGCGGGACCCCCTCCGTGCTGGATCTGTCGCTGCTCCAGACCCTTGTCCGCCGGCTGGGTGCGGGCCCCTACGAAGAATTCACGGTTGAAGTCAATCCGGAAGATATCGTCTCCCGGGGACCGGCATATGTGGAAGCCTTGCTGGACCTGGGGGTCAACCGGATCAGCATGGGCGTGCAGTCCATGGACGATGGGATCCTGCACTGGATGTGCCGCCGCCACGACAGCGCCCGGGCGAAAGAAGCCGTCCGTATCCTGCGCGAGGCCGGGGTGCAAAACCTCAGCCTGGACCTGATCTTCGGCCTGTCACAGCTCAGCGAGAGCCAGTGGTCCGACACCCTCGACCAAATCCTGGCCTTGCGGCCGGACCATCTCTCAGCCTACCAGCTCAGTATCGAGCCGGGAAGCGCCCTGGCAGAAATGGTGAAGGACGGCCGCTATACCGAAGCCTCGGACGAGCAGTGCCGGCAGCAATACGAACTCCTGTGCCAGCGTTTGCGCGACGCCGGATTCCGCCACTACGAGATCTCCAACTTTGCCCTCCCTGGCCGGGAAGCCGTGCACAACAGCGCCTACTGGCGTCGGCTGCCCTACGTCGGCCTGGGACCCGGCGCCCACTCCTTCGACGGAGCGAGTCAGCGTAGTTGGAACAGCGAAACCCTTCACGGCTGGCAGCGAAGTTTCGAAACGCTGACAGAGGCGGATGTAGCCCTGGAGACCCTCATGCTGGGACTCCGGACCGCTGAAGGACTGGAGGAAGACTGGATGCGCGCGTATTCCGACCCGAATGCATTGGAGGCGCTTCTTGCCGAAGGAGCCCTGGTCCGGGAAGCCCATCGGCTCCGCATCCCCGAAGATCACTTTTTCGTCTCCGACGATGTGATCCGGGCATTAGGTTAAGGTATCGCTATTCCGGGTCATAGTGATAACGCATCGCGAGTACAAATACGATCACCCGGTCCCCATCCACTTCATAGACAATACGGTCCTTCCTGTTGATCCGGCGGGACCATTTCCCGGAGAGGCTCCACTTGAGCGACTCCGGTTTCCCCAGCCCGGAATAGGGATGCTCTGAGATGTCCTTCAGCAAGCGCTTGATCCGGACTATCGTCCTTGGATCTGTCTGCCGCCAATAGGCCAGATCTTCCTCTGCCTGAGGGAGCAAAGCAATCTTATAACTCATCCGGATCGATCAGTTTATAGTTTCCGTCCCGGATATCAGCCTCCCCTTTCTGAATAATATCTCGCATTTTCCTGGAAGCCAGGATATACTGGGTTTCTTTCAGGGCCTCATACTCTTCCATAGAAATGATAACGACGGCTTTTCCTTCCGGACGGTTGATGATGACACTGTCCGCATCATCCGTAACCCGGTCCAAAAAGCCCTTTAAGTTTTTCCGAAAATCCGTATAGGTTGTAGTAATCATAGCACTTATATCTTGATCCGAGACAAATATAAGTACTTATTTCCGTACTTCAAAACGACGCAAGCGCCCCTCAGCGAAGCTCAAAGGTGACATCGACGCCACCGAAATGGATGACCTCTCCGTTGTAGCGCTCAAAGTAGCGGCTGGTCAGGGAACCGCGCCAGACGATATCGTCCCGTTGATTATAGGGAATGTCGATCGTGACGCCGTAGCTTTTGGACTTGATCCGGACGGTCGCGTCCACTTTCCAGGAAGTCACCGTCCCGCCGTCATCCTCCACGATTAGGAAAGCAAAACTATCCAGCTGCTCCGTCCATTCGGAGATGATGATGGCATCGAATGGCAGAGTAACCCCCATTTGATCCCGTTTGACCGAAATCATGAAGTCCGTCACCGTCGGCTGATAGAGCCGCAATTCCGCCTCTGTCGAAGCATAGAATCCCTGCACGGAGCCGCACTTGACCCAGAATTCCGACGCCCCGCGGAACCAACTGTCATATTGCTGTTTCATCGTAAAGTCCCGTAGGATCAGCGAACGGAAATCCGCCTCCTCCCCACGGGTATCGCCGGCGCGTGTCCGGTCTGTCACGCCATCGCCGGGCCGGCTTCCGACAATCACGCGGCCGCCCCTCCCCCAATCGGGATCTTGCCGGCGCAACTGCTCCAGAGAGATATAGCCACTGTCATCGTTGCTGTTAACCACCCAGACCGGCCGCTGCTTGGCCATCGCTTCACTGACAAGGACCTCCCGGACATTGAGACTGCCGTCCGGCGCGGCCAGCAGTTCATAACCCAGATTGGTCTGAGCCTCCGATTCGGGGTCAAAAGTGATCACCGGCATCGTCTCTCCATCCCAGGCACTGGAATAGGGCCAATAGATTTGCATGCCGGAAGCCGACAGCGAAGCGATGAACGCCTCGATCTCCGAGTCGGCGCCAGCGCGGGTCTGCACCCGCTGGGAAAGCCGTTCCCGGATCAGGTCCCGCAGCGGATGCGCGTAAGATGCGGAACGGGTCTCCCCCGCTTCCGATCCGACCCCTGCTCCCGGCGAATCAAAGAGGTCGCACATACGGTATTCTTCATCATAGCCGTGGTCGGAGGAGGATAACACCGCATCCTGTACTTCCCGGACCTGATCGGGAGTGAGCGGCAATTCGGAGAAAAGGCGGGCCACTCCGGAGAGTGTCAGGGGTGGGATCGGCGTGGTATCATCGTCCAGGCCGGGAGTCGGCCGCACGCAGGAGAGAGCGCCCAAAAGGAGGCACCCGGCAAGATAAAAGCGTAGTGAAGTCTTCATAGCATGGTATTCTTTTGTTCTTTGCAAAGAGAAAGAAAAATAGCCGTGTAAAAAAATTTCACACGGCTATTCACTTTCAAAAACAGAAGGCCCCTACTCCTAGTATGCTACAATGCGGTTTTTACCCAAATAATCTTTCACGAGAGACGCCCGGTCAAAGCCATTTTTCCGGAATAATTCACGCGTTTGCGATCCAAGATCCTCGTGGATTTCGACAAATCCCCGCCCCCAAGGAGAGAGCAGGCGCCGGGACCAGGCCGCGATGGCACGATAAAACCGCAAGGGATCCGCGTCCGGGACAAAGAGGGCCAGGTCTGGCTCATAGTCCAGTACATTGCGCCGCATCCGGGCCTTGTCCGACTCCGGGACATAGGGCGGATTGGCCAGGATCAGGTCAAAATCGCTCTCGGAAAAAGACGCTTCCGTATCCAGGACATCCAAGCGGATAAACTCGGGCGCCCGGGCTCCGCTGCGACGCAGTTGCCGGGCAAGATCCTGCCCCCGGGCCACGGAAAGCGCTTCTTCGGAAATATCGGCACCGATCACCTGCGCCCCAGGCAGAGACAACGCCATTGTCCAGGCGATGCATCCGGAACCGGTACACAGATCCAAGATCCGAAGCGCCTCGCCGGACTTACCCGCCGGGATCCGGATCCGCTGCAAAGCTTCCACGGCTGCACAAGCCTCCCGCACCAGGCACTCGGTCTCCGGACGCGGGATCAGGACAGCCGGGGTCACGCGGAACTCATACCCGCAGAAGGGAGCGATTCCGGTCACATACTGCAGCGGCTCAGCCGCCAGCAAGCGGGTCATCGATTCAGCCAGCAGGGCTTCCTTCCGGGCCGGCACTTCAGTCTGCGGTTCGATCAAGTGAGTATAACGCTGGACGCCGAGCACCGTCTCGCAGAGCTGCAACACGATGGCACGTGCTTCCTCCGCAGGATACAAGTCCTGCAAGGCAGCTGTGCTGTCACTTATGAAATCTTTGAGCAGCATCCGGGGATACTACGCGTTTTCGATGATGGAGGTCAGGAAATCCGTCATGTTCAACCCAGCCGCACGGACCATCTTGGGCACGAGCGAAGCGCTCGTCATACCCGGGATCGTATTGACTTCCAGGAAATACAGTCCTTCCTCAGCGGCGATATAGTCGATCCGCACCACGCCACTGCAGCCGAGTCGGGCATAAAGGCGCTCGGTGGTGCGACGTACCAGATCCGACAGCTCATCCGGGATCTCAGCCGGGCAGACTTCCCGGCTCCGGCCGTTGTATTTGGCGTCGTAATCGAAATACGGGTTATCGGTAATGATCTCGATGACAGGCAAAGACTTGACGCCTTCGGCATCGGTATAGGCGGCACAAGTCAATTCGCGGCCTTGCACTCCCTGCTCGATAATCACCGTCTCGCTCTCCGTGAAAGCAAAACGGATCGCCTCCTGAAGGCTCTCCGCCTCCGTCACGCGTGTGATCCCGAAACTGGAACCACCGCTGGTCGGCTTGACGAAAACCGGAAAAGTCATCGTCTGGGCCACCTGCGCGGCAACGGACTCGACATCCGCCCCTTTGCGAACGAAAATGTCCGGCGCACAAAGGACCGGATCCGCGCCGCGGACATAGCTCTTACAGGCATATTTGTCGAAAACTACCGCCGAGACAAAAGCGCTGCAGCTGCTGAACGGGACGCCCAGCATCTCCAGATACCCCTGCAAGTGTCCGGTCTCTCCGGGGAAACCATGCTGGACAATGTAGGCAAAATCAAACTTCACCTTCTCGCCATAGATCTTGACCGAGAAATCCGTCTTATCCACCTCAGGACGAGCCCCTTCCATAAACGTTACCCGCATCGAGTTCTGTTTGCGGAGAGCGACCAGGGACCATTTCCCGAAACGGGCGAAGATCTCATAGATATCATATTCCGTCTCATCGATCCGCGACGCCACATATTCGCCGCTGCGGCAAGAGACTTCCCACTCGGAAGAGTCGCTTCCGTAAATCACCGCGATCGCCTTGTACTTTCCCATAGGATTATTCGAAATAATATTCTGTTTCACTGTTTTGTCCGCCGGACGCCGTCCCGTCACCGCCGGAGCAATCCATGCTGAGCGTCATCTCCGCAGGAGCAATGAAGCGGTCGCTCTCGCTGATACCGAGGGTGCCGTCCTTCAACACTTTCTGCATCCAAAGAGCCCAGATCGGCAGGGCCGCATTGGAACCCTGACCCAAAGCCGTGGACTGGAAGTGGACCTGCCGGTCCTCCGCGCCCACCCAGGCACCAGCCGTGATCGATGGCGTATAACCGATAAACCAGCCATCGGAGTTGTCATTGGTCGTACCGGTCTTGCCCGCGATCTCACCCTTGAGCCCATAGCGGCCCCGCAGACGCGAACCGGTGCCGCCATCGACGACGCCGCGCATCATGCTGGCCATCAGATAGGCCGTCTGGTCGCTGATCGCTTCGCGTTTCTTGTTGGTAAACTCGCTGAGCAGGTTGCCCTGGTTGTCTTCGATCCGTGTGACAAACATCGGAGTGACATAGACTCCCTTGGACGGGAACGTATTATAGGCCGCCACCATCTCATACACGGAAATGTCCGCCGCACCGACGCAGAGCGAATTGACCGGGTCCAGGAAACTGAAGACACCCATCTGGCGCATCATCTGGACCAGTGCATCCGGGCCGAACTGCTTCATCAGATAGGCGGAGATGTTGTTGGAACTCTGGGCCAGGCCCCATTTGAGGGTCACTGTCCGCCCGATCCAATCCGACTTGTCCGTACTCCGAGGTGTCCAGACGGATCCATCCACGCCGATGAAGGACTGCGGGGCATTGACCACCTTCGTGCAAGGAGACAGCCCGCCCTGCATCGCGAGCGTATAAAGGAAGGGCTTGACCGTGGAACCGATCTGACGTTTGCCCTGACGGGCATTATCATACTTGAAATAGCGGTAGTTCGGTCCGCCGACATACGCCTTGATGTAGCCGGAACTGGGCTCGATTGCCATGAAGGCAGCCCGCAGGATCCCCTTGTAATAAAGAATCGAGTCGTTGGGCGTCATCACGGTATCGATCTCCACGAAACCCCGCTCTTTTCCGACTGCCTTTTTCCCGTTCCAGGCAAAGATCTTCATCGGAACCGGCTGGTCGAAACTCTTCAAGATCTCCGACTCAGAAAGGCCAGCTTTCTTGCCCAGACGATAGCGATCACTCCATTTGCGCGCCTGCGCCATCAGCACATCGACCGTCTCTTTGTCCACATCGTTGGCGAACGGCGGGTTGCGTTTGGATCGCAACTCATTGTTGAAGGCCTTCTGGAGATTGGTTCCCAGGTGTTCAGCAACCGCTTCTTCCGCGTAACGCTGCATCTTGTAATTGATCGTCGTATAGATCTTGAGGCCATCTTTGTCCAGGTTGTACGGCTCCCCGTTGGCCTTGGTATTCTTGTTAAGCCAGCCATAGAGATCATCCGTCGCCCAAAGCAGGGAATCAGCGGAGAAATCCTCCCGGAACTGGTAGTCCGAGCGGCGCGGCTTCTTGGCGCTCATCACGCGCCGGAGTATATCCCGGAAATAAGGCCCGTAACCGGAATTGTGGTCCTGCACCTGATAAGACAGGTCGATCGGAATCTGCTGGATGGAATCCCGCTGGGCAGCGGTCAGGTAGCCGGCTTTCTCCATCTGGGAGATGACGAAATTGCGGCGGGCCAGGGATTTGTCCGGATTGATGACCGGGTTGTAACGGGTCGGCTTATTGACCATGCCAACCAACGTAGCGCTCTCTTCGACCGTCAGGTCAGCCGGAGCCTTGTCAAAGAAAGTCTCGGACGCAGCTTTGATCCCATAAGCGTTACTGCCGAAAAAGACCGAGTTGAGATACATGTAGAGGATTTCCTCTTTGGTATACTCGCGCTCGAGCTTGACGGCGGTGATCCACTCTTTCAGCTTGATCCAGACCATCTGTACTTTGTTCCAGCCCGGGATCTTGCTGTTCAACTCCTTACGGGGATACAATGTCTTGGCAAGCTGCTGGGTGATGGTCGAGCCTCCGCCTTGATTGGAGCGGTTGAGCAGGAGGGTCTTGAAGAGGACACGGGCCAAGCCCTTGAAATCGATGCCCGAATGCTTCATGAAGCGCGCATCTTCCGTCGCGATTGTCGCGTGGACCAGATGCTCGGACAAGTCTTCGTAAGTGACGAAAGTACGGTTCTCGATATGGAAGGTTGTCAACGTCTCTCCATCTTCGGCAATCACCTGCGTAGCCAGTTTGCTGTCCGGATTCTCCAGCTCCTCGAAAGACGGGATTTTGGCGAACAGCCAGACGACAAACAGGAGCAGGAGCAAAGCGGCGAAGGGAACCGTCACCAGGATCCAGAACCACTTGGATATCTTCTTTTTTGTTTCTTCTTTCATACAGTCAGCTTATGATTGCTAAGAAATACAAATTTAACGATTAAATTTTGAAAATTCGCGCAAATGTGATTTTCTTTGCAAGTTGAATTGAAAAACGTGCAGATATGGAGGGGAATTTAATCATCGTCGAGTCTCCCGAAAAGGCGAAGACCATCGGAGGCTTCCTGGACAAGAACCAGTTTACAGTCAGGGCCAGCATCGGCCACATACGCGACCTTCAGGAGAAGAAACTGAGCGTCGATCTGGATCACGATTTCAAACCGGAGTACGTCGTACCCGCAGGTAAGAAGAAGATCGTTTCCGATCTCAAGAAGTTGTCGGACAGTGCCCATACCGTCTGGCTGGCGTCCGATGAAGACCGCGAAGGAGAAGCCATTTCCTGGCATCTTTCCGAGACCCTGGGCCTCGACCCTGCCAAAACCCGTCGGATCGCGTTCCACGAGATCACCAAGACTGCGGTGCTGGATGCCATCGAGCATCCCCGCCAGATCGACATGAACCTGGTCAATGCCCAGCAGGCCCGCCGCGTATTGGACCGCCTGGTCGGTTTCGAACTCTCCCCCATTCTCTGGCGCAAGATACGGCCGCAACTTTCGGCCGGCCGTGTCCAGTCCGTCGCCCTGCGTCTGATCGTAGACCGCGAGAAGGAGATCATGGCGTTTGAAAACAAGCCTTTCTACCGGGTCGAAGCGCTGTTCCACTTGCAAGGAGCGGCAGCCGGCGTCAAGGTCAAAGCTACCCTGGACAGCCGGTTTGACTCCTTGGAGCAGGCGGAGCAGTTCCTGCGCGACAGCATTGGTGCCCGCTACGCCGTGGACAGCGTCGATGCCAAGGAAGGAGCCCGTCACCCCGGCGCCCCCTTCACCACCTCCACGCTCCAGCAGGAGGCGGCCCGCATGCTTCACTTCCCGGTCAGCACGACGATGCGCGTGGCGCAGGCCCTGTATGAAAGGGGTCTGATCACTTACATGCGTACCGACTCCACGAACCTATCCTCGCTGGCGCTTGGCACGGCCAAGAAATACATCCTTGATAACTTCGGCGCCCCATACTATCAGTACCGGCAATACCGGACGCGGACGAAAGGAGCCCAGGAGGCCCATGAGGCCATCCGTCCTACCTTCATTGAAAATACGACCATCAAAGGCACTGCACAGGAGCAGAAACTCTACAACCTGATCTGGAAACGGACCGTCGCTTCGCAGATGGCCGACGCCCAGACCTTGAGCACGACGATCAAAGTCCGTTCCGACTGGCGTCCCGAACTCTACAACATTCTGGCTACCAATATCCTATTCGACGGATTCCTGAAAGTCTGGATGGACGGAGAGAACGAGGTGGACAATGAGACCGAAGGCGTGATTCTCCCTGAGATGAAGACCGGCGACATCCTGGAAGCCCTTTTCATCACGGCGGAATGCAAGTTCAGCAATGCCCCGGCCCGCTATTCGGAAGCGACCTTGATCAAGAAGCTCGAGGAACTCGGGATCGGACGTCCGTCGACCTACTCTCCAACGATCACGACCCTGACGGCCAGCCGCGGCTATGTCGTCAAAGGCGACAAGGAAGGGCAGAAGATCCCCGTGACCAACCTCACACTGAAAGACGGTGTCATCACCCGTACCGACAAAACTGAGACGGTGGGTGCGGAAAAGAGCAAACTGCTCCCGCAGGAGATCGGCATGATCGTGACCGACTACCTGGTCAAGAACTTCCCTTCGATCATGAGCTACGACTTCACCGCCGATGTGGAAGAAGACTTCGACCGGATTGCTGACGGAGAGTTGCAGTGGAACCAGGTCATCCGGGACTTCTATGCCCCCTTCCACCAGAAAGTGGAAGAGGCACTCACAGACCGGCAGTACAGCCGCATCTCCCGCGAGTTGGGAACGGCACCCGACGGCGAAGTGCTGATCGCCAAATTCGGCCAGTATGGTGCCTATGTCCAGAAAGGACCCGCTGAAAAGAAGCAATTCGCCAGCCTTGACAAAGGACAGCTGATCGAGAACATCACCCTCGCGGAGGCGATGAAACTCTTCTTGCTCCCCCGAAAGGCAGGCAGTTACGAAGGGCTCGATATCACCATCCACAAGGGCAAGTTCGGACCCTATCTCAAATACGGAGACAAAAACATCTCCCTGCCCCGCAACGCGGACCCGATGAAGATTTCGGAAGCGGACTGCATCAAGCTGATCCTCCAAGAACAGGCCAAGACGCCCCTCAACGCCGTACTCCGGGAGTTCGCCGACAGCGGGATCTCTATCCTCAACGGCCGCTACGGCGCTTATCTCAAATACGATGGGCGCAACTACAAGCTCCCGAAAGGGAAAGACGCCGCCAGCCTGACCGAAGAAGAGTGCAAGGCTATCGTCAGCGGGTCGGAGCCCACGGCGAGATCCAAGCGCCGCTACGTCAAGAAATAAACATCAGACCCTGATATATGACTTCTTATCACATCGACAAGACAGACCAGAAGATCCTCTCTTTCCTGGTCAACAATGCCCGGATGCCTTATCTGGAAATCGCGCGTGAATGCGGCGTCTCCGGTGCAGCCATCCACCAGCGGGTGAAGAAAATGGAAGCCAACGGGATCATCACGGGATCCCGGCTCATTGTCAAGCCTTCGACCCTTGGTCTCAATGTGTGTGCTTTCATCAGCATCACGCTGTCGGAAGCCAGCAAGTATCCCGAGGTGGTCGCCGCGCTCAAGAAGATTCCTGAGATCGTTGAATGTCACTTTGTTACGGGAAAGGCAGCGCTGCTCGTGAAAATGTATTGTTTCGACAATGATCACCTGATGGAAGTGCTCCTCGACACGATCCAGAACATCCCGTTCATCCAGGCCACCGACACGATGATCGCCCTCGACGAGGCCTTCGAACGCCAGATCTGGGTCAAGGATTATTCCAACCGGAGCATCGCCCTTAAGGAGTCGATGTAGAAACGTTTCTATTTCTCACCGGTCAGGCGCAGGATCGCTTCGGCGAGTGCCAGGTCGTCCGGTGTGGTGATTTTGAGATTGTACCTCTCTCCTTCGATGTAGGAGAGGGGTATTCCTTTTCTTTGCGCGACGGAAGCGTCGTCTGTGAAGTCCCGGTCATAAGCTTGAGAATAGGCGGCCTTGAGATCCTCCGAACGGAACATCTGCGGCGTCTGGGCCCCAAAGATCTCTGAACGATCCGCCACTGCTCCGCTGACTGTCTGGAGGGAGCCGTCAGCTCCGCGGGACAACACCTTCAGCGTATCCACCATCGGCACGACCGGGATCAAGGCGCGGACCTGATCCATCCGTTCGACCATCCGCCGGATCAAGTCCTCGGAAAACAGGGGGCGCACCCCGTCCTGGACGGCCACGATGGCCCCGTCCGGGATCTTTTCCAAGGCGTTGCGTACCGAATGGAAGCGGGTGATCCCGCCCGCTACCAAAAGCTGGGTACAATGGGAAAAGTGCGCTGCACAATACTCCTTCCAGAACGGGATGGATTCCTTGGGCAGCACCGTCACGATCTGGGCCTCGGGACAAGCGTGGGTAAACTTCTCGATCGTCCGACGGAGGATCGGAACCCCGCCCAAAGAGAGAAACTGTTTGGGCACTTCTCCTCCCATCCGGCTCCCGCTGCCGGCCGCCATGATGACCGCGAAAATTTTTTTATCCACTGCTTAATTATTTACTGCAAAATTAAGATTTTCTTCGTATTTTTACAATCTGATCCAAGACTCTAGATTTTCAGTGAAATATGGCATTTTCATTCCTAAACCAAGAACTCGCCATTGACCTCGGTACCGCCAATACCGTCATCTTCCAGCACGATGTGATCGCCCTGGACGAGCCCAGTATCGTGGCCATCGACAACAATACCGGCAAGTGCATCGCTCTCGGCCAGAAAGCCAAACTGATGCATGAGCGTGTCAATCCCGGCATCAAGACCATCCGCCCTCTGCGGGACGGTGTCATCGCAGACTTCAATGCAGCTGAGATGATGATCCGCGGTTTCATCAAGAGTGTCAACAAGAAGCACAAATACCTCTTTACCCCCAACCTCAAAGTGGTTGTCGGCATCCCTTCCGGCAGTACGGAAGTAGAGATCCGCGCCGTCCGCGACTCTTCCGAGCACGCTGGTGCGCGCGAAGTGTACTTGATCTACGAGCCGATGGCGGCCGCCCTCGGTATCGGGCTGGAGGTTGAAGCCCCGAAGGGCAACATGGTCGTCGATATCGGCGGCGGTACGACAGAGATCGCGGTCATTTCCCTGGGCGGCATCGTTATCCAGGACAGCATCCGGACCGCCGGTGACGTCTTCACGACCGACATCCAGTACTACCTCAAGCAGCAGCACAATATCCGGGTCGGTGAGATCACGGCCGAGAAGGTCAAGATCGCCGTCGGCGCCGTCATCCAGAACCTGGATGAGGAGCCGGAGCCCTTTGTCGTGCGAGGCCCGAACCTGATGACCGCTCATCCGGTCGATGCAACGATCACCTATCAGGAGATCGCCCATTGCCTGGACAAGTCCATCGCCAAGATCGAGTCTTCCATCCTCCACGTGCTGGAGCAGACGCCCCCTGAGTTGTATTCCGACATCGTAGAGAACGGGATCTTCCTGTCCGGCGGCGGCTCCTTGTTGCGGGGTATCGCCCAGCGCTTCACAGAGAAGGTCAATATCCCCTTCCATGTGGCGGAGGACCCGTTGCGCGCCGTTGCGAGAGGTACCTGTATCGCGCTCAAGAATACGGATCATTACTCCTTCCTGATGCGATAATGCCCAAGGAACGGAAAATATTTCCCTTGGTTATCAATGCAGCAATCTTCATCCTCTTGGAGATTGCTGCGCTGAATATGCTCAAGAACAACAGCGAGATGCAGAGCCTCTGGCTCTCGCGGATCTCCCATACTTTCATGGCGAAAGTCTGGGGCGGGAGCGACAACCTCCGGCATTATTTTTCCCTCAACAAAGAGAACGAGCGCCTGGCCAAAGAGAACGCCATCCTCAACCAGCAGCTCAAGGAGTACCGAGATCGGGAGGACCAGGCCTACAGCGATTCCCTGTCCGCCGAGTTCAAAGCCTTCGGCGACTTTATCTTCGCCCCGGCCACGATCGTCAAGATGAGCCGCAACAAGCAGCACAACTACTTCATCATCAACAAAGGATCGGAAGACGGGATCCGTCCGCAGTCCGGGATCATCACCAACAGCGGCGTCGTGGGCATCATCGATGCCGTGGACAAGCACTACTCCTACGGCCTGTCCTTCATGAACAGCGACATCAGCGTGAGTT
>JAEEGL011629376.1_pt1 | contig 14835 bp, 13 predicted proteins | sample 9134231 | NCBI WGS metagenome assembly JAEEGL01 (sample SAMN16246548, study PRJNA631951) | gut metagenome | biome: gut microbiome; feature: rumen; material: fiber-attached | host: Bos | place: Iran: Karaj | collected 2018-10 | reverse complement strand
TTTTTCAACTCGGTGATGTCGGAATAGACAGCGATAATTTGCGTTATGTTTCCGTCCTTGTCGAAAGTAGGTGTGAGTTCGGCCTGCATCCAGCCGTTGCCTTTCATATTGCTTATAGGAGTGCTGAAAGAGACAGAGTGTTTGGTTTCTTTGATTTTTTCGTAGTAACTTTTAAGGTCTATGTCGCATGCGGCGGCCTTGAAGACACTTCTGTCGTTTATTTCGAGATAATCCTCGATTTTGAATCCGGAGTGCTTGACAAAGGCCTCGTTAATCCAAGTGATGTTTCCCTCCGGGTCGGTCAGCACAATCACAGTATCGGTTAATTGTGCCACTATGGAGAGTTTTTCCATCTCATGACAATTCTTTTCAAGTTCGTGTGTCTTTTTTGAAAGTTGGCGGGATTTCCTTTCTAAAAGTTTGGTTTTGAGTTTTAGCAGTTTGTGGTTCTTGTATTGTTTTTGGTACATGTAGACACCAAAAAACGTGGTCGCTGTGGTTATCACACACAACGTTATCGTAACAATGTTTATATCACTGCTTTGAGTTTGCTTGTTATGGTTTTCTGCCGTGCTTATGTGTGGCAGCAGCAAAAACACTGCGTATGTAATTATTTTTTTGAGCATTTTTTTTAGGTTTGAAAAAAATATGTCGTTAAAATTTTCAAAAGTACGAAAAAAGTACTAAATTTGCAAAGTAAAAAATAAAACTTTGAAAAAACAAATGTCTAACGTATATTCTTGGTTAAAAAAATGCTGGGGCTACATCAAAAGCCACCCTTATTTGTGTACGTTTACGCTTTTTATGGTGTGGATTTCGTTGTTGGATCAGCATAGTATTTATAGTATAATTCAGGATTACCGTCAGAGTAAGTCTTACGAGCGCGAAAAGGCTGATTATCTTGAAAAAATCAACAATTATACAAAAATGCTCGAAGAACTTCAAACCAATGACGAAAACCTTGTAAAATTTGCCCGCGAACAATATTATATGCGTGCGGCAGACGAGGACGTTTTTATTGTCCAAGAAAAATAAAATGGAACAGATGACACAAAATGCACTTTCGCTTTCCGAATTGTCGCTGAAAATAAAAGCCGCCGTAGAAGGTTCGTTAACGCAGTCTTATTTTGTGGTAGCGGAAATTCAGTCGCTAAACCAAAACCGTAGCGGACACGCTTATCTCGAACTTATCGAAAAAGATACCTCCGGCTCTCAAATCGTTTCGCAAATCAGGGCTACTATCTGGGCTTCAAAATTCCGGCTGTTGAAACCGTATTTTGAATCGGCGGCAGGTTGTACTTTTTCTGCGGGCATTAAGATTATGGCTAAGGTCAGCGTGTCATATCATATTCTTTACGGTCTTAGTCTTAACATCACCGACATTCTTCCGGAATATACAATCGGCGAAATGGCTTTGCAGCGCAAAAAAACTATCGAGCAACTCAAAAAAGACGGCGTTTTTGATATGAACAAATCTCTTACGCTGCCTTCTTTGGTAAGGCGTATTGCGGTGGTTTCGTCTTCTACGGCGGCTGGTTACGGCGACTTTTTGAAACATTTGAGCGAAAATCCTTACGGTTATAAATTCTCGTGCGAACTTTTTGAAGCCTTTATGCAGGGACAAGAGGCAGTGTCGTCAATTATCCAAGCCTTGGATAGAATTTTTGAAAGGGTTTCTGATTTCGACTGTGTGGTGATAATACGCGGCGGCGGCGGAAAAACAGATTTGACATGTTTTGATTCTTACGAACTTTGTCAGAATATTTGTCAGTTTCCTTTGCCGGTGATAACGGGTATCGGCCATGACAGAGACGAGGCAATTGCAGACATGACGGCTTTTCTTAGCCTTAAAACCCCGACCGCAACGGCGCAGTTTTTTATTGACAGAACTGCAACGTGTGCTTTTCAGTTTACTCAAACGGTTGAAAACTTAAAGCGTAGTTTTAAAAACGTTTTCGATTACAACAACAAGAGAATCGACGAAATTGAAATTAAATATTTTAGCACTTTGAAGAATTTTTGTCCGCTGTCTTTGAGCCGTTTGGAGCAGATTCGTAGCCGTATAATTTCGCTTTTGCAAAACCATATCGGACAACAGAAGCACTTTTTGCAGCAGATTGAAACCAAAATAGAACTCAATTCGCCGCAGACGATTTTGAAAAAGGGTTACACGATGACCAAAACTGAGGACGGAAAGTTTTTGATGAGAGCCTCTGAGGCAAAAAGCGGAGAGAGGATAACCACTTATTTTTATGACGGAGAAATCTTTTCGGAGGTTAAAGAAATTAAGAAATGAAAACGATAGGTTTGCTTTCGGATACGCATAACAGTTTGGACGATAAGTTTTTGAATTTTTTTGCTAACTGTGATGAGATTTGGCACGCGGGAGATTTTGGAACTTTGGATTTGGCAGATAAACTTTCAAATTTTAAACCGCTAAGGGGAGTTTACGGAAATATTGACGATTACAAAACGCGGCTTGTTTATCCTGAAACACAGCGTTTTACTATTGAAAATGTTGATGTTTTTATGATTCATATAGGCGGTTATCCGGGAAAATATTCTGTTAAGGCGCGTGAAGTTTTGAAAACTGCGCCGCCAAAAATTTTTGTTTGCGGACATTCGCATATCTTAAAAGTGATGTATGACGAAAAATACGGCTCTTTGGTGATGAATCCGGGAGCGGCAGGCTGGTACGGACAGCAGGTTAAGCGTACGGCATTGAAATTTATAATTTCAGGAAGCGATATTAAAGATTTGGAAATCTGCGAATTGCCGCGTTAAACGTTAAAATGTGTATTAAAATTTTTGTTTTATTCGGAATTTTTCGCAATTTTACAACGGATTTCGCAAAGGTTGAGCGTACATGGAAATGGAAAATAACGTCAGTTCTATATGGAATAAATGTTTGGATTTTATAAAGGACAATGTTCCCGAATCGAGTTTCAGGACATGGTTTACCCCGATTGTACCCCTTAAATTAGACGGCAATATTCTTAAAATTCAAGTGCCTTCGGCGTATTTTTACGAATATTTGGAGGAGAATTACGTCGGGTTGTTGCGCTCGGCGTTGCAAAAAAACTTGGGTTTTCAGGCAAAACTCGTTTATAGTATCGTAGTTGACGCGGGTAGGGCGGCGGCAAAACGTCCTGTACCGTTTCAGCAGCAGGGTTACACTGTACCAGGCAAAATAATTTCGCAGCCTGACAACAAGGCTGCCTCGCAGCATTTGCAACCCGATTTGCCTTACAATCCATATACTTTTCCGGGCTTGAAAATGCCCAAAATAGACCCGCAACTCAATTCCAATTATACGCTTGATAATTTTGTTGTCGGAAAATGTAATCAGTTAGGGCGGTCGGCGGCGGAGAGTATTGCCAAAAAACCCGGCAAAACGCCTTACAATCCTTTTATGATTTTCGGCAATTCGGGGCTCGGCAAAACACATTTGGCTCAGGCTATCGGCAATTCTGTAAAAGAGATGTATCCGGAAAAATTGGTTTTATACGTTGAGGCTAATAAGTTTCAAACGCAGTATTCCGATGCTTGTCGCAACAATACGAGAAATGATTTTATTCATTTTTACCAAATGCTTGATTTGTTGATAATTGATGACGTTCAGGAGTTTGCGGGAAAGGTTGGTACTCAGGATACTTTTTTTGCGATTTTCAATTCTCTTCATCAGTCAGGCAAGCAGATAATTTTGACGTGCGATACAATGCCGTCAGAACTCAAAGGCTTGAACGACAGACTTTTGAGTCGTTTTCGTTGGGGGTTAACGGCGGAGGTTTCTGCGCCGGATTTTCAAACGAGGCTCAACATCTTAAAGAAAAAAGTCTACAATGACGGAATGGAAATTCCCGATGATATTTTGGAATATATTGCGCATACGGTGGTCTCTAACGTCCGAGAATTGGAGGGAACGTTGATTTCTTTGTTAGCGGCAAGTACTTTTACAAGGTGCGATTTGACTTTGGAAACCGCGCAAAATCTTTTGGGCAAAATCGTCCGTGAAAGCGACCCCGAATATTCGGTAGATTTTATTGTGAAAACGGTTTGCGAATATTTTGGCATTAAAGAGAGCGTTTTGAGTTCAAAGTCAAGGGCGAAGGATATTGCTACGGCGCGTCAGTTGTCAATGTATTTTTCTAAGCAATTTACGGGACTGCCTTACAAAACGATAGGGGAGAAGATTGGCGGCAGAGACCATAGTACAGTTCTTCATGCTTGCAAAGCGGTTGCAAAGAGCGCGGAAACTGACCCGAAATTCAAAGAAACTGTCTGTATTTTGGAAGAAAAAATCAAAGAAGGAGAGAAAAATTAAAGCAAGATTTTTAGTCGAGTTATTTTAAATATGGAGTTGCCGGGGAGCGGTTTTTTCTGCTTTTCCGGCAACTTTTTTCTTTTTTGTTATAACGCTTCGGCAACTACGTAATTGCTGCCGCCTAAAAAAATAAAATCGTCTTTTTCCGCATCGTTTTGAGCGGCTTGAAACGCCTCTTTTACGCTACTGAAAGCCGTGCCTTGAAGCCCGTAATTTTCTGCTGCGTATTTCAAATTTTCGGCAGGCAACGCTCTTTTGCTCTGCGCGTTGCAGAAGTAATAGACCGCTTTTTGAGGCAACATTTTCAGTATTGTGTTAACGTCCTTGTCTGAGACAAAACCGATAACAATGCGCATGGTTTTGAACTTTTGAGCCGCTAACTGCTCCGTAACGTATTTCATTCCGGCGGGATTATGTCCGGTGTCGCAAACCGTTAAAGGTGAGTTTGTTAAAATTTGCCATCTGCCGTAAAAGCCCGTATTGCGGTTAACGTTTTCAAAACCGTCGTAAATATTCTCTCGGGAAATCTTAAAACCTTGTTTTTCAAGAAGTTCTATTGTGGCGAGGGTTGTAACGATGTTTTTTTGCTGGTACGCGCCGAGTTGTGAGCATTTGATACCCGTAAAATACGGCTCTCCGCGTTTAAAAACGTTGAAAATCATTTTGCCGTCTTCGGTCATTCCGCCTGATGTTGCCTGCAACTTGTTGGAAGCCAAAATTATAGGTGCTTCTTGTTCGGAGGCTTTGTCCAAGAAGACAGAATTTGTGCGGCTGTCGCTTTCGCCGATTACGACCGGAATGCCTCGTTTTATGATTCCCGCTTTTTCGGCGGCTATTTCTTTCAGCGTTGTGCCTAAAAACTGACAATGGTCGAGGGCAATGTTTGTTATCGTGCTAACGGCGGGGGTTATGATGTTTGTAGAGTCCAACCGTCCGCCCATGCCGGTTTCAATAATTGCAACGTCAACCTTTTTTTCGTTGAAATATTCAAACGCCATTGCGGTTGTCAGTTCAAAAAAAGTAGGCTTTAAATATGCAAATTTTTCAGCGTAACTATTAACAAAATTAGTTACGTAATCTGCACTGATTTTTTCGCCGTTAACTCTTATACGTTCCTTAAAATCAACGATATGCGGCGAAGTAAAAAGTCCCGTTTTGTAGCCCGCTTCTTGAAATATTGATGCCAAAAAATTAGAAACCGAACCTTTGCCGTTAGTTCCGGCAATATGTACGGTTGTATAGTTTTTGTGCGGATTATGAAAAAAATTATCTAACGCAGTTGCCGTATTTAGACCGGGTTTGTAGGCCTCGCCTCCCGTTTTTTCAAAAACCGGCAACTGCGTAAACAGATAATTTTCAGCCTCTTTGTAACTTAAATTCATTAATAGCCTTCTTTTATAAGGATTTGGTGAGCGAGTTCAAAATCGGGTATGCCGTAACCGTAAACCGTGTCTGGTTTGTTGAATTGCGAACTTGCCGTTTTAATCGCTTTTATCAAAGTCATAACCGGTGCTTTCGGGTGAGCCTGCATAAGACAAATGCACGCGCCTGCCATTATCGGTCCTGAAAACGATGTTCCGTTAGAATAAGTTATGTGATTGGAAGTTCCTTGAACGGCTGCGTCATAACCTTTTGCGCAGACTTCGGGTTTTACGCGCTTATCGTAAGAAGGTCCGTTGGACGAAAAATACGCTATTTTTCTATCTTTGTCCACTGCGCCAACCGTCAAGACGCTGTCTGCGTCAGCGGGTGCGGTTATCCAAGGCCAGACGAAATTATCGCCCTCGTTGCCAGCACTTATGGTTACCAAAATGCCCTTACTTGCGGCAATGTCAGCGGCTATCGTGCTGATTGCCGTGTTGCCGTCCATTTCTTTGTATTTGTAACTTTTGGTTTCATCGTCAAATTTGTGATAGCCGAGACTGCTGTGTATGAGGTCAACCCCAAGACTATCGGCTCTTTCAGCCGCCATTGCCCAGAGAAACTCTTCGATGATGTTTTCGGAACTCCCGATTTCTGTTCTGAAAAGATAAACCTGAGCCTCAGGTGCCGTACCAACCAGATATTCGGGATCGTATCCTGTGATGCAAGAGAGAACGTTCATGCCGTGAGTGTCATTTTCGTAAACACTTTCTTCTTTGTCAACAAAATCCCATGTGCCGAGAACATGCTCTTTTGCAAGCATGGGTTTAAAACTGTTGAGTTTGTCAACTTTGTAAAAACCCGCGTCAAGAAGTGCCGCCGTTATGCCCTCGCCTTTGAAACCGGCATTGTGAAGCACTTGAATGTTAAGCATTTGAGCCTGATTGCTGCCTTTTCCGTAAGGCAGTTTCATCGAAAAATCGGGTTTTGTTTTGCGCTTTATTTTCGGGCGTTCGAGTGTTTCGGGCTGTGCTGCGGGTTTTTCTAAACTATCTTCTTTGCGCCATACATAATCGTAGTCAACAAAAGAGAGCGGTTTCAACTTTTCCAACTCAGCAGAGTCGCAGATAACGACGGCGCAGTTTAGCCATTTTGATACGCCTTGAATCCCAAAGCCCAAACTTTTCAGCGAGTCAACATATTTTGTCGTAACGGGCAAGTCCCTGTTGTCGATACCGATTGAGAATTTTTCGCGTCTCAAAAGTGCTTTTTGCGAGAGAAATTCCGAAGGTTTTTCCAAAGAATAAGCGTTGCTGTTTTTGTCAGTGAATTTAACGGCGTATTTTCCGGGCGAGACTTTATATTGCGCCTCAGAATTTACTGCAAACGAGCATGTTAACGCCGCAGTTAAAATTAAGACTTTTTTTATTGTTTTCATTTTTTTAAGAAATTGATTGCTGCTAAAATTGCTATTGCACCCACGAGGGCTTGAAGAAAATCACCGTACCATGCGTCGGCAAATTTAATACCGATTAGCGGACAGAGCCAGCCTGCTAAGAGGCTTCCTAAAATGCCGATTACGCAGTTTACAATAAGACCTAAGCCTTGTTTTTCTCTTGTCATAAGTTTTGCGGCGACGTATCCCGCTGCTATTCCGATTAAGACAAACAAAACCGGATGTTCCATATTTTCCAAACCTAATCCTGTCGATTCCATTTTGATAATTATTTTTAGTTAACGCTGCAAAGGTAATAAAAAATTACGTTTTGCAATTTTTTTAGTTCAAACTTTTCAAAGTTCCTTTGTCGGGATAAAGTTCCATTTTGAAATTTTGATTTTGCATAAGATTTTGCGGTAAATATCTAATCAAACCCATTTGACTGATATTCAATACTTTTTCTGAAATTACACTGCCGTTTCGGATTATTTTTACTTTGCCGTTAGCGGGAGAAAGATACGCAAAACCGTTGTCCTGATTAGAGGCTTTTTCTCTACGGCGGAGAGTTTTTTGAGTCTCGTTAAAAGCCGTTTCAACGTTGCCGTCCATTAAGTTTGTAACGTCAATCATCACGGGATTGCCTTTTAAACTCGTGCGCGTCTGAATGCCGTATTCCGGTGAAAATTTGAAGAGAATGTTTTGAGTATGCTCTGTTTTATCAGGTTCAAAATCAAAGACATACGTTTTTTCTCTGTAAATTTTTTTGCCGATAAACATGCTCATATATTTTTCTTCCAACTTGTTTAATTGTTCAATCATAAATTTCAAGGCCTCGCCCGAAGGCATACTTTTTCCGTCCGATTCGCCAACAAGAAGAGCCTTTCTGTCATCGCGCAATACAAAAATCTGATTTGCAAGTTCTTGTGCTTGTTCATCGAGAGATTTTCTAATCATTTGCGTTCTTTGTGTCGGGACGGCGGTGAATACAGAATCTGCGTCTATAACATGCAAAACCGTGTCAAAAACCGTTTCATAACGGTTGACGTTGATGTCCTGAAAAATCTTTCCGCCTTGAAAATTGTCCGTTTGAAAATTGTTGCTTTCAAAATTTCTACGGTCATCTTCCTTGTAATCCGAGGTTGTGTTAACACTTTCCAAAAAGCCGTTGCAAGTAAAGTTCATTGCACACGGATAATTGCTTTCAACAACAAAAGTCCGTAACGAATCCTTTACCGGATATGATGAAATTTCAACCCTTGAAATGCTCCAAGAACTTGAATTTGAGTTGATTACTTCGTCAGTTCCGAGATATTTTTGAGCGTATTGCGAATATGGTCCTTTTACGGAAATTTCGTTAACTGCTGTTACTTTTACGCTCAAAACCGTCTTTGGCAGAGAATACACCACGGGGTTGTATTTTACGCTGCTGACGTTGTTGATGTTTTCTACTTTTACGAACAAGTTTTTTTGTGCCTCTGATAATTGCGGCAGCATTAAGGCGGCTGCTAACGCGCTGATTTTAAATATATTTGTTTTCATTTTTTTATGATTATTTCATTGGAAAATCCTCTGGGTGATTGATGTAGTTTTGAGGGTCGTCGTAGTTTTGAGCGTTTTTAACCATTTCCTCCAAACGTTTCGTTTCCTCTTTTTGCATTTCGGCATCGTTTTCGGGAACGCCGTTAATGTAGTTTATTCTGGTAACTTTTTTGGTTTCTTCGTCGCGTGCCGACCAAACACCGTCTTTTAAATCATTTTTGTAATTGCCGGAGATAACTTTTTCGCCGTTAATATCGTATTTAATGTACTTTCCGTCGCGTTTGCCGTCCTTGTAATAGGTTTCAAAAATCGGCGCGCCGGTGGATTCATAATAGCGTTTCCAAACGCCGTCCTGTTTGCCGTTTTTAAAGTCCATTTCTTCAAACAAAACGCCTGAGAGATAGTAAGTTGACTGTTTACCGTTTTTGATGCCGCGAATGTAATTTTCTTCTGAAACCACTATCGAATCTGCCTCAAAATATTGCCAAAGACTATCTTTTTGGTGGTTGTAATAATAGCCCATCGCAACTTTGTTACCGTTTTCTGCGTAAAGAATTGCCGAGGAAAGCGAATCGTTAAAAAAATATAAATGCGCTTTTACGCCGCCGCCCCTTTGATAAAACTTGTAAAAATCGCCTTTTGGTTTTCCGTTTTCGTAATTGATTTGCGATTTACGTTTGCCGTTAGGAAATTTTTCAATCCAAACGCCTTGTTTTCTGCCGGTTACGTCGGTTTGATTGACCTCGCCCTCGTATGCAGCGAGGGTTTTGCCCTGCGTTATGGGAACAACGAAAAGTTCCGGCTGAAAAATTCTACGGTAAATTTCTGTCGTATCTTTGAAAATTTTTGCTGACATTTGAGCGTGTTGACCGGCTTTGCTTTTATCGCCTGAGGCAAAATATTTTTCTTGAAGTTGACGCATTGTTTGATGAAGTTCGTCGTATGGTTTTATGAAATTCTGCAAAACTTCGCCCGTTTTATCTTTCATAACTGCCTTATAAACAGTATTTTCCGCTAATGTTAAATTGCTTTCTTTTGCGGGATTCTGTTTGTAAACCTCAAAATACGAAAATCCCATATAGTAAAAAGTTTCGGGTTTTGAGGTATTGGAAGCGTTGTATTTTTTAACGCTTTCTATGCACTCCGAATATTTTTCGGTGTCAAAAAGTTGTTTAATTGCATTTAACTTTTTGTCCTGTGCACTTGCAGTAAAAGCGGTTAACAGAGCCGCCGCTGTGATTAATATTTTCTTCATTTTTTTACAAAAATTTTTTGTGTTTTAGTGGTAAAACTATCTTCCGCTTTTACAACGTAAATTCCGCACTTATAATTGTGTAAGGGTAAATTTAGAGTAAAGTCGTTAGGATTTTTTTCTAACATAACTTTGCCGTCTGATGAAATTATTTTTACGCTTTTTAATATATCTTGACTTTCTATTTTTAAGATTTCGTCAAGATAAAATATCCTGATTTTACTATTTTGGGTTGGAATTTTTTCCACGCTGACAATATTATTTTTGCCTTTTTGTAGAACAAAATTTATTTCATCTGGCGTTGTAATTTCTTGACATTCAGTTTTATAATTATCAGCAAAAGCACAAACGTTGATTTTTTTGTCTTTTAAAAAAGGACGGAAAAAAATACCGTTTTCGTCTGTAAAAACCGAAGAATTATTTTTGTCATAATATGGGATTACGATTTGCGCTTTTATTGGCTCGCCATTTTCATTCTTGACAGAGCCTTTAAATCCTTCAAGGGCAGACATTATGAAATTCAAAAGCGATACGTAATTTTTTTGCCAGTATTCTTCAAGAGATTCTCTGTCAAGGAGTTTTGAATTGGAAAACTCAATTGTAAATTCTCTGCACCGTCTGAAATACATCATGTAATCCTGTCTTCCGCCGCTGACTTTGTACCACTCGGAGCCAAAAACGTAACCTTCGTTGTTAACGCTTTTTAGATAGTTTTTGTCTGTAACTCGCGCAGAATCAACATATTGCTTAGAAACTTCTATAAACCATTCTTTGTCTGGAAGTTCAAATTCGTTTTCATAAAAACTGTCCCATGGAAAATTTACAACCTCGTCGCCTGCATGAAAATTTGCGCTGAGCGTAAAATTATGCTTTTTTGAAAACTCTTGCATTGCGGCAGTTTCAGGCTGAAAATTTGTTTTGTCTATGCTGCCTATGCTTTGAAAATCTCTGTTAAGATCTTCATTATTAGCATTATAACGCTTTGAACGGCTCAAATCGCCTTCGCTGTTGGAGTATGTGCCGTCAGGATTTGCGAGAGGATTGATGTAAAGCACAATATTCTCTACGATTTTTTTTGCTTTTTCATTGGTATCTTTGTTGGTTAACAAAAAATCAATCAGCCTTAACATTAAGACGAATCCACAAACCTCGTCGCCGTGCATTGACGAGGTAAGAAACACTTTTGGACAAAGAATTTCGTTTTTGCCGCCAAAAATTTTGAACGCTAAAAGTTTTCTGTTTTCAACAGACGAGCCGATTTCTTCTATGTCTGTAATTTCGTGATATTCAGCGTTATAATATTCCAAAAAATCCAAATACGACTGATACGACGGATAAATGTCAAAGTGCCTTATTTCTTCCAAGTCGTCAGAAGTTTTCAGCGCGTCGTTGATTTTTTTTGACAGTCTGTCGTGACGGATTTTTTCAGCGGAAAAAGGAATTTTCAACTCTTTGAAAGTCGAAAATTCCCTTTCGTTAGCAAACGCGACAATTTTTTCAGGGCTTACTTTATCAATTGAAAGTGTTGACGAGGCTTTTTCAAGGTCGCTTTTTGAATAGTTTTCAATTACGATTTTGTAGTCCTGAGCGTGTAATGTTAGCGGTAAAACGCTGAAAACCAATATAATAATTATATTACGCTTAATAAATATTTGCATTTGTCCGGATTTCCGAGGGTTTTGCCTTTATCACATGAAAGTTTTACGCAGTCGTGCCATTCGCGGCTTTCGGTAATCCTTGATTTTGTGAGTTTTACGACAATATTCATCGGGCTGATACCCGTTAAATCACACGTCAAAAATGTGCCAACTCCAAACGATGGTTTTACCTTTTCAGAAGCGTATTTTTGAATTTCAATAGCACGTTTTATGTTAAGTCCGTTTGAAAAAATGACTTGTTTAGTTTGCGGATTTATGCCAAGGTCGGTGTATTTCTTAACGATTTTGTCAATCTGCTCTTCTTCGTTGCCGGAGTCAACCCTCAAACCCGAAAACAACATCGCGTTTTTCTTCGAGAAATTGTTGAAAAAGACATCATCGCCGAAACAATCGTAAAGGTATAATCCTAAGTCGCCGTTATAAACCGAAGCCCATTTTTCCATGACAGAATGGTTGACCTCAAAAACCGATGTTACGTTTTCTTCAAACGAGATGATTTGATGACTCATCGTTCCTAACGGATTGAGATTCAATTCTTTTGCAAACCAAACGTTGGAAGTTCCTGTAAAAAATCCGCTGAATTTGCCGTTTTCGTAAACATCTTTCATTTGTGTCAAAACCATTTTTTGATGGTCGAAAGAGAATCTGCGGCGTGTTCCCATGTCGCCGAGAATCAAGCCGTTAGCAAAGATTTCAACAGTTTTTTTTCTGACTTTCTGCGTTTCAAGAGCCAAATCGTATTTTTTGTCGTCGCCGTTTAAAATATGGAAAAGTTCGCTGACGCAACTTAAAATCGGCATTTCCCAAATTATCGCCGAATACCATTTGCCTTTTACGCTGACATGAAGATGTCCGTCAAGGTCTTGACTTATAGATACTTCGTCGGTGTTGAAACGGAATCCGCGAAGGAAAACGTCAATAAACCATTTAGGAAGATAATAGCATTTTTGAAGCATAAATTCAATCTCATCTTCCTGAATTACAACGTTTTTCATATAATCGACCTGCTCTTGGAGCAACTTGTCGAACCCTTGCGGATAAACGGTGCCGTTGCGGTCAAAAAAAGTATATTCAACCTCCGCCCTCGGATAGGTCTGAATAATGTAATACATACACGTAAATGTGTATAAGTCGTTGTCTGTAAAGTGATTAATTATCTGTTTCATTTTCAGTCTCTGCTAAAAATTTTAATGGAATTTTCTTCGCAAAAATCGTCGAGTTTTTGTCCGCCGTCAAGACTTGCCGTATAGTTTCTGTAAACGGCAATATACTCTTTGTCAGCGAATTGTATCAAATCTTTCAACGTGTTCATAACGCAGACATCACCGGCGATACCCGCTACAAAAATAAAACACGTGTCAACACTTTTTATGTAGTCACGGATTTTTTTGCCGTCTTCGTTGGTGATTTCGCCGTCCTGAATGTCAAAAACGCTGTACTGGTCTCTGTCTTTTGACTGACCTTTTTTACAATACTCAATTTTTTGACACTGGTCTAAGACTGCTTGTAACGGCGGGAAAATTTCTGCGCCAGAAGTGCCTTTTACGCAGTGTTTCGGCCAAGTGCCGCCCTGCTCCTTAAACGAACAGTGGTCTTCGGGGTGAAAGTCCTGAGTTACAAATGTTTTCGCAAACAAATTGGGATGCGGGGCAAGAAAATCCGTCAATGCCTGCATTGCTTTTTGTGCGCCTTCAACGGCAAGCGCACCGCCCTCAATAAAGTCGTTTTGGGGGTCTACGATTAATAAAATTGCTTGTGCTGCCATGGTTAAAAAAAAATTTTTAACCGCAAATTTAAATTTTTTCGTCAAATAATGCAAAAAATTTGGTTTTTAATTTTTTTCTCAGTAATTTTGATTTACAATTTTTTATGTTATGAATTTAAAAAAAACGTTTTTGATTTTGTGCGCTGCCGCGGTTTTGTTTGATACGGCAAAGGCGCAAACTTTGAAATTTGATGCGGACAATTTTACGCAAAAACAACTCACAATGCCGGACGGTTTTGTGGTAAAATATAAAGCGTATGAAAATATTTTTTACGTTTCCAACGTGGAAGATTCTGTATATCAGACACTAAATGTTTATGTTCCCGAAAATTTGAAACAAGATTCTCCTATTTTTTTGCGGACATACATCGGCGGATATTTGGCATCAAAAGCCAAACAGCCTTCTGCAAACGATGCCTCAGGACGCGCTTTGGAAGAGGGTTATGTAGTTTGTATTCCGGGTTCGAGAGGTAGTAACTCGTTTGTTCACAAGGAGATATACGTTTCCAAAAAAGGCAAAAAAAAGAAACGGGTTCTCTCTGACGAGTTTCAAACGGTTTACACGGGAAAATTCCCGGCAGGACTTTTGGATTTGAAAGCGGCGGTGCGTTATCTCAAAGCAAACGACGCTCTAATCGCGGGCAATTCTAACAAGATTATTACTGACGGCACTTCGGCGGGCGGAGCGATGTCGGCACTGCTTGCCTCTACTGGCAATCACCCTGATTATGAGGAACTTTTGGACAAAATGGGGGCTGAAAAAGCCGCGGACGATGTTTGGGCGGCAGTCTGTTTTTGTCCGATAACAGATTTGGAGCATGCTGATATGGCTTACGAATGGTTGTACGGTTTTTGTAACAAAAATATCAGGGAACTTGACAGTTGTCATGAGGCTCTTTCTGAAAAACTTTCCAAACTCTATCCTGAATATTTAAATTCTTTGAACCTTAAAAATCCAGAAACAGGAGAGCAATTAACTGCCGAAAATTATCTTGATTATTTAAAATCTTGGCTGTTGAAGTCTGTCAGCAAAGCCTTTGAAGAGGGGCAGGAAATAAGCGATACAGCCGGAGTAACTTTTTATGACGAGTCCAAGGAAAGCCGTTGCATTGTAGATTTTCAATTGAAAAAATATTTGGAGTATGTTGCTAAAAGTCAGAGGCTTAAAAATCCGCCGGCTTTTGATTCGCAGAATTTTTGCTCCAATCCGCCCTCGGCAGAAAACAAGGCTTTCGGACTCTCTGACGGTACGACGCTTAATTTCACGGAATTTGCCGTCGGTCATATTTTGACAGATGATTTGGTCAAAAGGGTTAAGATGATGAATCCCATGAATTATATTTCGGACAATCAGGCTGTTAAAGCCAAAAACTGGTATATCCGCCACGGCGCAAAAGACCGGGACACCGGCTTTCAGATAAGTCTTAATTTAGCCTTAAAACTTCTCGGCGAAGGTTTCAACGTTAATTATTTTCTGCCATGGGAAACCTCTCACAC
>JAEEGL011565228.1_pt1 | contig 14835 bp, 12 predicted proteins | sample 9134231 | NCBI WGS metagenome assembly JAEEGL01 (sample SAMN16246548, study PRJNA631951) | gut metagenome | biome: gut microbiome; feature: rumen; material: fiber-attached | host: Bos | place: Iran: Karaj | collected 2018-10 | reverse complement strand
TTGGCGAGGCCGCGGCTGACAATGAGCCTGCCCTCGTGAAAGCCCTGCGCGTACTTCGGGAACAGCGCCTGGTCGGGCGCGAAGACCGGTCTGCCGAATATCCTCCACTGACCCCCGTGGGCGTGTCCGGACAGGATAAGATCGACCGGCAGCTCCCGCTCGTACCTCGGATAGTACTCCGGATGGTGCGAGAGCAGCACCTTGAAGCCGCTCTGCGATGAATACTCGCGCAGCCAGGCGAGGTCGGGCGGAGGCGTCTTTCTCCAGTGCCCCTGGCGAAGCCTGCCCTCCTCGAAAACGTAGCCGGACGTGAGGCCGCCTATGTTGAGGCCGTCGAGCCTCACGCTCCTCTCGGCCAGCAGTATGACGCCGGCCCGCGCGGCCGCCTCCCTGACGGTGTCGCGGGCGTTGCGCTCGTGGTTGCCGAGCGACATGAACGTCGGAGCCTCGGACGCCGCAAAGCGCAGGAAGGCCTCGCCGTTCCCGGGCTCGCGGTCGTGGCGGTTGACGATGTCGCCGGGGATGAATATCATATCGGGGCGGCACTCATGCACTCGCTCGGCTACGCGGTCGAAGTTCTCTCCGTGGATGTCGGACATGACCGCGGCTGTGAGCCGGCGGGACACCGGCGCGCGGACGGTGTATTCGGTGACGTCCAGCTTCATGACCCGAGCACCCGCTTCGCGTACCCGGCGGCCTCAGGCGCCATTATGCCGTCGGTGCTGCCGCCCGAGGCCAGCCTTTTTCTTGCAAGCGTCGAGCTGACCCGGCGCAGGCGCGGCCCGGCCGGCAGATAAAGCGTCTCGGCGCCGGGATAGCGTGCGGAATTGAACTCGGCCATGGCGTTCTCGTAGCGCAGGTCCGCGGCGCTGCGAATGCCTTTGACTATGGCGCAGGCGCCGAGGTCCCTTGCGAGGTCAGCAAGGTAGCCGGTGCCGGTGATAATGTCCACTCGCTCGAGGCCCGCAAGGGTGAGGCGGGCGATCTCCTTCCTGTCCTTGAAGCAGAACGTCCCCTCCTTGTCGGGGTTGACGAGTATCGCAACGGTGACGCGGTCGAATAGCGTCAGGGCTCTCTCGACGATGTCCCTGTGCCCGAGCGTCATGGGATCGAAGCTCCCGGGAACGACAGCAGTTCTCATTGCGTATCCGCCTTTCCGGAGGGCCTCAGCACCGTGACCGCCGCGGCCCCGTACCTGTTTTGTCTTATGATCTCAAAGCGCTCAGCGAGCCCGGCCCGGCCCAGGAACACGTCGTCCGGCCTGCCGCTCTCGCACACCACGATGGACTCCGGCCCGACGAGGCCGCCGCCGAGCAGGGCTTCGAGCGTCGCCGGAAGGAGGCCCGAGGCGTAAGGCGGGTCGGCGAAGACCAGGCCGAACCGCTCTCCCCTGAGCGACTCCAGTACGCCCGGCACTCCGCCCCGCAGTATCCTGCACCGGTCGGAAAGGCCGGTCTTCTCAGCGTTGGCGCGGATGACCCTTACCGCCTCAGGGGAGCTGTCCGCCAGTACCGCAGACGCGGCTCCGCGGGACAGGGCCTCGAGCGCAAGCTGGCCCGAACCCGCGAAGAGATCGAGCACCTTCCTTCCGCGTATCTCGAACTGTATTATCGAGAACTCGGCCTCCTTGACCCGGTCGGCAGTCGGCCTGGTATCCGTCCCTTCCGGGGCGGCAAGCCGGCATCCTCTGGCAGTGCCGGTTATGATCCTCATTGCGAACCGACCTCCTTAGAGCGGAAATACGCGTTTACGGCCTCGGCGTCCCGTTCGCCGATCCCCTTTACTCCGGCCAGGGCCTCTACAGACGCGCTGTGCACCGCCGCGAGCGAGCCGAAGGCGTCAATAAGGGCGGCGGCCTTAGTCGGGCCGATGCCGGGTATCTTCTCGAGCGAGGAGTGCCTCACCGTGCGGCGCTTGGCCGCGCTCATCTTTGAGACGGAAAAGCGGTGGACCTCCTCCTGTATGCGGTAGATGAAGACGAAGAGCTCGCGGCGGGAGGCGATGTCGACCTCCCCCTCCGGGACGACGAGGCTGCGCGTGCGGTGGCTGCCGTCCTTGACCATGCCGGCCGCGGGGATGCTGACGCCGGCGCGCTCCATGGCTTCGAGGGCCACGGCAAGGTGCTGCCTGCCTCCGTCCAGGAGGATGAGATCCGGCCTCTCCCCGAAGCCGGAAGCGGCCTCCGCGTCGCCGCCGGCTTCGGTCAGCCTCGACAGTCGCCTGCCCAGGACCTCGGCAAGGGCTCCGTAATCGTCGGCGCCGGCCGTCGTCCGCACGTTGAAAGTGCGGTACTCCTTCGGCGAGAATCTGCCGTCCCTTATGACTATCATTCCGGCGGTTATGTGCTCGTCGCCGATGTTGGATATGTCGTAGGCCTCGATGCGGCCCGGCAGGGCCTCGAGCCCGAGAAGAGCGGCCAGCGAGGCCAGGGTCTCCTCGTTCTTACCCGTGTCGCGCTTTTCCTTCTCGAGCGCCTGCCTCGCGTTCTCGGCGGCCATCTCGCACAGCTTGAGGTTCTCGCCCCTGCGCGGGACGGACGCCTCGGGCTTTGCTGACCTGGCAGCCGAATCGGCGCCGCCGGATGCCGCGCGCCTGTTGCCGGCCCCGCCGCTCAGGGAGACCAGCAGCTGGCCGAGGAGCTCGGCGTCGTCGTCCGAGAAACCCGGCCCCAGCATCAGCCTGTCGGGGATCTCCCCGCAGCCCCTGTAATACTCGGACAGGAGCGACACGCAGGCCTGGACGTGGTCGGGCACGTCGGTCGGGACGACGAAGTCGAATTTCGAGACGAGCAGCCCGCCCCTTACGCAGAGCAGGCTCATGGCGGCTCCCGAGCCGTCGGCGTATATGCCTGCCGCGTCGCGGTAAGTGTCGGGCGATGCGACCGCCTTCTGCTTCTCGGACAGGCCGTCCAGGGCCCGCACGGCGTCGCGGCACCTGGCCGCGGCCTCGAACTCGCAGCGCTCAGACAAAGCCTCCATCCGCTCGGTCAGCGCGCGCCGGAGCGGCGCCGTGCGGCCCCTGAGCAGCTCGACGGCCTGGGCGACCGTCTCGGCGTACTCCTCGGGCGATACCTTTCCCGTGCATACGCCCACGCAGCGCCCCATCTGATAATAGACGCAGGGCCGGCCCCTGCCTATGTCCTCGGGGAAGCGCCTCCTGCAGGAGGGCAGCCCGAAGACCCGCTCGACCTGGCCGATGACCGAAAAAACGGCTGCGCTGCCGGAATACGGACCGAAATACCGGGCACCGTCGTCGCGGCGCTGGCGGCTCATCCTGAGCACCGGCCAGTCGCCCGCGGTGAGCTTTATATACGGGTAGGACTTCGCGTCCTTGAGCTTTACGTTGAATCTGGGGGAGTGGCGCTTGATCAGAACGTTCTCGAGAGCGAGCGCCTCGATCTCGGTGTCGCAGAACACGCACTCGAAGCGGCGCACCGAGGCTACCATTCGCTCGGTCTTGCGGGTCTTCTCGGAGTTGCCGAAATACTGCGAGACGCGGTTGCGCAGCTTCTTGGATTTTCCCACGTAAACGACGCGGTCGGACGCGTCGTACATAATGTAGACGCCCGGCGTCTCGGGAAGCTCCGACGCCTCCCTGTACAGCCTGCGCCTTATATCCTCTGCGGACCTCCCGGTCCCGGCGACCGCATCAGCCATGTCTCTCCCCCGCGCCGGCCCTCCGCCGGCAGATCTCAGTTCGTGAAAAAAAACGGGACGCCGACGGCGTCCCGCAAAAGACCGCTTCAGATCAGGTCCGTAAGGCCGGTCTTGATAAGAGTTTCGAGTCCTTCCAGCGCTTCCGCCTCGTCCTCACCGTCGGCAACCAGAGTGATTGTCATGCCCTGGGCTATGCCGATGGACAGCACGCCGAGCAGGCTCTTGGCGTTGACGCGGCGTTCGTCCTTGATCACCCATATGGAGCACTTGTATGAATTGGCCTTCTGGATGAAGAAGGTGGCGGGTCTCGCATGGAGTCCGCCCACATTGTTTACGGTAACATCGCGCTGCAGCATCTGAAGAATCCCTTCCTTTCGGCGCCGTCGGGCGGCGCCCCTCCCGGAAACATTTTGTAAAATTTAACTTATTATAACAGATGGACGGAGATAAATCAATAGTTTGCCGAAAAAAGTTGAAAGAATGTGAAAGAAATCCGGCAGTCGCCTCATCTATTCAGTCGCCGGTTCGACGCCGGTGACGGTCACCTGAAAATCGGCGGTGCGTGTGTGGAGCACTATGACGGTGCCGGCGCAGATGCGCAGGCCGCCCTTCGTAAGGAAGCCCCCGTCCCTGTCGTAGAGCTCGGCTGTCAGCGTCCCGGAGATGTCGACCAGCGTGTCCTCTGGCCAGCGGGCCTCGACGGGACCGCCGGAGGCGTCGGTGGCAAGGAAGACGGCCGGGGTCACGGAGACCGCTCCGAGGGTGCCGAGCCGGCTACCGTCGGGCAGCATTACGGCGTCGCCCTCGGCAAGCAGCGAGCCCACGGCGCTCTTTGCCGCGCTGACCTCGAACGACACGGTGCAGTCCTTCCTGTCGGCGGAGAATATGCGGTCCCACACCAGACGCAGCGCGACGGACAGGACCACCGCGATGAGTATTATTATGACGGCTATGTCGAGGGCGGTAAGCCCCCTGCCCTTTCCGGTCTTTCCGCGAGCTTCGGCCATCACCGCTCACCTCCCGTTCCCGTTCCGTTCTCGGTTATGGATATGCACGTCCCGCGCCCCGTGAAGCCCGGGAACATGCAGTCGAGCTCGGCCCCGACGGCGATCCTGAGGCCCTCGGACGAGTAGCCGTTGAGCGGATCCGAATCCGCCGTGAGGCTGACCGTCACGAGCAGGTTGGACAGCGACGGATGCGCCGACGATACGACGTCCGCGGTGGCGGGGTCGTACCTGACGACGTTGCACACGCCCACCTCGACCCCGGCGGCGACGGTGCCAAGATCGCAGCCCTCGGACGAGGTCACGCGGTCGCCCTCGCGTATGTACGAGGCGAAGTCCGGGCGGACGCCCTCGAACTCGATGACGTAAGTGATCTGGGCCCTGTCGCTCTTTCTGAGGAAGCCGGAGCCCGGCAGATACGCCAGCACGGCCAGCCCGACGCAGCACAGTATGAGCAGGATCAGGAACACGTCGAGGGCGTTGAAGCCCCGCCGGCGGCCGGAGGAACGCGTACTCCCCTGCCGGTCCTTCCGGCTCTTGGTCTTTTCGTTAGTCATAAGCAAATCCTTTCGGCGCAGACGCGCTCAGTTCTCTATGGCCACCTCGAGGTCGGCCGATTCGGGGGACACGTGCGCCGCCGGCGCGGCATCGCGCCGCGCCGCGGTACCTGCCGCGGCCGAAGCAAGACCCAGGAAGAGCCAGAAGGCGCAAAGGAGCCTGTAATTGTAGAACACCTGATCGAAGATCCCGCTGACCAGCGCCGATACGGCGCCGCCGGCGAAGGCGAGAGCCGCCGGCGAGCTGCGGCGGTCGGACTGTCCGATGCCTGCCCAACCCGTCTTTCTAAGCACAACGGCCACGGAGCATATGAAGGTGAGCAGGCCGGCGGCGCCGGTCGCTATCAGAAGCTGAAGATAGATGCTGTGGGAATGAGGCGCGGACTCGGCGCCCTGGACGGCAAAGACGACGTAAGCTTCGCGGAAGGCGTCGCCGCCGGCTCCCACGCCGGTGAGCCACACGCGGCGGACGAGATCGACCGCCCCCTTCCAAACGTCGGACCTGTATACGTTGGTCGAGTCGGACATCGACCCGACGGAGGCGAGCCTCGCGCCGAAAGTGCCGGGAAACAGGTGCGCGGCAAGGGCGGCAAGTCCGGCGGCCGGGGGCAGCGCGGCCAGCGAGAGCGGATCGGCGGACACGGCGAACAGAACTCCGCCCGCGGCAAGTCCGATCCACGAGGCGCGCGACCACGTAAGAACGTCGGCGACGAGGATGAGCGAGGCGCAAAGGAAGCCGGCAAGCTTCTGGCCGCGGACCCCGCTGCCGAACATCAGCGACAGCGCCGGGGCAAAGCCGAGGGCCAGGTAGAAGCCCGTCATGTTGGGGTTGGCGAAAAATACGGTGAGCCTGGATGTTATCTCCGGGAACTCGGAGACGTCAAGCCACCCCGAAGGAGCCCTTCCCGTCACGTAAAGGAAGATGCCGGCGGCGGCAGTAACGGTCGATGCGAGGACCTGGGCCCTGAGGCAGACCTGTACCGCCGGGCGCGACCTGATAAGGCACACGGCGAGGAAGTAGACGCACACGAAGGCCGCGGACAGCAGCGCGCTGCGGAAGGAGTCGCCCGACAGCGGGAAGGCCGACAGCAGGGTCGCAAGGCCGAAGGCCGCCGGGAAGATCTCGGAGACGCCGAACTCGGGCGCCCGCTTGCCCATGAGCAGCTTCAGCGCGTAGGCGGCGGCAACGGTCCCTATGACCGCGCACAGCGCGATAGACGGCCTTGGGAACAGGCCCGAGACCGGTACGGCAAGTATGATGAGGCCCATACCCGCCTCCGGGTATCTGAACACCGCCGAGGCGACCGCGACGGCTGCGCACGCGGCGGCCAGGTACCGAAACGGGACGAACATGGTCAGCAGGCCGAGCAGTATGCCGGCGCCGACTGCCGGGGCGAGCGCCGACGGCCCCTTCCCGTCCCGGTCAAGCTCCTCGGGCGGGACGCCGACGGGACCTGTCATGAGCGAGCGGAAGAAGTCGCTCCGCCCGAGCAGCTGGGAGAGGTTGAGCTCGGAGCCCAGCAGCGGCAGTCCGGCAAGGGCAGCCGCGGCGGCGCAGACGAGGTCCGCGTAAGAAAGAGCTCCGCCGTACTGTGTGTAATAGCGTATGAGCCAGACGACGGCGGAGTAGCCGCCGAACGAAAGCAGAAACGCCCCGAAAACGCGCGAGCGCATCAGCATGAGCCTCGCGTGCGCGGCGCCGCACAGCCTCGAGAAAGCGGAGTTCTCGATGAGCGCGGCGGTCCGTCTCCGCAGGGCCGAGAGCCGCCGCCCGAGACCGGAAGCGGCCTTCTTCGCGGCTATGCCTTCGCGGACCCTCCGGTCGGACTCGGGATACGAGCGCAGGAAGGCGCTCGCGGCTCCCCTGCGGAAGGCCGACGAGAGCCCGCCGCAGAAGCGGGACACGCCCCTGGCTATGATCCCCTTGCCTAGGAAAAAGCGTCTGACGCCGGATCTGAAGGAGGCCCAGTATCCGTTTCCGGTCTTCTTTTTTCCTTCGTTGTCGTACTCGCCGCCGGTCCCGTAAACGTCGTCTATCCCGTAGACGTCTCCGGCGGCGGCAAGGGCCGACTCCCTTTCGGGATCGGGTTCCGATCGACCGCGCATGCGGCTCCTCCTTTCATCTTTCGGTCTTTGTGCTCGCCGGACGGGCGCGCAGCGCCCGCCGCGGCGGATATCAGTCTTTCTTCAGCAGGTCGGGCCGCCTCTCGGCCGTCAGCTCGAGAGCCTTACGCTCCCTCCACTTGTCTACGGCCGCGTGGTCGCCGGACAGAAGAATGTCGGGCACCCTGACGCCGTGAAACTCGTACGGCCTCGTGTACTGCGGATACTCGAGCATGCCGCAGGCTATGCTCTCGCTCTCGTAACACTCGGGAGCCGCCAGCACCCCGTCGACGGTCCTGGCGACGGCGTCGACCAGTATGCAGGCGGGGATCTCGCCGCCGGTAAGGACGTAATCCCCTATGGAGATCTCCTCGTCGACGACCTCGTCGATGACCCTCTGGTCTATGCCTTCGTAATGGCCGCAGATTATGATCAGCCTGCCGAACCCGGAGCCGAGGCGGACTGCGTCGTCCTGCCGCAGGATCCCGCCCTTCGGCGACATGTACACGGTCCTTGTCGTAAGATCCGGGCGGGAGTCGTAAGCGGCCTTCCAGCAGGCGTACACGGGGGGCGCCGCCATGAGCATGCCCCTGCCGCCGCCGTACGGGGCGTCGTCGACGCGCCGGTTCCTGTCGGCGCTGTAATCGCGTATGTTCCAGGTCCTGATCTCGACGGCGCCGCTCCTTCTGGCGCGGCCTATTATGCTCTCGGAGAGAACTCCGTCGACGAGGGCCGGAAACAGTGTAAGAACGTCGAAGACCATCAGCCGAACATCCCTTCTATGGGCCTTACGTATACGGCGGAGCCGGGCTCGATGCGTATAACGAACTCCGGCACCGCCGGGATCATCCTGTCCCCGTCCGGGGTGGCGACGGTGTATATGTCCGAGGCGCCGGCGTTGAAGACCTCCGACACGGTGCCGTAGGCCGTGCCGGTGTCGGCGTCCACCACGGGCAGGCCGATGAGGTCGGCTATGAAGAACGAGCCCTCGGGCAGCGGGACGTCTGCGCGGTCGGCGTAGAGCACGGTCCCGCGCATGGCCTCGGCCTTATCGGCGTCGTCGACGCCCTCGAGGCGGAACAGCACGAAGCGCTTCTGGACGGAGGCCTTTGCGACGCTGACGGGGCGGAAGGTTCCGCCCTCGGCGATATACAGCACGGACAGCGAGGCCAGCACCTCGGGAGAGTCGCACCACGACTCGGCCTTTACGGCCCCGGCGGTGCCGTGGACGTTTATGATCCTGCCGCATTCGAGATATCTGTTTTTTTCCGAGCCCATGCCCTGACGCACCTCCGTTCCGGAAACGGGAACACTTTTCTAATTTATTAGTATATCACAAAGCGCGGGGCTTTTCAAGTTTTTCGGAAAGAGTTTCCGTCCGATTGCAGATGATTTCGCGAATTTGCTTTTTTCTTCTTGAAACTTGCGCTCCAATCGTGTATAATTATCTGGATAAAATCACCGGGATCGCGACCCGGTCCGGAGGTATCAAATGCTCAGTCTCTCAACGCTTCTTACGTCGACCACGGCTGCCGCCGGCAACTGGCAGACTTACGGTTCGATCATCCTGATCGTCCTCATGCTCGCAGCCATGTACTTCATCATGATCCGCCCCCAGCGCAAGCAGGAGAAGGAGGCCCAGGACATGCGCAACGGTCTCCAGGTCGGCGACGAGATCGTGACCATAGGCGGCATCGTCGGCATAATCATCTCCATCACCGACGAGACCATCACCATAATCTCCTCCCGGGACAAGACCAGGATCCAGTTCCTCAAGACTGCCGTGTCCCGCGTCCAGGTGCCCGCCGCCGAAAAGGAGGAGGAAAAGAAGCCCGACAAGGAAAAGGACAAATAAGCTCCCCGGATTGCCCTTTTTCCCGCCGGCCGTCTCAACGATGTGCACAGTTTGCCACTCGTTCAATTGTGCATTCTTCCAAAACCTCAACCGCCTCTCAAAAGCCGTTGATTTTTAATGCTCCTGCATGCTATAATATAGTGTATTGCATAACTGCGCGGCCGTCCGCCGCCGCGCCGCACGCGGCGCGCCACAGTCTATCAAGGAGGAATCCCCCCACCATGACAAAGCGAATCACAGCCCTCATCCTTGCGCTGATAATCACAGCCGCCTGCCTGGCGGGCTGCCACGACCGCAAGATCGACGGAGAGAACGTTAAGGGCGCCGAGATCGCCATAAGCCTCGGCGGCACCGTATACGAGCTCGACCCCGCCCTCTGTCTCAACAACGACAGTGCGCTTCAGATCTGCGGCCTGCTCTACGACACCCTCTTCGTCCTCGACTCCGACGGGAAAGTTAAGGAAGGCATCGTGAGCGACTACACCATAGTCAAGAACGAGAAGAACAACGAATACTCCATGGAGCTGCAGCTCCGCGACAAGAACTTCTGGTCCGACGGCATCTACGTATGCGCCGAGGACGTCATCTTCGCGTGGAAGCGCATCCTAGACCCGTCGTTCAACAGCGACGCGGCCTGCCTGCTGTTCGACATCAAGAACGCCAGCGAGGCCAAGCAGGGCGACTGCTCCATCGACGACGTCGGCCTGTTCGCCGTCGACGAGCTCCTGCTCCGCGTCACCTTCACCGGAGACATAGATTACGACAGATTCATCCGCAACCTCACGAGCGTCGCGCTCGCCCCGCTGCGCGAGGATATAGTCACCAGGAACGCAGACTGGTCCAAGAAGCCCGCCACCACGGTGTGCTCCGGCCCGTTCATGCTCCGCCGTATCAACTACGGCTTCGACGGCTCCAACCTCGTCGACGCCTCTTACGCCAGCCTCGTTCTCGAGCGCAACCCCTTCTACCGCCGCTCCAACGACGCCAAGTACATCGACACCTCCGTCACTCCCTACAGGCTCATAATCGACCTGTCCGCCACCGGCGAGGAGCAGCTCGAGAGGTTCGCCCGGGGCGAATGCTTCTTCATCAACGACATCGCTCTTTCGGCCCGCGCGAATTATAAGGACACCGCCGTCGTATCCGACCTGCTCTCCACTAACTCCGTGTTCCTGAACGAGGACGCGGACATCGCCAAAAAGGACGGCACCACCGAGAAGCTGTTCGCCGACAAGAACGTGAGACTGGCTCTCTCCAAGGCCATCGACCGCCAGGCCGTCGCCGACGCGCTGGTCTTCGCCCGTCCCGCCACCGCCCTCGTCCCCTACGGCGTGTTCGAGACCGACTCCGCCAAGAGCCTGTTCCGCAGCGTCGGCGGCGACATCATCGCCGCCGGGGCCGACCTCTCCGCAGCAAAGAGCCTGCTCTCCGGCATCGATCCCTCCGCCTACACCTTCTCCCTCATGGTCAAGGGCACCGACGAGACCCACGTCAAGATCGGCGAGCTCATCGTAGCCGCCTGGACCGGGCTCGGCTTCAACGTGACGCTGAACGCGGTCATGCCTTACATCAACGACGAGAAGCTCTCCGGCGAGGACGTTAAGGACATCTACGACGACACCTTCGACGAGAGGTATTACGCCAACAGGTACGAGGCGGCGCTCGCCGACCTCCAGGCCTACTCCCCCGACGCGTTCACCGTCCTTGCCCCCTTCGCGGCCAGGTTCTCCGGCCAGGGCCAGGATATGACCAGCTCCGAATACATCGACGTCCCGCATAAGACCGGCTTCGCCGACGAGGCCTACGACGCCGTCATCGAACAGGCTTACGCCGAAAAGGATCCCGCCGCCCGCGCGACCCTGCTCCACTCGGCCGAGACCTCCCTGCTCGAGGCCATGCCGGTCATCCCCGTGGTCTTCAATCAGGACGCCTACCTGATCTCCTCCGATCTTTCAAAAGTCGGCATCTCCTACTACGGCTTCAAGATCTTCACGAAGGCCGTGCAGAAGAACTGGATAGACTACATCGAGACCCTCCCGCCTAAGGAAGAGGACTCCGAGCCCGCCTGACGCGGCGCCCCGGCCCTGCGCCGGACGCACGGCCGTCGGCTCCCCGAAGCCCGTGACAGATAAGATCATTCATCCGCCGGATCCTCTCGCCGAGGTCCGGCGGATGCCGTTTTACAGCTCCGGGGCCGGCTCTCTTCCCGCTTCTGTGAGCCTCCGCGTCCGACTTTTTTCAGGCATTCCGACTTTTTTCCCGCATTTATTGACTTACAGTGAAAAACATTGTATAATAAATTAATTATACGCGCGCATAGATGCCGGCGGGCTTCAGGACCCGGCCGAAGCTGACAGGAGGAGCACATGAGACCCGATATCTTCGACATTTTCTTCATCACAGGACAGAGCAACGCCTCCGGAGCTCGGGACAGCGCGACCGACCCCGAGACAGAGCGCGAGAACGCGGTCGTCCCCGAGCCGGGCACGGCCTACTGCCTCGACGTCTCCTCAAAGAACCAGAGGAGCGAGATCTACGACCTCAACAGGGGCCGCTCGGGCATAGCCCCCGCCCTTGCGCTGCGCTGGAACGAGCTGACGGGCCGCGGATGCTTCGTGGTCCAGACCGCGGTGTCCGGATCGCCGATCCAGAGATGGACACCCGGCGAGAGCCGGCTCGCGGCCACGGGAATGAACTTCCTCGACAACACGCTCGAGACCGCCGAGTACGTGCTGTCGCTCGGACAGGACGGTACCGGAGAATACCGCTTCGGAGACATCTATTACATCTGGTGCCAGGGCGAGACCGGCCAGGCCCACGAGTGGGCCGGAGACCACTGGATCATGCCCGGGATAAGGCTCATAGACACAGACAGCTATTACACCCGCTTCGAGCGCTTCCACAGCGCCTTCCTCGAAAAGGTGCCGGTGCGCCTCGGTGCCATTATGCTGGTCCGCACCATTCCCCGCAAGAGCTCCAGGCATAGCCTCGAGCTCGGGCTGCTCACCGACATGGTCCCCTCGAAGCAGGCGCAGTACACCGCCCACGCCTGCCACGGCGACACCCTGCGCATCATGTCCAGGATCTGCGACATCGCCAGGATGGAGACGACACCCGGCCCCGGAGCCGGCTTCCTCAAGGGCGACAACGTCCATTATAAGAAGAAGGGCTACAACGCCCAGGCCAGGGAGCTCGCCGAGAACATATACAGGTTCATATCGCCCGACACCGACAGAACGCCGGTCTCGCTCGAGTGGCTCGCCCCGGACGGCCGCACCCCCATGAAGGAGGGACAGATCCTGCCCGTCGACTGCGCCAGAGGCGCGCTTACGGCGGCCGTCGTCCTCCCGCTCTGGGCGGATAATACCGCGATCTCCTTCACAGCCGGCCCCGGCGCCGAAGGCGTGTGCTCCGTCGACCGCTACGGAAAGATCACTTTCGCGCCCGGAACGCCCGTCGGGACCAGGGTCCCCGTGACCGTCAAAGCGGACTGCGGCTTTTCTCTCACGGTGGTAGCCGAGTGCGCCCCCGCGGCCCCCGCCGACGAGGTCGCCTCGGGCATCGTCACGGACTTTGTCTGGAACTTTGCCTCGTCCGGCCTCACCGAATACAACAGCTACAACAACCTCCTTCCCGGCGAGAACGCCGCGTACGAGCTTCTCCCGGAAGGCATACGTCTGCAGACGAACTGGCTCGAGCCCGAACGCACGCTCCACGTGTCCGACAGATACGACTGGAAGCTGCGCTGGAAGGGCGAGATGTCCTCCCAGCTCAGGATCATGTCCGGCGACCAGTCGCGCATCGACACGCGCGTCGAGGGGAACGACGGCACCTGCGTGCGCTTCTGCACGTCCGAGAACCGCGTCTTCGAGCTGCCTTACAAGGTCGAAGCCGACGAAAACGGAAGGGCCGCCGAGGATCTCACCCTCGCCTACGAAGCCGCGGCGCGCCGCCTCGTCCTCTCCTGCGGCGGGACCGAGATCTCGTCCGTTCACGTCGACGGCGTGTTCAGCGGCAGCTTCCGCCGCCTGCTGGCGCCCTCGTCCGGAGCCTTTGCGCTGGTCGAGACCACCATGCTCGTCGAGCGCGACAACGCCTGAACCAGGACCGGAGTTTTCACCATGGAAGAAAAAGAGATCCAGGGCAATTTCATACACGACATAATCGACGAGGATCTGGCCGCCGATCCCGGACTGCGGATCCACACCCGCTTCCCGCCGGAGCCAAACGGCTACCTGCACATCGGCTCGGCCAAGGCCATACGCATAAACACCCAGGTCGCCAGAAAGTACGGCGGTCTGTTCAATCTGCGCTATGACGACACTAATCCCGCCAAGGAGGGCGACGAGTACGTCCGCTCCATCTACGAGGACCTGCTCTGGCTCGGCTGCAGGCCGGACGGCGGCGTGTTCTACGGCTCGGACTACTTCGACCGCTGCTACGAGTTCGCCGTGAAGCTGATAAAGGACGGGAAGGCCTACGTCGACGACCTCTCCGCCGACGAGCTCCGCGAGTACCGCGGCTCGCTCACCGTGCCGGGGCGCGAATCGCCGTACCGCGGCCGGTCGGTCGAGGAGAACCTCGACCTCTTCGAGCGCATGAAGAACGGCGAGTTCCCCGACGGCTCCCGCACCCTGCGCGCGAAGATCGACATGCAGAGCCCCAACATGAACATGAGGGACCCCGCCATCTACCGCATACTCCACACCCCGCACCACCGCCAGGGAAACAAGTGGTGCATATATCCGCTGTACGACTTCGCCCACCCGATCCAGGATGCGCTCGAGGGCATAACGCATTCGCTGTGCTCCATCGAGTTCGAGAACCACAGGCCGCTCTACGAGTGGGTCGTCGACAACATCGGCTTCGAGAAAAAGCCCAAACAGCGCGAGTTCGCCCGCCTGAACGTCACCCACACCGTCATGAGCAAGCGCTATCTGCGCCAGCTCGTCGAGACGGGCCTCGTAGACGGCTGGGACGATCCCCGCATGCCCACGCTCTGCGGCCTCCGCAGGAGGGGCTACACTCCTTCCGCCATCTTTGATTTCGTCGACCGCGCCGGCGTCGCAAAGACCTACAGCGTCGTCGACATAGAGCTGCTCGAGCACTGCATAAGGGAGGAGCTCAACGCCACGGCGCCGAGGCGCATTGCCGTGCTCAAGCCCCTGAGGCTCGTCGTCGACAACTACCCCGCGGACAGGACCGAGACCTTCACCCTGCCCAACAACCCGCAGGATCCCGGCGCCGGGACCCGCGAGCTGCCTTTCGGGCGCGAGCTGCTCATTGACGCCGACGACTTTGCCGAGGTCCCGCCTCCGAAGTTCTTCAGGCTCAAGCCCGGCGGCGAGGTGCGCCTCATGGGCTCCTACATCGTTAAGTTCGAGTCCGTCGAGAAGGACGAGGACGGCAACATCTCCGCCGTGCACGTCAGCGCCGACCTGGAGACCGGCTGCGGCAATCCCGCCGACGGGCGCAAGGTCAAGGGTACCATCCACTGGCTCTCGGCGGCCCACGCGGTGCCCGTCACCGTCATGCTGTACGACCATCTGTTCACCCTCGTCAACGTCGACGAGATGCCAGAGGACAAGACATACAACGATTACCTGAACCCGGATTCCGTAATAAAGCTCGGGAGCGCCGCCGTCGAGCCCTCGCTCGCC
>JAEEGL017043676.1_pt1 | contig 14836 bp, 10 predicted proteins | sample 9134231 | NCBI WGS metagenome assembly JAEEGL01 (sample SAMN16246548, study PRJNA631951) | gut metagenome | biome: gut microbiome; feature: rumen; material: fiber-attached | host: Bos | place: Iran: Karaj | collected 2018-10 | reverse complement strand
ACGCTCCTCACGCCTCAGCTTCAGGAACTCAGCGGCATTCATCGGCTCCAAGCCCTGATACTTGCGCTTTTCGTTGATGGCGGCCTTCATGAAGTTAGTCATCGAGACGCCGGGAATCTCAACGGGATACTGGAACGACAGGAACAAACCTTCGTGGGCCCTGTCCTCAGGCTTCATCTCCAACAGGTTCTTGCCATTAAAGTAGGCTTCTCCCTCTGTCACTTCATAGAGCGGATTACCTACCAATACGGCACTTAGCGTCGATTTGCCTGAACCGTTGGGCCCCATAATGGCATGTGTCTCACCATCGTTGATGACGAGGTCGATGCCTTTCAATATTTCTTTCTCGCCGATGCGAGCATGTAAGTTCTTAACTTCTAACATAATGTATTATTGCATGCTTTAGGCTGCAAAGGTACGAAAAAAAGTGAAAAGTGAAGAGTGAAAAGTGAAAAATTTGCTGCCGCAACACCAATTTCTTCGTCTCTCACCTCCTCACTTTCTCACCAACTCACCTTCTTACTTCCTCACCTTCTCATTTAAGTCACACGCCGCCGCCACGCTGCCAGCCTCTAACAGTCGCTGCTGAGCTTCGTCATAGCTCAAGCCCAGCATCTCCATGAGCATACGGGTGCCGCGATCCACCAGTTTGGCATTCTTCAGTTGCATCTTTATCATCCGGTTGCCTTTGACGCGACCCATACGGATCATGAGGGCTGTAGAAATCATGTTCAGCACCATTTTCTGAGCCGTACCACTCTTCATGCGACTGGAACCAGTCACAAATTCCGGGCCGACAATCGTCTCGATGGGATAGTCGGAAGCCTGAGCCAACGGCGTGTTGGGATTGCTGGTAATGCAGCCCGTCATCAGGCCGTTCTGCTTGGCCAGCTTGATGGCACCGACGACGTAAGGTGTTGAACCAGAGGCTGCAATGCCCAATACGGTGTCTCGTGACGTGGGCTCATGGGCCTGCAGGTCCTTCCAGCCTTGGTCTGTAATGTCCTCAGCCTTCTCGACTGCGTGGCGCAAAGCCCTGTCACCTCCGGCAATGATGCCTATCACCTTGGTGTCGGAAACGCCAAATGTGGGGGGCAACTCGCTGGCATCCAGCACACCTAACCGGCCACTGGTGCCTGCACCGATGTAGAACAGCCGGCCACCTCGCTTCATGCGTTTCTCCAATGCCTCGACGAAGGGCTCTATTTGTGGAATAGCGCGCCTGACAGCCTCGGCAACGCGATAGTCCTCTTCGTTGATGTGCTGCAGCAGTTCCGACACCGACATCTCTTCCAGATGGTCGAACCGCGATGGCTGTTCCGTAATCTTTAATCCCATGTTGTACTGCTTCCTTAATCAGAGTGACAAAGGTACGAAGAATAGTCGAAACCCACAAATATTTTGCCTAAAAACTGCATTGACCCCCTCGGCGGGCTTCCCCAGTCGGATAAATCAGAATTGACCCCCTCGGCAGACTTATCCGAGTCGGATAAACCGGAATTGACCCCCTCGGCGGACTTATCCGAGTCGGATAAATCAGAATTGACCCCCTCGGCGGGCTTATCCGAGTCGGATAAACCGGAATTGACCCCCTCGGCGGATTTTTACGAAGCATATAAGCGGAAAAATTTGGAGTTATCAGTTATTATTCGTATCTTTGCCCACACGAAACGAATGATAACCTAAAAAAATAAAGAATATGAAGAAGACATTTTTGACTCTGGTGTGCCTTCTGACGATGGCGGCAACGGCGCAGGCTCAGCACAAGTTGGGCGAAATTATTGAACTGGACGGTGTCAAGGGTATGGTGTTCAAGCTGGATGCCAGCGGTGAGCACGGCCTGGCTTTCAGCGTCGACAAGTGTGAGGAAAGCTGGCTGGCCGACAAGACCGCCAAGTACGAAACGGGCGCCTTCTACGAGGACGACGGCGAGAAGAACCTGAAGAAAATCGCGGAGTATATCAAGGCTGAGAACCAGCAGTGGGAGGATTTCCCGTACTTCAAATGGTGTAAGGAGTTGGGGCCGGGATGGTATCCGCCAGCCAAGGACGAATTGTCAGAACTGATTAACTTTATTACCGGCAACGGGCTGAATTATAACCATAAGCGTTGCAAGAAGCTGAGCGAAATCCTGGACAAGGCTGGTGGCGACAAGCTGTACAGCGGATTTACCAAGTCGCCATACCTGTACTTCTCATCGACCGAGGCTGAGAGCGGATTCGTATTCGCGATGGTGTTTGTCGAGAATGTTGGCAGTTCCTTAGTCGGTCAATCCTTGCTTGGCGGCGGCCCGAAGGGTAAGTACAAGCTGCAGCCCTATCAGAAGCGTCAGCCCGGAGGCAAGGCGCTGAACATTGTCGGCAATCGTGCTATACACAAATTCTAAGGCTATGGGGAAAAAGGTTTGTCTGACGCTGGCGCTGATGGCCGCATGGACAGTTGCTTTGGCGCAATTCAGCAACGTGAAGAAGGGCGACATCATAGAGCTCGACGGACAGAAAGCCATTGTATGGCAGGTGGACGAAAGCGGCGAACATGGTTGCGCGATGGGTGTCAAGCCCCTACGCGGCGTCGATGATGCGTGGTGTAAGAACAAGAAAGTGGCTGACAGGCTGCCAAAGATGGATAACGACAACGATGGTATGGCCAACACCAAGGCGCTGATTGATTTTGTCAAGAGGGAAAATCTGAAGATGGCTGACTTCCCTGCCTTCGACTGGTGCAGCAAACTGGGTCCAGAATGGTTTATCCCTTCCGTCAAGGAGTTAGAAGGGTTTATCAACTTCTGGTTGGGCAACGAGCAGGAGATGGACTGGGACATTGACGACGAGGCGGAACAGACCCTCGAAGACGACAAGCCCTACTATAAGCAAATCAATGTCAAGATGCTCGATGCGGGTGGCATCTCGTTTATCAATGGCGTGTTTACATCGTCGCTCGACGCCGAGGGCAAGGTCTATGTGTTCTCGTACAACAGGAACAATAACACCTGGAAATTCAGCAAGCGTAGCCCGCTCAGAGTAGGGAAGATGATGGTGGCACGCGCATTCAGGAAATTCTAAACCGCTATGAGACGTTTACACCTATATATATTTATATTATGTCTGGCGCTGATACCTTTGCAGGGCATCAGGGCGCAACAGGCCGACCTCGACAAGTATCATCGCAGTTCGTTATATTCGCTGATGCTGAAACACCCTGAGAAGGAGTTCGGGCCGGAAATCGTCGAGGCGTTCAAAAGCATTCCCATACCGGATAAGTATAACGACCACACGCTGAAACTGACCGTGTTTCCGTCGCCTGTGCTGCAAAAGCTGTCGAAGGACGAAATGGAGGGAGCCTTCAAGGATGCGATTACCAAGCTGATGAACCGCAACAAGATAGCCCGCCGTATGGTTGAGAAATGGTTCGACAGGGATAGCAAGACGGGGGCTATGGACATGAAACTGGTTATGGAGCGAGGACTCTACGACGCATCGATACTGGACGTACGGCAAGCGCAGAAATCGGCCCGAGGTACAGCCATACTGGCTGATGCGGGCGAGGAACTGCTGAACCATACCTACGTCTTGGTGAACGACATACGCTATGCCGACAAGGAGGTCGAGAAGTCGATAGTGGGCGGTGCCCTGATGGCGGTAAGCCTGGTCGGCCAGTTTGTGCCGTTAGGCAACAATGTGACGAATATGGTTACGGGGACAGCCCTCATGAACGACAAAGTTGCCGGTTTTAAGGTGCTGGTAACGTCGTATCTGTACAAGTTAGAGTGGAACGAAGAGATAGCCGGCACATTCTATAACACCATGTGGATGGACGAGAACTCCCTTGATGCAGCCGTCAAGAAGGTCTTCGAGGAGGACAAGGATCTGTTCCGCCTGAAATATCTGGGGAATGCCACTGTGTTTAGCGGAAAGACAGCCCTGGGAGGTGTCAAAAGCGAGAAGGACATGTTCTTGAAAGTATGTACGCGAGCCATTGACCGCAGCATTACTGAACTACAGCAGCACTTCGACGAATTCAAAGTCTTCTCTCCACTGATGTCAATCGACCCCCTCTACGCCTACATCGGCATGAAGGAAGGTGTTAACGAGGATTCGCGATACGAAGTGCTGGAGCGCACTGTTAACGCTGAGGGCAGGACGGAATATAAACGGGTCGGCATCATCAAACCCGAGAAAGGCAAGATATGGGACAACCGTTTTATGGCTGCCGACGACAATCTGGAAGGTTCGGACCTGGAGTATACGACATTCAAGAAAGTGTCAGGCAAGAACTTCTATCCTGGTATGCTCATCAGGGAAATCAAATAGAGAGAATGAGGTGAAAGGTAAGAGGTGAGACTTTACCTCTGTCTATTTCAATACGAGGGTGGCGTGCCCAAGTCCGTCGGAGACAATCTGTACGGATATCTTGTAAGGCTCGCCACTCAGTTGTTTGCGCAGACCATTGAGCCAACGGCGAGTGTCGAGTGCCATACCGTTGTCGGCATAGAGTGGAATGCGAACCTGCTCAAAGACCATCTGCTTGTCGTTAGCATCGCCCATGCTATAGCGATGGTTGACGGTGTTCACAGCCATCCACTCGTCGATAATATCCGTCAGTTCCTTGCCATCATATTCGCGTTCAAGACTCTGGGCACCTTCACAACGGATGGTGATAGAAACCTCGCGACCATTCTGCAACAGGTCGTCGAAATGAGCCTGAAGCTGGTCGGCAAAGTTATCCATACGCTCCAAGACAGCCTCTTCCAGCAAGACAGGAATCTCGGCAGAGAATGACGGCTTGCCCGTGCCGCTACTGTTGGCGACCTGCTTCATCGTATAAGAATCCAGACCACGTAGTGTATAGGTGATAGAGTTCTTGGGACCAGTCTTGTTGACCTTCCATCCCACTTCAAGCAGGAGGTCGGTACGGGCAGCACCCACATTCTTCAACGACTGAGAGAGGTCCTTCAACGGGAATTTGCGATCGCTCATCAGTTCGCCAATCTTTGACACCACGCTGAACAAATCCTGACTACCACTCCAAGCAGCTTCGTAATCGGGCACCTTCTTGCCATTCTCGTCTTTGGTGAACCCATTTGCCATACACCACGAATCGGCAGGAATCACCATCAGTGTGGGACGTTTGGTATTGCCCAGCTGGTCAGCCTTCAGCACGCCTTGAGTCATGAGATCCTTGCGCAACTGATCGCACTTGACGCTAACGGTGGCTGTAACCTTAAACAGGTTCTTGCCCATTTTAGTGACCGAGCGTGAGGTCGTCTCAGCCTGACCATACTGCTGGTAGGGCTGACGGAAGAAATGGTTGAAGAAACCAGCGTTCTGTGTCTCGATAAGGGCACTGCCTGCCAACGGACGCTGATGCTGACGATTGCCGGCACTCTCGAATCCGCGGAACAGCACACCATGAACAGCACACTTGGTGAGTTCCTGATCGGTGGCATCCTCGACCTTCTTGGCATCCATCGTCACCTTGACTAAATAGGTGCCCTGAACGCCCGTTCCTGCTCCCTCAATGGCATAGTCGGGGATGGTATATGGCTCGGCACTCGACGGGATGGCAGGCCCTTCCTTGCTGGCCTTGGTGGTGGCTGTGACCACACGAGTCTCATAACTCCTGGCAGCACGATTGGCCATTTTCCACGAACGCCACGACTCGTCGCCCATAGGTCCTGCGACGCTTGGTGTCTGGCTCTTGCCGTTCTCAAGTATTGAGTTCTGCTTCACTTGTTTTGTCACATAGTCACCAAGGTCGCCAAGGGTGACACTACCGCCAGTCTCGTTGAGTTTGTTAAGGACGAAATAGGTGAACATACCGTGGTTATGCCCCTTGTACGGATAGGCAGTCTCGTTGCCCTGTGCGGCTGAGAACACCACCATGTTTCCCTTGATGGGTTCACTCTTGGCCTTGATAGCCACGCCTCGGCTCGACGCCAACATCTGTCCGTCGCGCTTTGCTCCACTGAAACAGGCGTCGAGGAACACCATAGTGCGCTGAGCCCGCATGCCATTCAGCCGGTCATAGAGCTTCTTGGTACTCAGTCCGCTCTTCGGGTCGCTGCTATAGCCGTCGACGGGCAACAGATAAGCTTCCTTGCTGGATTCGTCAGGCATACCGTGACCACTATAGTAGACTATCGCCTGAGCCTGGCTGTCATGAGCCTTCACCACCTGCGTCAACCACTCCAACTCATGGTTCATATCGTTGAGTGTGGCATCCGGCACTCGATGGATGTTCTTGGCAGGTATGCCAAGGGTTTTCTCACAATAAATGGCAAACACCTCGCCATCGTTCAGAGCAAAGGGTACTGACTCTTCGTGCTTGTAGTTCTCGTTAGAAACGACCAGCACAAAAGTCTTGTCTTGCACTTCAGTATTGACAGGAATACGGGTATCAACCTTGTCGTCGGCCCACATAAACAGGCAAGTTATCGACACTAATAGCACTAAGGAAAATCGCTTTGTCATCATGTTTTGAGTTATTTAAGTGCAAATATAAGCACTTATACCTTATTTATATATAAAGCGATGTCTGTTTTACATTTATTTAACTACCGGAAGATTCTATGAGGGGAAATCTTTCACATAAAAAAGTGATCAGCAGGAAATAATCCCGCTGATCAAATCACCTGTTTTTATATAGTCATTTAGCCTGCTTATTGGTCATTCTTCATCAAATACCATTCCGTTTTCTCGATACCACTTGATGTTGACCACTCCAAGAAATCTGGGTAAAGAATACTTATTTCTTTTCTTTCATTTTGATACCTTAGAATCGTGTTTTTGAAACTATCGATGGTAATGCCGGAAAGGAAGAATGCGAAAGGATAGTCGCTGTCACGAACGTAGTATTTCAGATTATTGGGATCAGAATAATCAGAAGCGTCACTGTCCTTTCCGAAATAATTGAAATTCATTTTCCCTGTAGGAGCCTCGAAGGGGATATGTACTTCCCATTGCTTGTCGTCGGCCTCCTGACGATAGATAAAGGGCTCAACAGTAGCCAAATCATTGGAGGAGGTCAAGCCTTTGCTATAATTCAGTTCCAGAATATACGTCGATCCTATTTCACCCTTGACATCGTTTGTGAGATAATAGACATATCCCTCTTTTATTCCCAACTCTGCATTCGCATGATCTTTCTCTACAGTATATTCCACTTCTACCGCTTCATTGGAACCGGCAGCTATTTTCTTCATCACGATGCTTGAAGGCTTAACTTTTGTCATCAGTTTCATAGCCAGACCGCTCGTCAGAGTGACGTAGTTCTGATAGGTGGTCAGATAGAAATTCTCCTGATAGATCTTGAATTTCGACTCATTGCTCGACTTCGACATAACTTTCTCATGCTTGAAATCGACAACAACGTCATTCATGTCGTAGTCACCCATTTTGGGCCACAAATCCTCAAAGGCATAGACGCCTGACGTGACGCTTCTGTTTTCCTCGATCTTTGGCAGCGGTGTGAATGCGTTGATAGGTTTTAAGGCGAAAATCACATCATCATAGTCCTCGTCGTTACAAGCATCCTCAAAGGCAATAATGGCATATTGATCGCCATTGGGTGCATTATAGGCGAACTTTGCCGAACGGCTCAGCCCCTCTTCATTAGGAATCTTATATTCTTTTACGTAAGCAGTTCCAAATGGCTCGGGACTGCAATAAGAAAGACCGTTTGTAGAAGTACCCCATACGTTATACTTTCTATTGCTGTCGGTATAATTTTTAATGCCAAAGCCTTCGCCTTGCATAGCCCATCCGTTCGCTTTCAAGATGAAACCGATTTTAATACCGGCAGGAAACGTGGTGGTAGCATCTTCCAGCTTGTTTTCGCCTTCCTCTGCAATATGTGGATAATACATCAGTTGTACAGCATCACCACGCTGGAGACCTATATTTCCCATGAAACTCTGATTTGCCTTTAACCTCTTCCACTTACCATCCTGGGTGTTTGGGAACAACATGATGATGTTCAGGTCGGTTGTTGATTTCGGCTCATCGCCCGGCATATAGTAATAATAGCCCAACGTGCTGTTCCAGCAAGTGTTGCCACCTAACATGGTAATGGTCACTCCCGACGCCTTCTCCAACGTCAGGTCGGAATGATTACGATATTCAATGTTACAAGGCTTGTTAGAATCTATAGCTTGACTAACGGCAGAGAACAACTCATCCATTTCCTGCTCTGTACAAATGAGGTCTCGCTGTTCCTCCGTCAAATTTGTCTTGTCAATCAGATAATTGGGAACACCGCTATTAGAATCCCATGTTCCCAATGGTGTCACCCAATCTTTATAAATTCGTTTAATTAAATTTCCCTTATCGTCAATATTGTATGACAAATAGCGCTTATTTGACAAGTCGTTGGTCTGAGTACCAGCACGGCGTGTGATTGCAGCGCGGTTTCTGGTTGATGAAGCCTTGGTAGCCACGGCCTGGGCTACACCATTTCGGATGTCTGCCTCCATCAGATACTCTGATACATAAAAATTGCCCGTTACCACATACAGGCGCTTTGCGTATGTTGGCAACTGGATGTTCATGTTGAAAACGCCTTCCTCATTGGTGTAATCCTCATAAATAGGATTGATGCTCTCATCAAGATGTTCATCCTCACCTTCTCCGACAAAAGGATTTTTGTGATAAATACTAAAGAAAACAGGGCCATAGGTCTTAAACGAAGAATAGTCTACAGTTAGTTTTACATTCTGAACTGTAGAAAAATCGAACGAGTTGGCCTTCTTAGCAGGTGTTTGCTCGTTTACTAACTCAGGGTTATACACATTCTTGTCCATACAGGAGACTATCAATGCTGATAATAGAACCCCCAAAACAACCTTTACACTTTTGTTTAATCGATACATATATTATAAATGGTTAAAATTGTAATTAATAATTTTTTGGGTGCAAAAGTACACTCAATATTCAAAATAGTGCATATAAATTAAGCAATAAACATATAAATCAATAAAATTTTCCCAATTTACATTGTTTTTTTACCGAAAATATATTAATTTTGCAACGATAACACAAAAAACGGGATGATAAACAACGAATACTATTGGTACGGAATCTCCATGGCCTGCTATATTCTCTCATGCTGGTTTTTCTCCATCATGAGAATCTTTCATACTTGCCAGCAGCCAAAAGAACACAGGTCTTACATTTGGCCAGACCGCAAATTACAGGCAATCATATACATGATGGCTACATGTATGTTGCCCTATGTCATCGATCCGACAAATAATGCTGCATGGCTGTTGGCGAAATGCTATTATCCAACCACCTATTATTTTTATTGTGGTGTATTGTTCTTCATGTTTTTCGGCTCTGTGAAACAACGAAACAAATGGAAAACTCTCAGTTGGGTGGCGGCAATCTTTGTCATTATTGCTATGGCTCCATTGGTCATCAATGCCTTGATTCCAGGTGGATTCCTCAATGAAAAGGGTTTGGAGTTGCAGATGTGGCTGGTTAAAATAGTGAGTTTACTCATGTTCCCTTACTGTTTTTTTTCGATGTGGAAAGTATGGCAATGTATTTTGGAATCCCGCGACGATAATTATTCCAATCTCGACGACTTTCCTTTGGCATACGCCAAACGTGTTTGGCTTTCACCTATCCTCTTGACACTATTCATTTGGCCAGCCTTCTTGACAGACAGTCCGAGGGTTATGGCCTGGATGAACCTGCCCTTGACGATTTTCAATGTTGTCTTGCTTATCAACGTGATGCCAGCCTGGAGACGCGGTATTATCATGTCTCACTCTGAAGAGATTGAAGAATATGAAGAGGAAAGCCACGAGCGTTTATTCATGGAGGAACGCATGAATCAGATAGCAGAGAAAATAGAGAAATACATCAAGGAAAAACAAGGTTATCTTGATCCTCACTTGAAGATGGATACTATCGTTGAATATTGCGGTACAAATCGAACATATGCTTCACGGACCCTCAAAGAACGTTTTGGCGGCTTCTTCAACTATGTCAATCAATTGCGCTTGGAGCATTACGAACGATATCTGCAGGAACACAAGAACACGACAAAAGAAGTTGCTGCCCAAGAGTCTGGATTCAGTTCCTATCAGGCCTATTACAAAGCTGCTCAGCGACTCAAAGAACAAATATAATATGAAAAGAATTGTATTGTTGACTTTAATGGTCATAATTGCTTCAGTACTGTGCGTTCATCCCGTTCAGGCACAGGTCAAGAAAGTGAGTGGTACCTATAAATACTATGGTGACCCCAACATGTCTGTCAAGGAGGTAAAGGCTGCTGCTATTGAAAATGCCCGCATACAGGCGTTAGCAAGTGAGTTTGGCACGCTGTTCACGCAAAACACGCTACAGGAGGAGGACTTGAAGGACGGCAAGGAGCATAGCACTTTTATGCAAATGAATGCCGCCGAGGTGAAAGGTGAATGGTTGGAAGACTTGAAAGATCCGGAAATTCTCAGCGAAGAACTTGTCAATGGTGCATTGGTGGTTGAGGTCCGTGTGACCGGACGTGCCCGTGCCATCAGCAACGAGACTGTGGAATTTGAAACGCTCACCCTGCGCAACGGTACGACGAAGCGCCATGCCGATACCAATTTCATGGAGGGCGATGACATGTATCTATATTTCAAAGCACCTGTTGACGGCTATGTGGCTGTTTATCTGATAGATGAAACGCAGACGGTATCGTGTCTGATTCCTCATGAGGACGATGGCGATGGCCAGCAACCAGTTGAGCATGGGAAAGAGTACATCTTCTTCTCAACACAGCATGATGAGGACTTTCATGGCGAAGACGGACTAAAGATTACATGCGAAGACGACAGAATAGAGCTGAATCACATTCATGTCATCTATTCGCCAAATTCATTTTTCAAGGTCAACGACCAGCAGGGGAAACAGTTAGGCTACGACAACCTTCACCGCCCTCGACAGTTGAGCTTGAAAGAGTTCACGCGGTGGATGAGCAAGCTGAGTGGTCATGATAATAGGATGGGGCGCAAGGTTATCCAAATTAAGATTAAGAAACAATAAAAGTGATTATTTAAGCCAGAAGAGACCTTTGCCAGGCAGGTTTCCTCGTTCTTTTAGTGAACTTAGCTTGCCGTTTCTCATGTCGATTTTGACGACTTTTAGTTTTTTGTCGACAGGTAGAGTGTTGTCAGTATCATTATAGATCAGTTCGTCTTGTGAACCATAGAGGCGATAGATACCTTTTCCGGCTTGTGAGTTGTCAACCTGCATGGTAGTTATGGCTTTCAGGAGTGCTTCGTCTTTAATAGAGATGTTAGTACATGAACCTCCAGCCATCAACGAGGCCCACGACATTTCTGGTGCTTTCTGAGCGAAATAGACGATGGCCTTGTCAGGATACTGTAAACGATACTCTGAAACAGCACGATAAACATCCTCAAAACGGGTACTGCCTGTACGTATCTTTCTGGCATATTGACGTGGAGCCATATTGACACCACCAGGAGGTGCATATTCGCCTTTATTATGATAGAACCACTGTTCGATGTCGATGATATCGACGATTTTTGAGCGCTTGGGGTCTTTGAGGATAGCGTCCTGAACATCTTTATTGACAGCCAGATCAACCAGAACTTTGCCATTCGCGAGTTCCCATTCAGCAATGACGTCGAGCCAGAACTGTACAAAGTGCAGTGGACCCGTAAACTCTTCACCAATGGAGTGGATGACATTAGGCTGACCTTTGAAGGCATCTAACGTCTGACGGATATACTGACGATGCAGTTCGCGCAAGGTTGGATTCGTGATGTCATAGAACTGGATGGCAGTGAAGATGCGCTTGTCACCGGTATAGTTCACAGGCTCTGTGAATGGCGTGTTGTTCACGTTGTTAGCTGTACGCCAAGGACAGTCAGCCCAATGTGCACCGGCTTCCAGGATATTATGCTGGAAATAGTGCTGGTTTTTCAGTAGGATGCCGATGGATTCGGTCTTTTTTGCAAATTGCTGTAGGCGCCAGAAGGACCATTTGTTTGGTGGAGTCAAGTCGTATTTAGACATACCGTCCCAGGCCAAATCACGTTGAACGTTAAACGCTGAACTTTGAACATGATTAGCAGTGAGAGTATTGCCGTTCAATGTTGAACGTTCAATGTTCAATGTTCCAACGCGGGCGAAGGGCTGTTCGTAGAACGGAGCCCAGGCGTCGCCATCCTTTCGACGGATGCGTTCGTGATCGTCACGACGGCGATCAGTCCAAAGGCCATAGTTCTGACTGAAAAGTACAATATGATGACGCTGCATATCAGCAATGACACTATCAATACGGTCTGTGCCACCAGTTTCCTCCTGACCAGGTACAAAGCGGGTCAAGGCTGGTTTAGCCTTTGCCATCGACGCATCGATAGCCTTTCCATTCCACCAAGGCGTCTGATGCTTATGACCTACCAGTACCCCACCATCTTTAGTAAGCCATCCATTAATAATAGAATATGTAGAATTTGTTGTACTGGCCTGGCTGTTTTTACCTGCAAATGGTTTGATGGGGGTGATGTCGCCCTCAAAACGGGCAGAATCAATCCACATCTGCATGGTGACACGAGGCTGGAGAGCTTCTTCGGCTAATTTAATAGCCTCGTCGATGGTAGGCGAACTACTGGCATTAACAGGACGATTATACACACGGCACTGGGCATCAACGTTACGCCCTAAGCGCTTTTCCAGTTGTGAGCGGAACAAACTGTATGGGTTTACATGTTCGTTCATCTGGCTGTATTCACCGCTGCCTTGTATCTGTCCCCAGCAACCATGTGAACTGTTGCGGTTCAGCGAATCAGGCGAATAGCAGAACAGTCCTGATGCAGTCGATTGCCAAAGCATGCTGTTGGCTGTGCTCCACCCTGCCCCAAACTTCTCCAGTTCCCAATTCTTGAAGACAATATCGTTGCCATCGACATTCACAATGTCGAATAAAATGCCTGGCGCCCACGATGAGATGGCTCCGCTTGGTCCGAACGACTCGAAGCTTTCACACTGTACAAAGGCATTGGGCCCCGCTGCGGTATGTCCTATAGCAAAGTCGTTGATGCCATGTTCTGAGTAACAACGTTGGAAAAGGGTCTTCTCGCCAAATGTCAGGAACGTGCGACGGCGATAACCACCAATTTCTGATATAGGCTGTAACGATTGGCAGTCCTCAATGGTAATCTGTGCTGCTGTCTTCTGGATAACTACGGCAGAACCCGCAAAGTGATGGAAGTTGACCATGCGTACCCAACAGTTCTCAGCCTCAGCAACATAGATACCATCCCAGCAATGGTCTTCGTCTAAAGGTCGTGCATGATCAAAGTCTGATTCCAGTGAGAGGTTTTCTATGCCGCATTCAGAAATTAGGCCCTTGTTTTCGTAGACTATAGCTTTAGCACCACCCCAGCGCTGTTCGATACTACAAGTTATTGGCGCATCAAGGGTTATCTGATTGCCATTAACTGATTTTACCACTCGATGCCAAAAAAGGTCGATTTCACCGGGATGCCAGCCCCAATAGCCCATACGCTTGCCGCCTCCAAACGATTGGCAATTCAGCGATTCTATCCATTCCTGAGTAGAAGGACGCCATATAGCAAGGCGCTGGCCCTGCTGTAGTGATGGGTGATGAGTGGTAAATGATAAGTTCAAGGTGCCAGGCATAACATCGGACACAGCAAACGTGTCCTTAACGAGAATGTTGTGTGTACCTTCTATATATATAAGGGCTCCGCGGTCATAGCCCGTCTTGCGGAGTATGGTCTGTTTGCGACCAGAGCCACGCAATACAACACCACTGGTATGGATACGAAGCGGCTCGCTAATCGTAAACGTTCCTTCGCCCAATAGTACAGCACCACGCAATCCAGTTTGCTTATCAGGCTTCTGGCTGCCAACCCAGTCAATAGCCTGCTGTATCAAAACGGCATCATCCTGTCCGGTAGGTTGTACATAGGCAACGACTTTTGCCGATGGAATAGGCTGTTCAGAACAATGATAGCCACAAAATGAGTAATCCAGGGGCACAGCCTGTGCACAGGCTGTGCAAATGAGAAATGAGAAATGAGAAATGAGAAATGGGGAATGACAAATGAGAAATGCCAATACCAGGATTCTCAATAATATGGGTAAATAATTCTTCGATAACTTCATTCCTTCATTTCTCCATTTTAATTTCTCATTTTTCATTTCTCATTTGGAACGCTCTGCGTTTCTTTTCATCCATTCGTCGCGTTCCTTCTTCAGATCGTAGCCACGGGCAGAGAGCCAGTTGTTGGTGCGTCCGCGATACTTATCAAACCAAAAGTGCTTGCCTTTTGAGTCTGCAGCATCCATCGCATACTCTCGAGCCTCCTTCAACCAGATGAGAATCTGCGCCTTCTCCTCGTTTGTCAGCGTAGGAATCATTTCCAACTGTGCATTGTAGTCGCGTTTCAGTCTTCCGTAGGTCATACCGTCCTTGACAGCATCAATCTGCTCTTCTGTCAAGTAGAGTGCAAGGGCTGAGGCCAGCTCGAAGTGATGCTTGTAGAGTTCGGCATAAAGAGCATCCTCCTGCGTTTTCTTGTCATATTTCGCGTGGATGTCGTTCAGTAAGAAGTAGCGGTTGGCTATGATGTTGCGCACATTCTCTGTCTTTTGGACATCAGTAAGCTGGAGACCGTCAACGATTTTCTGGGCACGTCCCTTAATGGTTTCTACGTATTGAGGATCCTGACCCTCTGTTTTGAGGGCAACAGTTTGCGCCCCTACGGGGCTAATGAATAAATAATAATGAATAAATAATAAACCTAACAGATATTTTTTCATTATAATTCCAGTCTTTATTATTTGTTATT
>JAEEGL015510027.1_pt1 | contig 14836 bp, 17 predicted proteins | sample 9134231 | NCBI WGS metagenome assembly JAEEGL01 (sample SAMN16246548, study PRJNA631951) | gut metagenome | biome: gut microbiome; feature: rumen; material: fiber-attached | host: Bos | place: Iran: Karaj | collected 2018-10 | reverse complement strand
TCAACTGGCCAGTCAAGAACGACGACGGAACTTGGAGTACCGTGGACAGCTACGACGAAATGCTCCGCAAGCTGCAATACATGGGCATCGACGCGGTCATCAGCATCGGTGGCGACGGCTCGCAGCGCATCTCGCAAAAGCTCTTCGAGAAGGGCCTGAACATCATCGGTGTGCCCAAGACCATCGACAACGACCTCTCCTCGACGGAATGTACCTTCGGCTTCCAAACTGCCGTGCAAATCGCGACCGAGGCCGTCGATAAACTTGTCACCACAGCTGCTTCGCACAACCGTGTCTTCGTCCTCGAAGTGATGGGACGCGATGCGGGTTGGATTGCTTTGCACTCCGCCATTGCGGGGGGTGCCGAAGTGTGCCTCCTGCCCGAATTTCCTTACGACATCAATGTAGTGAAGGCCCGATTGGAGCAACGCTTCAACCACGACCGTGGCTTTGCCGTAGTGGTGGCATCGGAAGGCGCACGCCCGAAAGACGGCCAGCAGGTGTTTGAAATCAGCAAGGAGGTGGGCTACGAAAACAAGAAATTGGGCGGCATCGGTCGGCGTTTCATCGAGGAGATGAAAGCGGCTGGCTTCACCCACGACATGCGCGAAACCACCCTTGGCCACTTGCAGCGCGGCGGCGTGCCGATTGCCTACGACCGCGTTTTGTCGGCTGAGTTTGGTGTGAAGGCTTTCGAGATGGTTTTGAATGGGCAATTTGGCCAAATGGTGTCTTATCATCATCCTGACATTGTGGCCGTTTCGCTCAAAGAAGCCGTTGCCCAGCCTAACCTCGTCACTCTCGACAGCGACTTGGTTCGCACTGCGCAAGGATTGAATATTTCTTTGGGAATCTGATAAAGAAACTACGAATTACACGAGTTTAACTGATGTTTTATTCGTGTAATTCGTAGTTAAAAATGTCGCATAATGTACATTAGTGTCATCCCCACTGCCCAACAAGCCCAAGGCATCAATTTCAGCGGCCAAACCGCCGTAGTGATTGATGTTTTGCGGGCGACGAGCGTCATTACAACAGCCTTGGAAAACGGGGCGCGAGAGGTTATTCCCGTGAAAACCGTCGAGGAGGCGCAAAACCTTTATGCGCAATGCGACACGGCCAAAACCCTTCGCGGCGGCGAGCGCAACGCCTTGAAAATCGAGGGCTTCGACCTTTCCAATTCGCCTTTGGAGTACAAGAAAAAAGTGGTTGAAGGCAAGACCCTCATCCTGACTACCACCAACGGTACCAACGCCATTAATAATATAATAGGTGCGGATGAGGTGGTTTTGGCCTGTTTCAGGAACGGAGCGGCTGTGGTGGAACACATTGTAGGGCTGTCACACCGTGGCAGCTGCGATATTGCAATAGTCTGCGCAGGCACCGAAAGCCATTTTTCCTTGGATGACGGCCTCTGCGCCGGAATGATTATCGAATTGCTGAAACAGCGAACCGAAGTTGAAACGGATGATTTAGGCTTGTTACTGCACCGATTCTACAACGAAAGCAAAGACAATCTATTTGGCGCACTTTCAGGTTGTTATCATTTGAAACGACTGTTCACGTTGGGATTTTACGATGACATCAAGTTCTGTTTGGAAACGAATTGCGTACAGACTGTACCTGTTTTAAAAGACGGCAAAATCGTGAGGAAATAGCATGGCAAAGAATAAATACTACGTCGTTTGGAGCGGTCGCACCCCTGGAATCTATAGCGATTGGGAGGTTTGCAAGCGCGAAATCATGGGCTGCAAGGATGCCAAATACAAGGGTTTCCCCGACCGCTTGAGTGCGGAAACGGCTTTCAGGGAGGGCCCAGACAAATATTGGGGCAAAGATGTGGCTCCTTTGATTGACCTTTCGACCGTCAATGAGAAGCCCATCAGTCCAGCCATCGCGGTGGATGCGGCCTGCGCGGGTAATCCGGGCAAGATGGAGTATCAAGGCGTTTTTGTGGATTTCGGCACGCAACCACCGACAACCTCGAACTTGTTCAAAAGTCAAGTCTTCCCTAATGGCACCAACAATATCGGGGAGTTTTTGGCCCTCGTCCATGCGCTTGCCCTACAGAAGAAACACGGCTGGAAATACCCGATTTACAGCGATTCGGTCAATGCGCAACTTTGGATTCGGCAGAAGAAATGCAAGACTAAACTGCAACGCAACGCCAAAAACGATTATCTTTTCCAACTCGTTGAGCGTGCAGAGAATTGGCTGAACAATAACGCCATTGAGGTGCCGATTTTGAAATGGAAAACGGAAATTTGGGGCGAAATTCCCGCCGATTACGGTAGGAAATGAAAATAATACTACTTTTACCGCCTCAAATCGTTAGATTCAACGTAGTTAAACAAGATAGAAAATGCTAAAGTTCGATTCATTTTATTTCCAATGTCCGCATTGCGAGGCTTGGCTCGAAGGTCGCAACCTGAAGGCCGAGATGGTGAATCAGGCTATCTTGTATTCAGATGGTAAGGTGCTGAACGACAATTATATCACCACGCCGCAAAAGATGATTCTTTGCCCCTCGTGCGGACATGTCTTTTGGATTGAGCATCCTGTCGAGCCGTTGATTACATACGAAAAACCCGATGCAGAGGTCTATTCATGGAACACTTGGCGCTTTTTCGGCATCAGTTTTTCGGACAACAAGGGCAAGTTGGCCCTGATTAATCACTACAAGACTTTCCTGAAGAAAAGCCACTACGAGCCGCGAAACGAGATTTATTTGCGCCGTTTCCTTTGGTGGGCCTATAACGACCTGCACCGCAACCACCAGCATGTGCGCCTGAAATACCTCCTCAACGGTTTCATGAGTTTCGGTGTGTGGCATTGCAACCGCAAGATGATTCTTGAGGGCGAAAAACTGTTCATCAAGAACTACAAGGGCTTCACCGACAACCTGAAACGTCTTTTGGCCCTGCTCGAAAAGCACCCCGAGGAACAAATCGACCTTGAATTGCCTGAAATCTATCGCGAGTTGCGCCAATTCGACAAGGTGAAGGAACTGCTTGAGCAAACGGGCAGCCGCACTTACTTCACCAGCGAAATGCTCCGCCACGCGAAATGGAAAGACGCTCGGGTGTTTATGGTTTCGGGATAAAACAAAAACGAGGGCAGTTTTGCTGTCCTCGTTTTCTTATGCTTAACTTGATGTATTGTATCATTCGGGACCCCAGGCACCACCTCCGGTATGTGTGTCAATATGAAACAGATAAGGAGTGTAACTAATTACATGTCTATGCGTGCGCACACCCTTATACTTACACACCCAATATCCTGGAATATCAAGAATATTTGGGGTACAATCCTGATCAGCCGTGAATTTATGGGCATGATAGTGCTCGTTGCAAAACGGGCCATAAGGCCACATTTCATAACCATGATTACAACAATAAAGTGGTTGTTGGCAATGGGTTGGATAATAAGGACAATTAATTGGATCAACTAAATCCCTACTATTAAGATTGTCCGGATTAATCACATTAACAACTGTAGGAATCCAATCCTCCGAATCTACATTTGTACTTGCATTCGTGTCCGTCTTCTTGCACGAACTCAGGCTCAAAACCGATGTAATCACCAGCCCAGCCACTAAAAAAGTCATTATAAATTTCTTCATAGTTGTGTGTTTTTATTATTCAATATTCAGTTGCTTGTCCATTAATTCACGCCGCAAAATTAAGGATATTTTTCATGCGTGCAACATTTTTTTCTTTTTTTTTCTTTTTTTCCATTAATTTCCTTGAATCAATCACGAATTTGCCCCAAATTGATTTCTGTATCATTCGAGATAAATTGCTGATAATTCGTGTTTAATAGTCATATTTCTTTCCAAGCAAGTTGAATTGCAGGCAAATGCCTCCATACAAATACTTGAAATTCTTCACACTGGCTTGCAGGCGCAGATGCTGCCAAAGCAACATATCCGTACCAAGAATGAACTCATTGCCCGTGTACTCAGCCATCAGCCTCCATTGCGGGAAAAACGCCGGCCTGAAAGTGATGCCGCCCACCACGCCGTTCCATTTGGAATTGTAACCTCGATAGAAATAACGATAGGCGAGGGTCAAACTCAACTCATTGCCTTTGAATTCGAAATGCTTGGTGGCCGCAATATACCAATTCTGGAAATAGAGTTGCACATTGTGTTGGTTGGGGAAGAAGGCCGAAGTCCAAACATCGTTGCAGCCGATGGCCACGGCGGGATGGTATTTGCCTTCTTTCAAAGGTCGGATTTTCACCGAGGCATATCTATCCTTGCTCCAGTTGATGATGTTGCCTTGGTCATCCTTACGATAGATGCGTTCGGTACATACATAACTCATTTCCAGCCAACTGAAGGGTGTAAGCGCGACATAATAATCAAAGGTGTGGTATTTTTCCCCTTGATAGAGGAAACCCGTATCAGGCATCATGTTTTTATTGAGGAAGTGCGCCCCGATAAAGGCATCGCCCTCGTGGTTCGTTTCGCCTGTAGGAACATGAACGAGTCCTGAAATGCCCGTATATTGTTGGGCTTGAGTCGTTTGTGGCAACCACCACAAAAGCATTAATGCGGCTATGATATAAAGGTGTTTCATTTTTTCGTCTTTTCTATGATGATGAAATCGGGTTCCATGTTGTGGCTGCCCCAATGCAGCAAATCACGGCTGAACCAACCATCGCGTTCGTTTTGTTCGGGGTCTGTGAAGTACATCCTATTGTTAAATTGCCTGTACATCACAGTATAGGACATTCGGAAGTTGGAGGCGGGACGAATGTTCACAGCCCTATGGGTGCGGCGATAGGGCGGAAGCATGATGACGACCTTGAAACCGCCGTCGAAACTGAACTTGTTGCTCCATCTGGCATACACCGAGATAGTAGTGTGGTTGAAATGTCGCATGGCCTCACCCTCAACGCCGATGTCGTCGTACAAATACTTTCCTACGACACCCCGAAACTGGGTGTTCCATCGTGGCAGATAAATGTCGCCACCGATAGTGCCCACAAAACGGTTGGGCGCGACAATTTCCCAGTAAGGAAACAGGAAAACCGAACCGACATAACCCGCCTGGCCTTCAAACGCGAACCAGTCGCACAAGGGCAGGAATGCCTTCAAATCCAAGCCATAACGGTTTTGACTGAAAGCTCCCAATGAAGCCTTGAGATACAAACTCTTGATGTTGAACTCTTTACTGACATTGAACGCTCTCAGCTCAACAAAACTGTAATCAATGCCATATTGGTTCACAATCGGAATCTGTAATTGTCCGGCCAGTTGCCAATGGTTGCCCATGTCCCACTTGAGGCCGGGCGTGAGGCGAATCAAGAACTTGTATTGGGTTTCAAAATCCATGTCCTTGAAATTGAAGTCCAAGCCTGAGAAGATGTCCAACCCAGGCTTGGTGGATTGAGCGTTGGCTTTGGGCGGACTTGCCCATAATGACAAGGCAAGAAGCGAAGCCACTATTGTTTTGCGGAATAAACTGTGGTGAAACATAGCCATAGTGAATTTATGGCTGCAAAGTTACACCAAAATTGTGAATTGCCAATTATTAATTGTTCGCAATTAATGGAACCATGTCGCTAATCCAAATCTCTGTGGTGGAATGGCGTTGGCCTTTGTCGTCGGTCCATTCGTTGTTGCGAAGGCTTCCGTCAATGGCGAGCAGGGCGCCTTTCGACACATGTTTCTCGACGCGCTCGGCCACGCTGCCCCATGCAACGATGGGAAACCATTGCGTGTTGTCGATCCATTCGCCGTTGGCGTTCTTGCGACGCTCGTTCACGGCCATGCGGAAACGCGCCATCTTGCTTTTGTTGAAGGTTCTGATTTCAGGGTCAGCACCCGGGCGGCCAACCAAAGTGACCGAATTTCTTAATGTACTCATAATTGTGTTTGTTTGAGGGTTAGTAATAGGTTTGATTTGACGGTGCAAAGTAACGACACTTGTCAAGATAAAGCCGTTGATTAAACGTTTGTAGTCGACAGCAGTCGTTTGTTGTCGTTTGCTGTCGGATATATCGCTTATTGTCAAAAGTTTACGTTTTTGTCATCTGATAAGTTTTTTTTCATACTTTTGCAATGAAAAACAAGACAAACAGCAAATGGCAAAAGATTTGAAACCCCATATCGGCATTTTCGGTCGCAGGAATTGCGGCAAGAGCAGCCTCATCAATCTCCTCACAGGACAAGACATCGCCATCGTGAGCGACACGGCGGGCACCACCACCGACCCCGTCAAGAAAAGCATAGAAATCTTTGGCATCGGGCCATGCGTGCTCATCGACACGGCGGGCATCGACGATGTGGGCGATTTGGGCCGACAGCGCATCGACAAAACCATGAAGGTTTTGGAGGAAATCGACTGCGCCGTTTTGGTCATCACGGGGAACAACTTTGAAGAGCCTGAAAAACAACTCATTGCCCGCATGAAAGCACTGGCTGTGCCGTTTTTCGTCGTCCACAACAAGGCCGACCAAGAGCCGCTTCTTGCCGTCGTGAAGGCTATGGTTGAGCAAAATTATGGTGCTAAAATACTGGATTTCAGCGTTCAAAGAAAGGATGATATTGCTCCTTTGGTTGAGAGTTTGAAGAAAACGATTCCCGAAAGTGCCTACCAGAAAGTGTCGCTGCTTGGCGGCATTATCAAGCCTAATGAAGTGGTGGTTTTGGTCTGTCCCGTCGATTCCGAAGCCCCCGAAGGACGTTTGATTTTGCCCCAAGTGATGGCCATCCGCGATGTGCTCGACAACGAATGTATCTGCGTCGTACTGAAGGAAACCCACCTGAAGCAATATTTGGAAACAATGCCCAAACCTGCTTTGATTGTCACTGACAGTCAAGTGTTTGGCTTTGTGAGCAAAATCGTTCCACCTGAAATCCCATTGACCAGTTTCAGTATTGTCATGGCTCGTTTGCGCGGCGATTTCGACAACTATGTGAAAGGCACGCCGCGCCTTTCCGAACTGAAGGACGGCGACACGGTTTTGCTGCTCGAATCCTGCACCCACCACAGCACCTGCGAGGACATCGGGCGCGTGAAATTGCCGAGAATGATCTTGAAATTCACGGGCAAGGCCATTAATTTTGAATATGTGGCTGGCTTGTCGCCTATCAGCAATCCTGAGAAATACGCCATGGCCATCCAATGCGGCGGCTGCATGAGCACACGCAAACAACTCATCAACCGAACCAATCTCTTTGTGAATCAAGACATTCCGATTAGCAACTACGGCATGGCCTTGGCTTATATGAACGGCATTTTCGAGCGGGTGATGGAGCCATTCAGACAAAAATAGTCGAATTTTACGGTTCGAAATGCAAAAACAAGACTAATTTTTATAGTTTGAAATGTAAAAATTCGCACAATTTTGTAGTTTGAAATGTAAAAATGTGTATTTTTGCAGTGTCAAATCAAACTATAATGCGTATGGAAACCATTGAAGTGCAACCGCTTTTCGACAACTATCACCGCAAAATCGCCAAGGTCGACCTGAAATTCAAGCGCTACCTATATTCCCAAATCAATTGGAAGGCCCGGATGATTGGCATCAAAGGGGCACGAGGTGTTGGCAAGACCACCATGTTGTTGCAACATATCCTTGACAACTACGAAGATATTGACCAAACGCTTTATGTGTCGCTTGACGACCTTTGGTTTGCCTCTCACAATTTGATGGAATTGGTTGATTGGGCTGACCGCCATGGCATCAGCAGGCTTTATCTTGATGAGGTACACCGCTACAAATCGTGGTCGGAAACGCTGAAAAACATCTACGACAACTATCCCGACATGGGCATCGTTTACACCAGCAGTTCGCTTCTTGCCATAGACAATGCCAAGGTTGACCTTTCGCGCCGCCAAACGCCCTACACGCTTTACGGGCTTTCGTTCCGCGAATTTCTTGACTTTGAAGATGTTGCCCATATCAGCCCCATCCCGATAGAGACCCTGCTTCGCGACCATGTCAAACAGGCCATGAAAATCACGAAGAATCTCAAAGTGGCTCCCTTGTTCGAGGCTTATTTGAAGCATGGCTATTATCCGTTTTACCGCGAGGTGGGCGATGATTTTCCCATACGTTTGCGCGAAATCGTTTCCTTGGTCATCGAAAACGACCTGCCCGCCGTGGAGAACATTTCTTACGAAACCCTTCTGAAAGTCAAGCGTTTGCTGATGATTATCAGTGAGCATGTGCCTTTCGAGCCTAACATGTCGGAATTGTGGAAACAACTATCGACCAACAATGAATTAGGGCTTCGCATGTTATATTCTTTGGACAAAGCGCAGATTCTTTCGCTGCTCACCTCAAAGACCAAAAGTTACAAATACCTCAGCAAGCCCGACAAGATTTTCCTCAACAATCCCAATCTGTTGCATGCGTTGTGTCCCATGGTGGAAATCGGGAACGAGCGGGAAACGTTTTTCAACAGCCAAATGAGTGTTGCGCACGAAGTGAAGTTTCCGCAAAAAGGCGACTTTTTGGTCAACGATCGTTATCTGTTTGAGGTCGGCGGCAAAAACAAGACTTTCGACCAAATCAAAGACATTCCCGACAGTTTTCTTGCCGTTGACGAAACCGAGGTGGGATTTAGCAACCGCATTCCCTTGTGGATGTTTGGAATGACTTATTGAACGAAGACAACGAAAAGAGGTATTATTGCTTCTTTAAATACATCAACAATCCTCGGCACCCTTCCAAAACATCCCTCCAAGTGGCCTCAAAATCGCCCGTATACCACGGGTCGGCCACATCGCTCGGGCGGTGGGTGTAGTCCATCAAGAGGCTGATTTTGTGGTCGGTGTCCTCGCCGAACATCCGTTTTAGATTGCGGAGGTTGTTGCGATCCATCGCAATAATATAATCGTAGTATTGGTAATCCGAGCAGGTCATTTGTCGTGCGGTCTTGCCCTCGCAGCCAATGCCGTGTTCGGCCAATTTGCGCCGCGCTGGAGGATAAACAGGATTGCCGATTTCTTCGGTCGAGGTGGCTGCAGAAGCGATTTCAAATTGCTCACTCAAGCCTGCTTCGGCGACGAGTTTTTTCATTACAAACTCCGCCATGGGACTGCGGCAGATGTTGCCGTGACAGATGAAGAGGATTTTGGTCATGTTGAATTGTTGATTGTTGAATTGTTGAATTGTTATTTTCCAAGCAGGTCATTAATAACGACAGAAGCACAATAGATGCCGAAAGTGGCGGGAAGGTAGGAAATCGTGCCGACATTGGAAACCTTGTTCTGCTCATCAACGCCCTCGGTGATGATGGCCGAGGCATCGACTGGCTCGGGCGAAAAGACGACCTTGATGCCGTCGAAGACACCCAAACGGTGCAGTCGTTTTCGGATGTAAAACGCCAAACGGCAATGGTTTGACTTCGAGATGTCGCAAATTTCCACCTTTTCGGGGTGAAACTTTCCACCTGCGCCCATGCTGCTCACGATGTGCTGGTTGTTCATCTTGGCGTAATAGAGCAGAAACACCTTGGGCGCCACCGTGTCGATGGCATCCACCACATAGTCAAAGGGTTGCGCCATCAGGTCGATGATGGCTTGGTCTTTCAGGTATTGGTTGAGGACGGTCAGCTCGATTTCGGGATTGATGTCGCGAAGGCGGTCGGCCATCACCTCGGCTTTGGGGCGACCGAGGGTACTTTCCAAGGCCAAAAGTTGGCGGTTGCGGTTGGTAACGTTCACCACATCGCCGTCCACGAGGGTCATTTTTCCAATGCCTGCACGAGCCAATTGCTCGGCGGCGTAGCCACCCACGCCACCCAAGCCGACCACAAGCACATGCTTGGATTTCAATGTGTTGATGCCTTCGTCGCCGATTAATAGGCGGGTTCTGTCTTGCCAGTGTTCCATACTATCCTATTTTGTCACAAAACTTGCAAAACCCACAAAACCTTTTTTCATTGGAAAATCGCCAACCGGCTCCTTTCCAGCGAAGACACGGTTGTGGAGTCGTTATTCGATTAATTGTCGGGTTTTGCATTGTTTTGAAGGTTTTGTGATGAATAAAAAACTCGCGCAAAGTTAGTAAAGATTTGTTTTTGTAAAGTAACAATGTCGGTTTCCAGAAGTTTTGCCGCAGTTTCATAAACCTTTTCTATACCGATTTCAGCCATGTCGGTTTCAAAGAAGACATAATCTATATCGATGGTTTTTAGCGAGTTGTAAATTTTCCTGTCGGGATGCAACAGATTTTCTCCGACGGAGAGAAAAATCCTCTGTCGGGTGAGTTGGGCGGCATCTTGCGCCGTGCCGTTGAAGCCATGCACAATCCAAGGCTGCTTCGCTCGGTGTTTTTTGCGCAAGGCGACAATCTCGTTGTGACTTTTCACATCGTGCAGAATCATCGGCTTTTTCAGGTTCTCCGACAAAACAATCTGTCGCTCGAAAAGCCTGATTTGTCGCTCAAAATCAGCATGGAACTTGTCCAAACCTGCTTCGCCAAGGGCAATAACTTGAGGTTGTTGCAAGTTCTCTTTCAGTTTGTTCAAGGCTTCATCAACTTGAAAATCAGCATTATCCAATGCCCACGGATGAATGCCGTAACTATAATAGCCTTGATCGGGACCATGTTGCTCCAAATCGAGATTGACGATTTGAATCAGGTTGTCACCAGATTTGGCTGTGTGAGTGTGTATGTCGATGAACTTTTTCATAACGATGCAAATTTAGGAAAACTATGGTCTTTTCAAGAAAAATTACTACTTTTGCAAAAATAATCCAACTATGGCCGTATTGACAATGTTTTATGGAATCATTATTTCCATGTATTATTACGACAACCGTCAGCATCATTTTCCTCATATTCATGTCAAATGTCAGGACAAGGAGGCGGTGATAAGAATTCCCGAAGGTGAGATTATTGAAGGTGAATTGCCAACAGGAAAGAACAAGCTGGTACAGGCATGGTTGGAAATCCATAAGGATGAACTGATGGCGGATTGGGATTTGGCCTCAAATGGAACAAATGTATTCCAAATTGAACCTTTAAAGTAAGCGGAGATGAACCCTCGTGTAAAATCAGTGAAAGCGGAAAACGATCATAACTTGTTGTTGGAATTTGCCAACGGCGAAAAGAAGCGTTTTGATGTTTCCCCATATATTGGAAAGGGAGTTTTTGCCCCTCTTTCCGACGAATCGTTTTTCCGTAGGGTAACTGTTTTCTTGGGAAGCATCCAATGGCCCAATGGCGCCGACCTTTGCCCTGATACTTTGTATTTGGATTCTATAAGTATTGATATATAAAATATTAAAAACCAATAATATACAACAAAAGAAAAAATCTAACATATTAACCCATTGAGCTTTACGCTCTTGTTCTCTTAGCTGGAAACTGGACACTTTCATCAAGTGAGAATAAGCGCATTAAGGTTCACGTTTGGCGTGAATTTTTGCATTTATCTACTTGATTGGTAGTCCAGAAAAACCACAGCTAAAGGTAATGCAAAAGGTTTCGCGCCTTTTCTATTGCTATTTAGGACATGAGCCAAAGCCACAATAACTCGAAAGCCACATGGAAAAAAACCGACATACCGAAGAACCGTTCCACCTCGGAAAGATGATTAAAGAAGAACTTGACCGACAGGGGCGCAGCATCACTTGGCTCGCCAAGCAGATTGACTGCACACGCTCGAATCTTTACAAGCTCTTCCGTAACCCGTGGATCAACACGCAGATACTCTTCAAGATATGTCGGGCTCTCAATCGCGACTTCTTCAAGGAATGTTCCGATTGGCATAACCGCCACTCGTCTGTAGAAGGAAAGTGAACAATTATTGACCGAAAGAGTTGCGAAAATTGACAGCATAAGTAACACTGTAAAATGACTGTAATACAATAATTTGACATAAATTCGCAGCAAATTACTAATCATTAAAACTGCAGGCAACAGGATAAAGACCGCCACAAAGAAAATGAAGAAAGTTTTGATGACAATGGCCGTGCTTGTCGGAATGACAACTGGCGCAATGATGTTGAGTTCATTTGCCACATCAAAGCAAAATGCAAAAGCTGAAAGTTCACAAGTCCAAATGAATGATGACTGGAAGAAGGCTCGAGAAGGTGTAGCATACTGCGATGGAGATACTGGTCAATGCTTGGGCACAGGGGATGTTTGGGTTAACCTAGATACATCTCAAGCTGTAATTAAGTTTCGTGATAGGAGTGGGAATCATACTTTTGATTTAACTGAATATACCAGAAAAGACGGATATAATTATCGGTTTTGGAATACTGCTATGAAGCCTGCACAATATTGCTATGTGTATATTAATATCGGTTATTATTGATGATTGGCAATAAAACATAGCAAACGATAACAAAGGGCTGACATCCATTTTAGGTTGTCAGCTCTTTTCTTATTTCATTTCAGAATAAACCTCTATAATAGAATATATTTTGTTGTTCCTTCGTGAAAAATATGCATCTTTACCTTAAAAAGGTGCCTAAAATACGCATTTTTTTGCATATTTTTCCAAAATCACGAAATTATGGTCAAATTGAGAAAATTCCCTACTTTTGTCGCATGGAACAAAACCTCCTGCAAACGAATATCGCTTATCTGAAGGGTGTCGGGCTTTTTTTAGAACGAAAAACCAGAAAGAATTGGCTAAAACCTAAAATTGCGGAATAAAATACCTAAAAGTTGCGGAGTGAATTTTATAAAAGTTGCGGAATATCTTGTGTATATTATTTATTGTCAGTAATTTTGCAGTGGATTAAAAACATATCTAATGTTGCAACAGAGAATGTACAAAAAAAGGATTGCCGACATACTGATTGAACGCAGGTTGCAAGGCAAAGGCGCACTCCTCCTCGAAGGTCCGAAATGGTGCGGAAAGACCACCACGGCCAAGCAATTTGCGAAAAGCCTTTTGGATTTGGGCGACAGCGTGGCATTGTCCAACGCCGAAACCGCTCTACAGGTCAACCCGAAAGTGCTGCTGGCTGGTGAGACCCCAAGGCTGATTGACGAATGGCAGACCATTCCCGCGCTTTGGGACATGGTGCGCTCCGAAGTGGACAACCGCCAGTCGGTGGGACAATTCATTTTGACGGGAAGCAGCGTCCCTCCGCAAACCGAAAAGCTTCACCATAGCGGTACAGGTAGAATTGCACGCATCAGCATGAGGCCGATGAGTCTTTGGGAATCAGGCGAGTCGACGGGCACAGTAAGCCTTTCCGACTTGTTTGACGGCATTTCCATTGAGCCGCAGGATAATCCTTTGGACATAGAGCAAATCGCCTATTTGCTTTGTCGTGGAGGATGGCCACTTTCCACCATGATGAAGGGAGAAACCGCTTTGGAGGAAGCCCGCGATTATTATGAAGCCATATACAAAACCGATATTCACCGCATCGACAAGGTACGTCGAAGTAGCGAGCGCACACGCCTGTTGTTGCGTTCCTATGCGAGAAACCAAAGCTGTGCGGTCAGTTTCAGCCGTTTGAGCGAAGATATTAAGGAAAACGACAATCAGTCCATCACTTACGAAACCGTTTCTGACTATGTGGAGGCGTTAAAAAAGTTGTTTGTCATTGAGGACATGCCTGCATGGAATCCCAACCTCCGAAGCAAGGTCGCCATACAAACGTCCGACACACGCTATTTCATCGACCCAAGCATTGCTACGGGTGCCTTGTTGATTGGCCCAAATGACTTGATGAACGATTTGAGGACTTTCGGACTGTTTTTCGAAGCGATGGCCGTCCGTGACTTGCGTGTTTATGCCGATGCCTTGTCGGGCAATGTGTTCCATTTTCGCAATGCGGCCGGATTGGAATGTGATGCCGTATTGCACCGACGCAACGGGACTTACGGCTTGATAGAGATTAAGTTGGGTGGCCCCGACCTTGTTGAGAAAGGAGCCGATACTTTATGCGACCTCGCAAAAAAAATCAACCCCGACAAAATGCCCACTCCATCTTTCCTGATGGTGTTGACGGCCACGGGTGACTATTCCTATCGACGACCGAAAGACGGTGTTTGGGTGGTGCCGATTGGCTGTTTGCGGCCTTGACTCATTTTTTCCATAGCTCAAATTTCATTATTTTTGCCACATGGAACAAAACCTCCTCCAAACGAATATCGCTTATCTGAAGGGTGTCGGGCCAAAGAAGGCCGAAGTCCTGAAGAAGGAGTTGGGCGTGTTCACTTATCAGGATATGCTCAACCAGTTTCCGTTCCGCTACATCGACCGGAGCCAAATCCAAAAGGTGGCTTATATCAACGACGAAAGCGTTTATTATCAGTTGGTTGGAACGATTTCCAACATCAAAATGATTGGCGCACCGAGGGCTACACGCGCCACAGGCGTTTTCACCGACGACAGCGGCAGCATCGAATTGGTGTGGTTCCGAGGACTGAAATGGCTCAAGAACCGTTTCAAGCCGGGCGTGAAGTATGTGCTTTTCGGCAAGGCCAGCGAGTTCAACCACAACTACAACTTCGTCCACCCCGAAATCGAGGAGTACGACCCCAAAGACCCGCTCATCGGCGAGGGCTTGCAAGGCGTTTACAACACTACGGAGCGCATGAAAGACAACGGCTTGGGCACGCGCACCATCGCCAAGTTGCAGAAACTGATTTTGCAGCAGGTGTTTGAATACATTCCCGAAACGCTTCCGAGAGAACTTATTGAAAAAGAGCAGCTTATTCCGCGCCGTTACGCCTATTACCAAATCCACCTGCCCGCAAACAACATCGAAATCCAGCAGGCCACGCGCCGACTGAAATACGAGGAGCATTTCTTCTTTCAACTCAAGTTGTTGCGCAACAAAATGCACCGCGAACAAGCGGTCAAAGGACACGTTTTCAGCGTGGTAGGTGACTATTT
>JAEEGL012318748.1_pt1 | contig 14836 bp, 15 predicted proteins | sample 9134231 | NCBI WGS metagenome assembly JAEEGL01 (sample SAMN16246548, study PRJNA631951) | gut metagenome | biome: gut microbiome; feature: rumen; material: fiber-attached | host: Bos | place: Iran: Karaj | collected 2018-10 | reverse complement strand
TTGTGTTCATAATTTGTATACATTTTGTTTACAAATTGTTTACAATTTTTTGATTGACAAAATATATAAATGGGTGTATACTAGTATCATAGAAAGGAGATAGAAAGGAGATATTAAGAGATAGAGAAAAGATAGAATTTGTGGGAAAATAGCCTAGTTTTAGGTTTTGTTGTTGTGCAAATTTTAACTAGTAGCTAGTTGACTAGTAGCTAGTTGACTAGTCAAGGAAAGGATAAAATATGAAAATATATAAGAAAATTGAGAAAGATGGAAAATCACGGAGTTTATAGCTAGTTGACTAGCTACTCAAATATATTATAATAAAAAGGAGAACAAAATTATGACAAACGAAATTACTATCACCAACGAACTCAAGGAAAGATTTTCAAAATCTTTCTCACTCAATGTATCACATGAAACATTGAAAGATGGTACAGAAAGAGAAATCTATAATATTCCGCTGACGAAAAAGGATAAAGATGGTAATGAAACCACCGAGCTCATAGCTATTAGAAATAGTACTGAAATAGCTAATCTTTCGGACTTTGACCTTTTTGCTTATGCTAGTAAAGTATCTGTGAAAGCTTCTTGTATTGCATCGGCTAGAATAAAGAAAGAAACCGCCGAAAGTTGCGGCTATAAATCAGTGGTTGCTATGCTTTACAAGTTACATCCCGACTACTCACAGACAACATTAAAGATGTATAGGAGAATAGGAAAGATTTTCGGTGACCTTTCAGCTGATGGTTATTTATGGAAAGAAGAAATACCACAGGCAGTATCAGTTAACAATCTATCCGTTGTTGTTAGCCTTTTAGAGTTAGAAGATACTGAAAGTGTAACTGATGAGGAGATAGAGAAAGCATACAACAACTTTATCAATGACTATATCCTAACCGACAAAATACACCTACTTTTACCACAGGCTAAACTTAAGAAAGAAGTTAGCGACTTGAAAAATGGTATTATTGAGGGTGACTGCAAGGAAGTACAAAAGAGCGATGATACTTCGAGTGTTGACACCTCAAGCGAAGATGTATCAAGCGAAGATGTATCAAGTGAGACTGAAGTCACACCAGAGACAGAGAAAGCCGAAAGACACGAAGAATACAAGAATATGTTGTCTGTTATGAGCGAAGAGTTCAAGGAGAATAAAACCATTCTCAAGGCAATAGCAACAATCATTAAGGAACTCTCGAAAGAATGAGCTAGTCAACTAGCAATCAAGTTGGGTGAGTGCTAATAGCACTCACTCATTGCTAGTGCTAACATATGAGCATATGTTCATATGTTCATTTTTTCAATCGTTTATTCTACACTTGTAGAAAAACCCATTAACCTACTAGTTAACTAGGTAATTCTACACTTGTAGAAAAACCCATTAACCTACTAGGTTGATAGGCAATTTAACACTTTAGCACTGTGAAGTGGTAAAGTGTGAAAGGGGACCCATGGATAAAAAAGATTTGAACCGTAAACACGGCTGGTCAACCAGCACAGTAAATTCAAAATATATTAGAAAAACAGCCAGCAAAAATCTAAAATTATTTCAAAATTCCGAATATGTAATTTTAGTTTACGCAGATTCTGACAGCGTAATACCCAGGGGTATAAGAAAATGTAAGCCGAATTTAATTTTAAGGTTTATTCGCTGGTTAACTAGAGGGGGTAAAAAATATGAGTAAAAAATTTATAAAGATATTGTATAAAGGTGGCACCGAGGCGGCTATCAATATTGATAAGATTATCTCATTTAATATTAGATCTGGAAAAGAGTACGCTAGTTCAAAACCTTGTAAGGTTGTTGAGTTTATCGTAGAGGGTATTTCAAATTTCAAGGTCGTTTTAACAGATGAACTTAGAGAGGTTTTGGATGAAATGTCAAATGATATTTCGTTGTATGACACCTGACTAGTTAACCAGGGGGTGAAATAATATGAAACTTGAATGTTTCTTTCATTATCTAAAAGAAGTAGCATCCTTTAAAGTTATAGGTACTTATGAAACTGTATATATTTATGAATACAGTGTTAAAAGATATGGTTTTTTGGCAGATAAAGAACTAATTCTTTATATGGTTGTCAAGGCAAATAAGGATAATTTTGCCAAGAGTAAGGATATTAAGAAAGGTCTTTATACTTTTGGAGCTGCTTGGGATTACGCTCATTTAGCATATAAGCTGGACATTCAGCGAGTTAACTAGGGGGTGTATAAATGGAAATCCCGTACTTAATTTATGGATGGCAATTAGTTTTACTTTCTTTAGTTTTAGTTACAGCAGTTGCAATTCTGGTGGTACTAATTTTAATCTTTCTTAGCTGGTTAACCAGCAAGCTTCATAAAGATGAAGATGATTTCTCAAGATACATGACACCACCAGATAAGAATTAACTCGTTAACCTCTCGCTGGTCAACCAGGGGGTTAAAAATATATCACAATATTTTATAGGGCAAGTCCCGGAAAGGAGCCTAATATGGCACGTTTTAATTTTTCAGCTCTTAATAAGGAGCGTCTCTTCACATTTGATGCATCAATCATTCAGAAGCTTCATCCCGACAAGAAAGAGCGTTACACCAGTCTTGAGAATCTCTACAAGGAGAATGGTCCTGATATGGAGTATCAGATTAAGGGTTGCTACATCAACACAAAGTCTGCTATCGAGGAAATCGATGAGGCACCGGTTGTTGCACTTGCAACAATTTATGTCAATATTCCACAGCATCAGCTGGGGGCTATAAAAGCAATGATTGCAGATAGAAACGCAGTTAAGGCTATAAACGATGGCGAGGCTGGCTTTAAGATTCGTACCTACACTAAGGCTAGGGGTAAGAAAGATGAAACTTTCTACGAGGCTGTATGGATTGAGGTCGATCCGGACAATTTTGAGGAAGATGTAGAAGATGTATCTTCTCTCGAAGATTGATAGTTGGCACTAGTCAACTAGTGGGGGTGTTGAAAACAACACCCCTATTTTATAAGAAAGGTTTTGGTGATTATATGGTAAAAGAAAATGTAAATGATACAATAAAGAGAAGATTTAAGTTTAGAAAGAAATGTCCAATATGCGGAAAGGAGATTCTTGAAACTGATGATTTTCAGTATTGTAAGTATCAGTCAGGTCGTTTAAAGCCATATGTGTTCTTTCATACAGCTTGTTTGAGAGGGGGTAATGAAAATGCCATCTAGAAAGAAAAAACCGAAAAAACCATCAAATTCAGTTTCAGACACTCTATATATCAGAAAATCTCGTAGAAGTAGAGGTTCTAATAAGGCTCCAAAATCTTCGGAAAAGAAACCGAGGTCACAGCGTTCACCTCGAGCTTCATATTCAAAGAAATCATTACAGCCACTTCGTGAGCAATTACAGGTGCTAGTTGACCAGGCTAATAAAAGAGTTGAGGCTTTAGCTGAAGCTGGTAAAACTTCCAGAGCTTTAACTGATGCAATTAGGTCTTGGAATAGGCAAACATCAAGAACTAATGATCCATTTTTGTTCAAAGCAGATTTGAAGCGAAGATCGCAAATAGAAAGAGAATTTGCAAGAGTTCATTCATTTTTGAATGATTATACTTCAACTTTACAGGGGGCTTATGATTTTGAAACAGATATGTCTAGATTAGTAGGCTCATGGAAGCATGACCCAGAAGATTTTGACTGGTCTAATAGAGATATAAAAGATGAAAGAATTCGTGCAAAATCGTTCGAACTGTATCGTAGAGTTGTAGAGGCTGCTGGTGGTTGGGAAAGAGCTGTAGGGTTATTAAAGGGTAAAGAGTCTTTAATTGGTTATGGTTCTGAAAATATGATAAACAATATTTATGATATGGTAGAAAATGAAGTCAGTGAGGAAGATATAATAGCAATAGCTCTTGAGCAGGTTGAAGCCGGTATAGCTGCATATGAAGCAATGGCATCAAAACAGCGTTCAGATTATGATTATGGAATTGTGTTCGATGATGAATATACATCAGCTAGGCGTAATTTCTATATGAATAGATTTAATTACCGTAAGAAAAACAGGGGGTATTAAAATGTGGAATGGGTATTTGAATTATGATCACTATTGGCTAGTTGACCAGCAGGCTGAGTGGATAAATGAGATTAAAGCTTCAGAACCCCAGAGAATCGAGTATGGAAGAGATTCATATTGGAACATTCCAGCATCATTTGATATTGAAACATCCTCATTCAAAATCAAAGGTAAGAAAATAGCTACATCATATCTATGGTCATTGAACATCAATGGTTCTACTATAGTAGGAAGAACATGGACAGAATTTGTAGAAACATTAGATTACGTGGCTCTTCATATGAGAACAAATAAAACAAAGTTAGTAATTTATGTACATAACTTAGCATATGAATTTCAATTTATGAGGGGGTGGTTAGAATTTGATGAGGTTTTTGCTGTAAAAGAACGTAGACCTATTCACGCAACTATGAAAAATGGTATTGAGTTTAAGTGTAGTTATATTTTATCAAACTATGCTCTTGAGTATATCGGTGATAACCTCATTAAAACTTATACAGTTACTAAAGATGTTGGTGCTGTTGATTATAGTCTAATACGTCACTGGTCAACTAGGCTCACTGATGAAGAAATCTGGTATAACGTACATGATAATCAAGTAGTAACATCATTTATTCAAGAAAAACTTGAGACAGAGGGAACTATAGCAGATCTTCCTTTAACAAATACGGGGTATGTTAGAAGATATTGTAGAGATTATTGTTTTACCCAGATGGCTACCGAGACTAAAATAATCAAACGTAATAAAGCAAGATATCATGAAAGAATAGATTCGTTAAAAATAATGTCCGAGTGTGAATATGACCAATTACATGCGGCATTTGCAGGGGGTTATACTCACGCTTCACCCAGTTTTGCTGGTCGACTAGTGGCTCATGTAGGTTCAGGAGATTTAGCCAGCTCATATCCGGGTGCTATGGTTACGGAGAAATTTCCTATGGGTAGGGGTACATTTTTAGGAAGTGTATCTATAGATGAACTAGAAGATTTTATATCGGCAGGTTATTGCTGTTTATTTACAGTTATTCTTCGAGATGTAAATCCGAAATTTCACTGGGAAAATTACATTTCAATTTCTCATTGTCAGACATTAAGTAAAGATTATGTTGCAAATAATGGACGAGTTGCATCAGCTTCAGAATTACAGACAGTTGTAACTGAATGCGATTGGGATATTATTAAGAAATGTTATACCTGGGATGAGGAAAGTATTGAAATTCATAATTTGCGTATATATCCAGCAGATTACTTACCACGTCCTTTTATTTTATCAATTTTACATTTGTTTGCAAATAAAACATCATTAAAAGGTGTAGAGGGTAAGGAAACTGAATACATGGTTTCAAAAAATATGATAAACTCTGCATATGGTATGAGTGTTACAAATATTATCCGAGATCTTTATGAGTATTCAAATTCAGATGGCTGGTTGACTAGTGATGCTGATGTTACATCTCAGTTAACTAGATATAACAACTCCTACAACAGATTTCTATTTTATGGCTGGGGAGTATGGGTTACAGCTCATGCAAGACACAATTTGTGGGAAGCAATTTTTGAATTTGGACCTGATTATATTTACGCAGATACTGATAGTATCAAGGGTCGTAATTTTGATTCGCATGAAGATTTCTTTACATTATATAATTTACGTATTGAAACAAAATTACGTAAAATGTGTAAATATTGGCAAATTCCTTTTAGTTTATGTACACCTAAAACAGTTACAGGAAAGAAGAAAATGATAGGGGTGTGGGAACGTGAAGATGATTATAAATACTTTAAGGCATTAAGAGCAAAATGCTATATTTATGAATATATGAATGGTGAATTATTATTTACAATATCAGGTGTAAATAAGAAGTATGGGGTACCTTATTTATTAAGTGAATTCGCAAATTCATCTTATATGGATTTATATAAAATAGCTTACAATCCTACATCAGAGCAAAAGCATAATGGTGAAGCAAAAGCTGCAAAAGATAAACTTCTAGCTCTCCATGAGAGTGGGGAAATTCCTTATGATGATGTTTTTGAGAATTTCAAAGATAATTTATATTTTCCTAAAGAATATACTGGGAAACAAACATTGACATATATCGATAAACCAGTTATAACAATTTGCAAAGATTATACTGGTCAACTAGCAGATATATTTGAAATGTCATATATACATATGGAACCACAATCATATTTCTTGTCTCAGACACCGGAATATATAAGATTTTTAAGGGGGTATAAAGATGCGAGTATGTAGTCAGGATTATCCATTTTTAGCTTTAGACTTTTGTACATTGTGTGGTGGATATGATACTATTCAAACATATATACCATGGAAGAAAAAAGATAATATGACAATACATTTTCATGTTTGTGAAAAATGTCTTGCAACAAAGACAGTAGAAGAAATGATTTCAGAAATGGATAAAAAATTTCCCCCTGGTTAACCAGGGGGTTCCTTTATTTATGCTTCTTTTTGACAGAATACTAAATAGTTTCGAACAGCTTCACCAACATCATTATCCTGATAGAACACTCTATCTTCTCTAAAGAACTTAAAAACCTTTCTGTTGATTTCGCTACCATCATGTCGAATATTTCTAATATGATTCGGTCTAGGGTCATATTCTCCAGAGTATACCAAGTCAACCTCAGGGTGTCTAATTTCTCCAGTTTTCCTATGAATATAAGTAAAGCAAGAATCATCGTATTCAAGTATTTCACACTGTAATATATTATCATTAAAGTTAATAAAATACTTAAATATAATTTTCTTAGGGTCATATTCTCTAGGAATATGAGGATAGATATCAAGTTCCCAAGCACCACCGGTTATCATTTGCAAACTAGGGTTATCAAATGCAAAATATACATCCGATTTTCTACCCTCAATATTATGGTTCATTGTGTATTCACAAGCTACTTTCAAATCACTTTCTCCATAGCTGTAAATATCAATTTTACCAGGATCCATCTGTTCGATATGTTTCAATCCCATCTCCTGGAAATAAGGACAGTATTTGGTAACGGTATTACCTAACATGTAAATTCGTACATTATTTCTCTGTCTGATTATAGTGCTCAAAACATTCATAAATAGTACAAATTCATTAGGTAGATAACCAATTCTTGACATAAACTCATCAAAAACAACAGTAGTGATAAGGGGGTAGCTAGTTGACTTATCATGTTCCATCTGAGCCAAACTAAATCCATAACAGAATGGTGTGCTATCACTAACCAACCGGTCATCACTCTCATCTTTCTTAGCAAAATACCATCTGTCAGAATAAAACTTAACTGTATCCCATTTACCATTTGTAGCTTTACTTATTTCATCATTAGCAATCAAAGAATCAAACATAGTTGCACCACGTTTACCTTTGAAGTCTTCACGGTATCTTCGGATATATGCACCCTGCTCTCCTTTTTCTGCAAAGTTTTTAATAATTTTCTTTAATACAGAATAGGTTTTACCATTACTACGCTTTCCGAAAATAATGTTATAATGAGCATTAAACTTATCAATATGCGAGACATCATAGTATTCAGTATCTACTTTACTTTTAACTTCAGTTATATTAGTTTCTTTACCCATAGAACCACCTCATTAAACTTATGATGAAGAAGAATAATCACCAGCAATAGTCAACAAAAAGCATTCAGGTCCCTCACTACTTCTATCGAACTTCTGTGTAACTCCACTCTTCTTGAATGTCAAAGTTTTGATATTTTTCTTTTGTTTCATAAACCAGTATCCATTGTTCATAAGGAATTTTGCTTTATCCTTATCTTCAGCAGAATCAATTAAAGCAGGAATATTGAGAATTTCCTCCTTAAAACTCTGTAGAGGGTCACAATCCAACTCAACTGTAAATAATGTACCAGTGTCAATATGGAATGAAGAGATGTAATAATACCTACCTAAATCTCCAATATAACAATAATTATATTGAGAATATGTAGCAAGACTACCATCAATCTGAACCTTAGGAGTTTCAATATCCTGGTCATAAAACAGTTTACCTGTTACCTTAGAACTAGCAGTCCAATGTTTTCCAATAGTATCAGGGTCTGAAACATTTTTAAGAAAAACTATGCCTAGTTGACCAGCCGGGGCAGAACTGTCAGGTGTTTCAGAGGGATCAGTTTTATTAACTATTACACCAGCCATTAATGCCTGTCTAATACTATTTCTTTCATTTTCAGTACAAGTTAAACCATCAAGATGAACAGAATCAATTTGTACATATCCATTGAAATCCCCAATATTATAAGTTCCATTAACAGGATATCCTTTATAATGTTTCTGATTTTTTGCATCAAAGACATCAGGTTCTGAAATCATAACATAAGGGTATTCAGAGCTCAAACTACCAGTTACTTCGCCACCACCGGATGTATGCTGAACTGTGGGGTGCATATTTGCAACATTGTTAGCTAGTCGACTAGCAGTACGACTTGATAGTCCAATAGTTGCTCCAGGGTCAACCTTATTTGTACCGCTCTCAACACCAGCTGCAGCTGCAGCAGCTCCAGTTAAAGGTGCCGTAAGTCCGCCGGTTGCAACTGTAGCAATAGCAGTACCTGCAACAATACCAGTTGAAATCATAGCTGAATATTTAGCTCGATAATCAGCCTGAGATACAGGGCAATCAATTCCCATTTGTCCTGAAAAATTGTAATGGCATTCTTCAGGGGCATTATCATCATCAGGGTCTTCAATAACCAAACTAGCAACACAACCACCAGAAAGATGATCAACCGTATAATAGAGATGCAAAGTTTTGCCCATTACATCATTTACATCTAAGCTATGTTCTCCACAATATGGAATATACACACTAACCTCAGTAAATGGAGAATAATCAAAATAGATACCAGACTCAGGATAATCCGTAGATTTTAATCTCTTTTCAATTACACAAGTTCCAAAATCATACCTACTAAACTGAGAGGTTAAAGGAGTTCCATTTACACCAGTGCCAATCCCACCGCCAACAATTTCTCTACTACTTCCTAAGTGTTCAGGATCTAAAGGAAATATCTTTAATCCTATAAGTATTTCCATGGGGTCATTGAAAAATCTTTTTACAGCATTAACAAAGCTATCAGACCATAAAAAACTAGCCAGTGAATTTAGTTCACCTTTACCAATCTTGTACTGACTAATAAAACCAGTATCAAATGCACTTAAATTTGGAACACCAGGTCTAGGTACAGGATTATTAGTTCTGTTAATTAAATCTCCACCACCATCACCATCATTATCAACAAAGCTATCAAGAGCATCATTATCAGAAAAGCTGCCTTTAATCCAACCCCACATTAAATGCATTTCTGAATCACTCATAGCCGTTCCAGGGTTACAATATGAAACAGTTTTTGTACCTGTTTGCTGGTCAACTAGCACACTTATTAGATTAAGAGCCGCTAGTTCATGGTCTTCATCAATAATAAATCCAATATATATGGTAGTTCTAGGAGCTGTAGTACTAAACTGATAACTATAAAAAACAGATGGCACAGTTCCTGGAGTAGTAGGACTTAAATAGAAATTTAATCTAAACCACCCACTACCAAACTCTCCAGTCATCTTAAAAACATCACCAGAATAGCAAATATCTCGTATTTCACCTATAGACATATTAGCTACAATATTATTTAATCTAGCGGATTCTGATAACCCTGCTATTACTGAATAATCTGCACCTTGAACAGCTGAACCATCACCAATATCTTCATCATTAATACCAGCTAAATTAAATACACCAAGTTTACCAGCAATACTTCCAACAGAATGCCATTGATATTGAACATAAGGAACGGATATTTTTGAAAGCATCAAAGGCCAATCAAGCCCAACCTGTTTCTCACCATTAAAATGTATATCTGACTCTGAAAAGCTCTCACTGAAACCAACACCGGTTGTAGTATAAGCACAATAGTATCCATTTCCACCATCATAAATTCTAATACTTCCACCGGTAGTACTAGTAAGATTGGTAGGATATCCGTAAAACATCATCCAAGTATAAATTTCCATATATCCAGATAATGCACTTGTCATAAAGCCAGAACGATATATATTATCACTTCGTTGTATATAACTAGGTGGATATGCCTGAGTTACAGTTACATATTCTTCACTACCAGCTATAGGAGCTATATCGCATGTATATAGAGGATGGGTACCAATACTAACAATAGTCATTCATTACTCCTTTCTACCAATAAGGGGAGTGTTTCCACTCCCCTACTGCTGGTTAACCAGTCATTTCTTTTTAGCCTGCTGAGCATTTGTAGGCTCACCGAGAGTAAATACAGCAATGTTCTCATTGAAATCATTGAAGTATCCAGCATCGAATTTATACCAGTTGTTGGTAAATTCAGCCTTAGGATTCCAGTTGGTAGTAACTCTTCTATCCAGATTAGAAACACCAAGGGCATCTCTATCCCAAGCAATACCAACAACATTGTTAACAGTAACAGCACTGTTTTCTCCCGAGGGCGTAACAATGATCTTAGATGTACTTGACCAGTTAAAGTCTGTACCAGTTCCCTGCCAGAAAGCAACTTCCTCAGCCTTGGGTAACTTTACAAACTCGTTATGGTAAGTATCACCATACAGGTAAGCTTCAGCAGCAGCTGTAAAATCTGAATGCAGAATCAGATGAAGTCTATCAGCCGGAGTATGTCTGTATTTTCCACCCTGGTTGAAAAGAACATTCAGCTTTCTCATACGAGCAACAACTCTCTTGATGGTCATAGCAGCCCAACGAGTAAACTCAGGTTTAACCAAAGCATTCTCAGGGGTAACAGTCTGGTCCCCAGTAGCTGTTCTATACATAGTAACAAGATCATAATACTGTACCGGATGAGCAACTCTATTCTTATATACAGTAGCGATAGCATTTGCCAGAGTAAGCTGAACAAGACTGTCCATCTTAACTGTCATACCATTGCTGATAGCAGTCTCAATCATGGCAAAGAATGCCTGTAACTGTGCAGAGTTGGTAAAAGCCGACTTAGTCTGTCTCCTTCCAAAACTCATTTCGATATCAAAAGTTCTTCTCTCTGAGTAGAACTTAGCAGAAACCTCAGGCTTGTGGAAAACATTGGGGTCATATGACTGTCCATCAACCAAATTCCAGGAATCATTATCTTCAGCCTCAGGAAGTCCCTCATACTGAATCTTTTCCAGAATAGCACCATACTCCCAACTATCCATCATAACGCTAGGTGTACTACCGGTGTAGGGTCTGTTAACAAAAACTACCTTACCGATTCTGTCGATAAGCTTCTTGGTATAGTTATCAAACATCTTGTCATCATCAGTGTCAAGAACCTCTCTACCAATCTCAACTACCTTGTTCAAATCCGAACTTGCAAGGTCCTGATTACCTGTCACCTCAAGGGTGGTCTGATTTACGATATCCGCAATCTGTGTAACTTCCATTTCTTTCTCCTTTCTAAATTAACCCTGGTTAACCAGGTCTACTACAGTACACTTATCAGCTTTTGTAATACGCACCGACTTTGTACTACAAGTTGCAACAATTAAATCAGCATTCCACTGCTGTAAGAAAACAGAAAGAGGAGTCAGGGGAGCATCACTGTTACTACCCCAAACTGTGTTTGAAGCAAACACCGGCTTACCATCCTCAACTGCCTTCTTTGCCTTTTTGAACAAACCTGTAATAGTCTGCTCCTGGTCATCTGTCATATCAAGACCACCACAATCGATAATCTGATATCCACCATTGTACTTCTTCATAGTATTTTCTCCTTTTATTTATTATGGCTGGTCAACCAGCTGCCACTCGGTTGCATTCAAATACACAGGTAACGTACAGAACTCTTTAACATCAGACAGAATTTCCTTAACGTAGTTCCACTTCCATAAGTTAATTTCTTCCAATATCATTTTCTGACTTGTTAAATTACCTATGTTACCAAAGTGTCTTCCGCTTCTGTTCTGATCTGTGGTAACATCCTCACTGCCTGTGCCCGATTTAGCAAGTGAATCAGAACCACTTAGAGTATCTGTAGTCGATGTAGTTCTAGATAAAATTGATGATACTCGCGTCTCAGCGTCATTGTCGTTAACTATTGTCTCTGTACCGGTATCGCCAGTTGTTATGCTTCCAGTAACATCAGACGCAGTTGTACGTGTTCCAGTGTTAGTTGTAGTATCACTTCCACTAGAAACATTAGCTTGTGTTCCAGTATTATCAACTGTATCTTTTCCACTACCAGCTGTTACTTGAGTGCCAGTATTGGTACGACCATCACTACCGCTTAAAGCATGAGTTTCTGTTCCTGTATTTTGAACAGTATCACTCATAGTTTTAGTGTCACTATTACTTCCACTATCACTATTAGTATTACTAGAAGATGCTGCATTAAAAGCCCAAACAGATTGTGTATTGGAATTACTTCCAGTATCAGTTTCACTTCTCTGCTCACCTCTAGTCAAGTTATCAGTCATGGTATCAGTTTTACCATAAGTGTTAGTCTCAGTAAGATTATCAGTCCTAGTTTCTGTTTTTCCGTAACTAGTTTCCTCTTTCAGATTATCAGTCCTGGTATCTGTTTTACCATAACTTGTTTGTTCAGATAAATTATTTGTCAAAAGCTCTGCATTATGTATATTATGAGTTTCTGTTTTGGTTAAATTATCTGTTCTAGTTCTTGTACTATCTTCAGTTACAACAGTACTACTACTACCGGTATCACTTCTAGTTCCAGTAACACTACTAATCTTTCCATAAGTAGTAGTATCTATTTGAGAGTTAGTCAAATCTTTATTAACTGTCTCATCTTTTTCATCTTCCCACTCATCAAGATAGTTGTGAATTGGGTCATATTGAATATCATAAATACTACCGAGCTTATCCCACTTTTCTTTATACATCTCAAGAATTACACCAGCGAGTGTAGTAAGTTCTGCATCAGTCAATTTCTGACCATAAGTGCCTTGTATCATTTCTACAATAGGACTAGGATTTCTTTTTGAATAACCAGCAAGAAACTGAATATCCAGATTTCCCTTAGTCACTTCAGCTCTAAAAGTATAATTCATGTGACTAAATAAACCATTAGTCAGCGGAAGTATCTGACTCATTGTCTGTGCTTTCCTCAGATTCTGCATTATTCTTCTCCTCTCCTGCCTGGTTAACCAGTGGCACATTTTCTACAACTTCATCTTCCATAGCTTTTTCAAGCATTTCTGTCAACTTTTCATCTTGTGACAAGTCGTTAATAGTACTATCACTGCTCTCACTGCTATCAGTTTCATCAGTCTCACCATTTTCATCAGTATCAACCGCAGTCTCTTCTCTGTCCCTTAGCTGTCCCGACTCTGTTACTTCCCCGTCGCTTCTCTGTCCAGTCTCAGTCTCTTCTAACGCTTCCTCGCTTGCAGATACTTGCTCCACTGGTTGACTAGCGGGAGCAGATGAACTATCGGAAGACTCAGCAACTGGTTGACTAGCAGCAAAAATATTACCACCAGTAAATGTATTACTACCTGTCATAGACTTGAGAGCTGAAAGTGCTTCAATTCTATTTTCAAGCCATGAAGAAGAGAACTCAACACTGATATCAGTACCAAACATCTCATTAACTTTTGCAAGGTCTTCTCTACGACAAGTAAGCATATTATCACATAAAGGAAGAAGTGCATCTTCATCAAGAGTTGACTCTCCTTTTCCAATAGCTTCACGTTTCATGTTGTAGTTTGCTGAAAGTCCAATTTCATTGAATAATGAACCTTTTAAGTACTGCTGATACTCAATAAACTGTGTTAAGTATGAACCATTATTGCTAGGTGGAGATTGCATATCAACACCCTCATGAAAAGCAGATTCACCAATAACACCGAGTTCGCCTTTTTCTATTGATTTAAGATACTCAATACAAGATGCTCTTTCTGCATCTGTCTTTGCTGATAACAATGCTATAATACGAAGCATTACATCAGCTGTACGAAGTGTTAAAACATTCTCAGCCATTAAATAAGAATAGCGAGAGATAAGCGGGTGCAAACCAACCCAATCAAGATCATTTCTCATAAGTACACCTTTTACTTGCTTGAAATCAGACCCTACTGGTTGACCAGCATCATCTGATGTGTACTCAGCATAAACAGGTACATTAGCAGTAAACAGTTGTCCGTCTGAAGTTTTGATATGAGGGTTGGAGATAATAAACTGAGTAGGACGATAATAAACGTCCTGAGGTCCGCCAAGATTTCCAGAAAATACATAAAGCTTACCATCCACCTCGGTTATACATGCTATACCAAATTCAAATAGGTAGCGATCTAAAATCTCATGTGGAATAGTATCTGGAAGATTCTTGTATTGGAACATTCTTAACAGTCTTGAGAGAGAGTAACGATAATAAGCTCTTGACGATACTTTCTTATCTTTTACATATTTCTCAAAATCCTGGAGAATTTCCAAATGTTTGTAACCAGTTCCAGCCATAGTAAAAGAGACTCCTTTCTTTGTGGAATGTTTATAATATGGAAAATTTGCAACAGGCTGGTTAACTAGCTATGTGAGGCATTTGCTAGTCAACCAGCAACAAGGGGTTAATGGGTAAAGAACCAGCACTAGTTGACTAGTCAACCAGCAGGTATACTGATTTCCTATTCTATCCCCTTTCATTATAGCACAAAATAAAATACTTGTCAATACCTTTTTGATAAATTTTTTAATATTTTTTCAAGTTTGTATATATTGCACAAATATGAATGTTAAAAATGAAGATTCTTTGTGAAACCTGTTGAAACCTGG
>JAEEGL016306305.1_pt1 | contig 14837 bp, 6 predicted proteins | sample 9134231 | NCBI WGS metagenome assembly JAEEGL01 (sample SAMN16246548, study PRJNA631951) | gut metagenome | biome: gut microbiome; feature: rumen; material: fiber-attached | host: Bos | place: Iran: Karaj | collected 2018-10 | reverse complement strand
GATTTGATGTCGGCATCACCAAGGTACCACTGGTGGTACAGTCAGACTTGTTTGATCTGACGGTGGGCGACTGCAAGGTACGCCCGGATGCTGCGATGTCTTATGAGGCAGCGAAGCACGCGCTGGAAGATCCGAACTATCAGGACGGTAACTACGGTGCCGGATGCGGTGCATCGGTCGGGAAGATCGCCGGTATGGAGACCTGCATGAAGACAGGGATCGGCAGTCACGCGGTTCAGATCGGCGAACTGAAGATTGGTGCCGTCGTAGCACTGAATGCGCTCGGTGATGTATTCGACTACCGGACCGGTAAAAAGGTAGCAGGCCTTTTGTCAGAGGATAAAAAAGGATTTCGAAACACGGATGAGATGATGCGTGCGTCAATCGATGTGAAGGATAATAAATTTGTCGATAACACGACACTCGCTGTGATCATAACAAATGCTTATTTTTCCAAATCGGAATTGTGCAAGATTGCCGGGATGGGACATGATGGTTACGCCAGAAGCATCCGTCCGGTACATACCTCCGCCGACGGAGATAGTATATATGCCGTCTCGGTCGGAGAAGTAAAGGCGGATCAGGATCTGGTGGGCACGCTTGCCGCCGAGATGATCAGTGAGGCAATCCTGCGTGCCGTAGGTGGCGCGGAGAGCGCGTACGGTCTGATCGCCGCGAGGGATCTGGGGTAACGGGGACAAAGACAACAGCATTAATCGGCAAATCAAAGAATGGAGTAATCAATTATGGGAAATACGATCGAGTACATATCCTTTATCTGTATCATGGTACCGCTCCTGATGATGACGATCACCATGACAGGAAAAGCAAGATTGCTGATCGGGAGCATGGCTCTCGGTGTCTTTGTCAGTCTGCTTTCATCAGAAGTCAGCGGGGTTTTGATCCAGCAGATGGGCTTGAAGGATATGCATTATATCACGACGACAATCACACCTTTGGTTGAGGAGACGTTGAAAGCGCTTCCGATCCTGATCTACGCATTTTTATTCTCGGATAAGAGAGGGACGCTTTTGTCAATCGCGTTCGGTACGGGAGTCGGGTTTGCGCTTCTCGAAAACATCGTTATCCTGCTTCGTGCCGTTCTCAGCAATCCGGATTCCGTCAGCTATCTGTGGGCCTTTGTCAGGGGCTTCGGTTCCGGTTTGATGCACGCGGTTGCCACGATGATGGTTGGTATCAGCCTCAGCGTGATCCGTAGGAAAAAGAAACTCATTCTTCCCGGCATTTTCGCAATGCTGGTTATGGCCGCAACTTACCATGCGATCTACAATGAACTCGTGCAGACAGATCTGAAATATTTAGGTTTTGTTCTTCCTTTGATCACGTATATCGGTTTGACGCCGCTCACGTTCAAGGGACGGATCGGTATCAGCAAAAAGGAGGTGATCTGATATGTCATCGGCAATGATTATGGAGATCATCTATACCGTACTTGCGGCGGTGGCCTTCGCAATAGGAGCAAAGGTGTATTTCAAAAAAGGAGCGCCGCTCTACGCCCAGATGGTGGTATGCATGCTGGGATGCCGTTTCCTTCAGGGACTCTTTGAGACGTTGATGGTGCGGGGGAATCTGGATCTGAACAGTGTATCGTTGGCAGGTCTCGGCCAGTTGGCGCAGCTTTTGTTTCTGATCTGTGCCAACTACGGAACGATCGATTCCCTATGTGATGACGGTTCGAAAGCCTATCGAAAGTATCGGATCATCGCGGCTATCGTTCCGTTGGCGGTTGTTGCCTATTTCTTTTTAACCAAAAGAGGAACGACGGATACGACACCCGAAGTCGTGATGCGGCTGTTCTCGGTCGTGATCCCGATGATCGCTTTGTATTTCCATGTCAAGCATCTGATCATCAAGGATGTGGAGGGGGGACTCATCAAAAATCTCCGCTTCTACAATCTGCTTGGTGTACTGAACTGTCTGGCATTTTTCGTCGGACTTTTCACCATGCCCATGTCGGTGCCATGGTATATTGCGTTTATCATTTACGACATTGTGACGATCGCGATTCTGCCTGCACTTCGATCCGGATTGAAAAAATTGAACATATAATGCAACCTGCGTTTGATGTATTACGGTTATCGTAGTGAAGACATTTTCAGCAAAGACATATAGCGGATCCTGAACAGATTTACATGCAACGTATGGAGGAGGCTGCCTATGAGAAGAGACTCGCGAAAAATCCTGATACGCGCGGCAATCCTGGTGCCGATGATGTTGGCTATGGCGCTGATCATTAAGCCGATCACGTCGAAAGCTTGGAGTTGGTACAAACCGTGGACCTGGCCGGTATATGAAACTGTCAAGTACACCGTTTCCGATTGGATCTGGGAACCTTCGGAAGGATGTCCGATGGATGATGAGCTGATGGCGCGTGTGAAAGTAGATGGTGAGGACGGTGCGAAGGATTTTTATTCCCAGACACCGATCGCCTGGAACTATGCCGTGGCGAGAGCGCTGGAGGGTAAGAGGGTTCATGTCAAGCTTGAGGCTGACTGGAACGCAAGAACAGAGGATATGCGTTCTCAGTATCCTTCTCCGGTGGAGGGGGGACACGGTTCCGACAGAAAGTGGCTGATTCTCCACAAGTACGATATGGGTGCGGATATGGAGCGCAAGGATATCCCCTACCTGAATTCATCCAGTGATAAGGAAGTGGATTGCTTCCAGGACGGGGCAATTTTTGTTCCGGAGAACTGTGACATCACGATCGATCTGAACGGTCAGATGATCTCGAGGAAGGCGTATGATCAGTTCATAGCGGACGGAGAGATATTCTATGTATCCAACGGCGCTACCCTGACGATCGTCGATTCCAATCCAAATTATAAGCATCCCTATGGTTCATCGAATATATACGGTGGTGTTATCAAGGAGGGAAGTTCCAGCAACGGTGCCGGCGCGATCCAAATCAAGGACGGCGCGAAGGTTTACATCGAAGGTGGGAACTTCCTGTGGAATTCCTCATCAAACGACGGAGGCGCGATCAAGATCGACGGAAGTCGGGCTGAACTTCATGTCAGCGAGACGACATTCCGGGAAAACCGTGCCGCGACGGGAACGATTGAGCGCAACTACGGCGGAGCCATCGCCGGCTATGACGCGACGATGGAACTGCGTAGTATTCACTTTTTGGAGAATAAAGCGGACAACCGCGGCGGAGCACTTTTCAATAAGTCCGGAATGCTTTCTCTGATCGACTGCCGGTTTGATAAGAATGAGGTATCCAATGACTACGGTGGCGCTGCTTACTTAAGCAGCAGCAAAGATGATCCGACCATGCTGCTCGAGCAGAATGAGTTTAACAAGAACTCCGCCGGCAAACACGGAGGTGCCATCTACTTTGACACAGCCGGTAATGTCGATGCGTATGGAACAAAAGTTAAGGCGAATTCCGCCGGTATAAACGGTGGCGGTATCTACGTTAACGGCAAGGGTGTATGCTTATGTGATGCCGAGGTAAAGGATAATTCTTCTTTTGACAACGGCGCCGGTATCTATGTGGACTCGATTGAGGACCTCAACGTGATGGGTAAGGTGGTGGTCACGGATAACACCGAGTATACGCGCGGTACCAAGTGGCATTATGTGGACAATGTCTGTCTTCAGAACGGCAATGCCTCGGTCGCTTACCTGAATAACGGTGGTCTGTCCGTGGGATCGAAGATCGGCGTGAATTCCACGGATAGAGCGAGCGATAACGGAATCTTGGTGGTGAAAAACATCTCGGAGTTTGCCGCGAAGGAATACTTTTTCGCGGATATACCGGGTGAAAAGATAAAGTTCGAAGGAGATCACAATGAAACCGCTTCTTTCACCGCGTCTATGATCGGTGGAAATGCCGGAGTTCTGATCGTGCTCGGTTCTGTGGCGGTACTTATGTTTGCGTTTGCGGTTGTCCTTTTTATCCGCAAGAGAAAGGGGGCTGTCGATGAAACGGAAAAGTAGAATTGACGTACAGTGGCATTGGAAGCTTCTGACTGTTGTCTCGTTTGCACTTCTGTGCGTGAGCATGGTCCAGGCAGAAAGAACAGCAAGAGCCGCTCGCAGCCTGACCGCGGCGGAGTATATCACGGATATAAAGATCGTGGAAGGGGATTCGTCTATCGAGTCAGCATCGGAGAGCGGTTGGAAGGTGATGGCCGACAGAATCGCCGGAAGTGCGATCGCTTACCGTACCGGAGACAGCAAGGGAAGCGCTTTGAAAGATCTGCGTCTCCTGAAATCCGGTGGCGCGACTGAGACGATCGATGATATCTCCTATCAGGAACTGGGAGGCATCGGCGGGATGACATTATATGGAACGAAGGACGCGAAGGCCGGAGACGCGATCGCGGAAATCCGACTGGTGGAAGATCAGATCGTGGGTGACGGGACACACACCGTTAGGAATGAAAAAGGCGAGGTCATGGAGCTCGGTGATAATACGTATCTGACAGTCCTTTATTCCGATCCGGTTGGTATCTATATTTCAGAGATGGCAAGGATTAACGCCGGCAGTGAGAAAGCGGCGATCAAAAAAGCGGCGAACCATGGTTATGATTTCTTCCGTCTGATCCGGGATGACGGAGGGGAAGTGGAGATGATCGCTTTTAACCGGACCGGGGATGAGAAAAAGGCCGTACGAGGTGTCTATGCCGTGGGTGAGACGGGTGACTACAAGCTATTCTATTCGGTCAGTGAAGCAGCGGGCGCGCCAATCACAGATATCGATCTGAAGGAAGTCAGTGATGTTCTCTGGGAAGGGGGCACCTTCTCCCTCAGCGATTGGGGACAGATGAACTTCGGTACGAACTTCTCCGGAAGTGAGACGAATTATCGGTGGAATACGATCTCGCTCTATAAGGATAACGCAGAACTTGGACAGGCACTGAAGGATCACTCGCAGGGAGGAACGGCGTTCGATATCGTGGTGGCCCAGGCCGACGGACAGATCGGCGGTGACGGTGAGATCGAACTGGTCGGCGAGGATATGTCGAATTTTTCTTCCGCTGATGCAGAGAAGGAAACAGAGAGTGAAGAAGAGGAGGAAGGAGAGAAGGAAGGAGAGAACCTGACGGATGATTCCGATACAGGTGCTTCCGATACGCCGGTTGATGAGACAGCATACGATGAGCCTGGCGGTGAGGAAGTCAACAAAGAGGCTGAGGAACCGAACGACAAAGACGGAAGTGAAGAAGGAGGAACGGAAGGCGAAGGAGATGATGACGCTGAGACAACCGGTTCGATGATCGGATCGGGAAGTATGGTACTGATCATCTGCGGCGGGATCATACTTGCGGGAATCCTGGTAATCGCGATCTACTATCGGAAAAAGACAAAGGGGGTGCGGGAAGATGATTAGTGTGAAGACATTTTTCAGAAAAAATATACGTATCACCCTGGCTCTTTTCCTTGCTTTATGCATGTTCGGAATCGGCCCGATGCAGGAGCTTTCAAGAGACGGTGTGCGAGCAGCGACGACGGAGTCGGAAGGTGAGAAAGCGGGTGAAGCAGAGGGAACCGATTCGGCGGATAACACGGACGGAGCCACTGCGAAAAGTGAAGCAGGAGAAGAAGATGAATACCCGGAAGGAACGCTTTTTATCCGGGATATCAGATATTTTCACGGAGAAAAAGGTAAGAAGAAGGCCGAGGAGGAAGGCTGGATTCTCCATGATACCAACTTAAATCAGGGGAATGACGGAGACTCCCTCTGGCTTGCTTACAAGACGACGACGGACGTTTCTGAGTCGATCACGTCGCTTAAGACGATGGAAATGAATGGTGGTTACGAGAGTACGAATTATCGCAAGCTCCTGGAAACCGCCAGCAAGGGACTCGGCGAGATGTCCGCAGCCATCATGGCAGCGGCGGAGGAGTTCAGAGAGAATGAGAAAAAAGGCTATCACGCGGCTAAGGTGTCGAGGGAAATGCTGAATCTGTTCGCACTTTCTGAAAACGGTGTCAAGTCGGGTGATTCGATAGACAGCAGTAAGCTTCTCGGAAATTATCTTCTGAGTGGGGATTATAAAAGTGAGGACATCCAAGATCTGGTAATGCAGACTAATTCCGGAATCCTGTCGACGATCCTCGGTCGTCTGGCAAGTGGTGTTTTTGTTCCGGAGGAAAAATTCACCGACAGACTTCCCGAGATGGCGGCCAAGATGAGCAAGATGAGCAGTCAGGCGGCGCGCTCGATGGATGCGCGTTGTCAGGCAGATGCGTTGGAACTGAAGGATCAGCTTCAGGCATTCTCCAAGAAGGCACGTGATGCGCAGGCTCGCACGATAGCAGCGGGCGGTGCGGTCAAGACTTCGGATGGTTCGAAGTTTTCGGTGGATCCGGACGCGGAGGGCACCGGTAGCAGCAAGGGACAGGACGTCTCGATGGGAGACTTCGAGAATGCCGTGCAGAATACGGACACGAAAAGTGGACAGGGTGAGCAGGACATGGTGACGCTGGCCATGCTGAACACTCTCAATCGTTACAACTTCGATGAGACAACCAAACTCGGTGACAAGCTGATCGAGCTCGGACAGTTGCAGTTTACCACGTACAGTGAGGTGCGCCAGGTCTATCCGCTTGTCATGGCGATGACACCGGGACAGCTCTCGATCCTTCGCCTCAGTGGCGTATCGGTGATGACCGAGGGACTTCTCGCGAACGATGAGGTCTATTCATTTCTTGAGACGAAGATCGGCGAACTGAAGAGTAAGCTTCAGAAAAACGGCTACGTGGCCGCGCCTGTCTGGGATCATGAAACCAAAGAGTTCTTTGACAGCGACATCGCTTACACGAAAAAGCTTATCCGCACCAATGCGGCAGGAGCAACCTTTACTGATGTAACCAAGACGACAACGATCGGGAAAATATGGAACGAATTCGACAATCTTTCCGGTGTGATCGGAGGAGCGGCAGGAGTTATATTCTCCGTCGCGGCCTATGCGAGCGGAATCACGTATCCCACCGTCATGATGGCGGCCGGAGCCAAGATGGTGGTCGAAGCATGGGCGGTCGGTGCTACGGCAGCGGTTGTTAAGGGAAGCCTGCTTACTGTTGCGGGATTCATGGGACTCGTTGGTATCATAATATTGGCTATCGCGTTTTTGGTGTGGGCCGGCAAGAAGATTTACAATGCGATTAAGGAATGGGATGAGTACAACTACGATGAGAAAGATATCCCACGACTTATGCTGGATGCCGATGAAATGGAAAACGGCGATATGGCGAATGTCCGCTATATTCAAGTGATCGATCCGGATAACGGTCGCGGTGATCTGAACTGTAGGGAAGGAAAGCGTTGGAATGCGCTTTACTATACACGAAGTGACGTGGCCGGAGATCCGATCTGTGCTTCCGATGAGCACGAGTTTTTCCACAGTGTGCTGGGAGAGGTAAGTGAAACGGCAAGCGGATTTGAGGCGGTATGCAATTTCAATTCGCCGAACGCGCAGGCTCTCAATGCTTACGCGGAGGACAAAGATGACGGTAACCACTATCTCTACTATCGTACGAGCCTGAACGGTGAGATTACGAATACGAAGAAGCAGAAGGAGTTAAAGGGTAAAGGTCAGTATCTTGCGGATATCCGTCTTTTCTCGGGCGCAACCGAGACAGAGACGAAGGCGGCTTTGACGAGAGAAGGGTATAAGTTATACGATACCAATATTTCCCCGAAGGATGACAGCGGTCGTGAGTACACCTACATCGGCTACAAGACGACCAATAAACCGACATCGGCAATCCGTGATATCCGTGTCTGTCTGACTTACCCGGGGAGCGGTTTCCAGATTGGAGATTTCTCGTATACGCCGGGACAGGATCAGAGCGAACGCTCGCAAAACGGTGCTTACCTGTGCTACACCACGAACAGGGATTTCGGATCACCGATCCGTGTGGAAAACCTGTTTTTCATTCGGGACAGATCGGATGCGAAGCCCGGCTGGGAGCCGGTCAATCTGACCTGCGGCGGACCGGCCTTCAACTGGCGGGACGACGATGACACGATCGAGTTTTCTTCCAAGAGTTATTCCGATAAGAGAAAGCAGCTGAAGGAAAAGGGAATGTTTCTCTATTTCAAACCGGATGAGCCGTATACCGACGGAGAGGAATATCTGTCCGGTCTTGTGATTGCATCCGGTACATCCGACCTGAAAGACTCGGGAAGTGTGCTCTCGTTTTTCATGGATGATCTGGGCGTGAAATCACTCGCGCGTCTGGGGTATGATGTAGGGTCTACCCTATATTCGGGTGACTTTACGGAGTATGATGATGTATACGGAGCGAAGGATATGTCTGAGGGGCGGTTTGATAATTACGCCATCCTGCTCGGATATACGACGACACACAATCCGTATCGCGCACTGACGGATGTAAAGTATTACCGAAGCAACTATGTAGAGAGTTCGTTGATTCCTCAACTGACGGTGGGAGGTGTCGGATATTCGGCTTGCGAGAATTATCAGCAGATTCTCAGTCGCAGAAGGATTGCCGGTCACAGCGGTGATTTCGGCCGTCGATTCTACGCGCCAAGCCATGCGATCATCAGTTCAAAGGTGGACGGGACGAAGTATTCCGATGTGCATTACGCGAAACTGAATATGTATGACAGTGAAAACAAAAAAGGTAAAGCATGCGACACCAGGGGGCTGTACACCGCGGGCTACAGAAAGGATGCCAAGCCGTTGCGTGTATCGGATATCGCAGTGAAGAGTTCACCCGGTGCGCCTAAGGGATTCCATCCGGTCGAGGAGTTTTTGAACGCCTATGATCCAAGCGACAAGGATCTCGCTTTCCAAGATAAAAACGGAAACGGCGATCACGCGTACTTTTACATCCGGGGAGATGGGATCAAGCGGAGACCGAAGTATGTGAAAAATATCGTCGGAACCTATTTCGAGACACCGAAGGAATATGAACAGGATGGTGAGAAAAAAGAATTCGAAAAGGAACAGATGGATCAGTATGACAAACTTGCTCCCGAACAGTGCAGAATGATGGCTCTGCAGCTGGGCGCCGGAGAGATGGTCATGGAGAACTATACGCAAAACGCGCTGCGAATGAATGACGCCTGGGGCTTTGATGGAATTGAACAATTCTACTCCTATATCGGTGTTATCCGAACGGATAAGGAGACCGAGGCGATGCGAGGCGCTCTCAAGTTTAAACTCGGCGGAGATGACATCGAGAAAAAGGGAAGCAGCACTGTCAAGGTGGGCGGCGTGAGGTACCAGTTGTCCGGAGTCACGATCCGCGAATGGGCCAGAGAAGTATTCTCCATCTACACCACCACACAGACAAGTGCCGGAGCACCGGTTACGGAAGTCACGGTCAGTGAGAATCCTTTTGAACCCGGTATGGATACTGTGTTGGGCGCGTCGACGGTGGATAAGGGAACCGGTGCCAAGCAGGAATTTGCCTCCACGGGATTGTCGAAATGGGAACCCAAGTTCATTCATTTAAAACGATCCGATAGTGAGAAATCGTATTTTTCAAGAATTGTGGTTAACTACGGAGGAGACGAAAAGGATGCGCAGACTAAACTTCTAACATCAGGCTGCAACCGCTGTATTCCTCTCAATCTGAATAAGTATAACGACGGTTTTGTCGTGATGATCGGAGCCCGTACCTGCGGTGCCTCAAGTCCGGATATCGCGATCCGAGACATTGTCTGCACGGTGGGTAAGGAAGCCGAGGAAAGCTTTATGGAGAATGGCTTCGAGTACCAGCTGGCCGGTAAGGTTTCCCTGAATCAGGCAGCTTCGCATGGGAAAAAGATTTATGTTTATTATACGCACGGTGTAAAACTGGTTGGTTCCGATGAATACGAGAATCTCATCGGATCGGAAACGACCACTGAGACTACGCCGACCTCTACGGAGGATGATCTCGGTGACTGGCTGGATGATGAAGATGAGGACGAGGACAAGATCGTCTATATGGATCGCTCTCCGATAACCCGGCTTGCTGCCTCGATGGGAGATTTCCTTCCGGATAGCGCGAATGGTGTAGAGTGGGAGAAGATCCTGGATACCAAGGGAAAACGTGTCAACACCAATGATGGTATCATCAGCAGAGATGAGGATCAGAATGTAATTGACAATCGTATCTATCTTTATGATGCACGAGAGGACGGCAGCGTGAAGTCGGGTGCGAAGGTTACGGAAGTGGACGGCAAGTATATGATGTTGATCGGATTGATGAAGCTTGTTTCATAAGAATAGTTATTCTTTTACCGAAAAGCAACCTGAGAGGGCTGCTTTTCGGTTATATTGATAGAGACAGTTGAGTAGTGCATTTGGATAGGAGGTCAGCCTATGAGATTATATAGCAAAGGAATGATAACACGAACGATCGCCGTCGGGTTGATGGCTCTGATGGCGTGCGTAAACCCGCTTCAGACGATGGCGCCACGGGGTGGAATGGATGCAACTGTCGCGAAAGCTGCGGAGAAGGATGCGCCTTATGTTGGTGAGGTTCGTCTGGCTGTGGATGAGAAAGCGGAAACAGCAAAGCAGATTCTTGCCGATTCCGGTTATGAGGTAATCGACCAGGATCTGAACGAAGAGGCCGGAAGCTGGTGGCATAAACTTGGTGATCAGGCAGTCTATATGGGTATCAAGCGAACGGCTGACGAGAACAAAGCAATCCGCGATATGAAGACGATGAACATGAACGGAAAGTATTCGTACACCGATCTGAAGCGTGCTATTGAGCAAAACTATTCCAAGGCGGAGAGATTATATAACAGTTTAAAAACAGCGGTTGATGAATACCGTGACAACTATAATAAAAAAGATTATCTTGCCGTTAAAACACATGATATTTTGAACTATATCACAGAGGATGACAGTGGTAAAAAGATTGGCGATCTTTTTCTCGAAAATCTATCCAAGGACACGTTGCTCAAGATGTTCACGGAGGGGAACCAGTATCTCGTTTCCACGCTTACGAGAATTCTGATTATGACAAGTGAGCAAAAGACGAAAACCGGTGATATCTGGACGGAGCGTATGTCAGCTGTGTCATCCTATAATGATATCATAAAAGACTACGCAAAAAAAAGATACGGAAAGACAACCGTACTGGGTGAAGAAAAGGAAAATATAAAGAATTACATCCGTTCGGATTTGGATGGGATCGCCTCTGAGATTCTGGATCGATGGGATGAGATCCGAGGCATTTTTCTGAGTGAGAAGGATATGGAAGAGCGGTTGAAAGAGGCGAGTGAAGATGGGATAGAAGACGAGGAGATCACTGAACTCGGAGAGGATATCCAGAATCTCTCCGTCGTGGAATACACGAAGTGTGTAAAGTACGGCAAGAAGTCCCTGTACGATTTCTTCAGACTTTCGAAGGATGTTTTCATAAAGGATATCACCAAGTTGTATCCCTTTGTGTACGCGTTATCCGAAGCACAGAAAGAGTTGATCCCATATATGGATTATGCGTTGCTTTTCCAAACAGCGCTTACCAGAATGGGACTTCGTGATCATAAGAAAAATGTGGAAACCCGGATCGATGCCGTGCTGAAAGATGTGCTCAAACAGGCTTCAGAGGTGTCTCTCTATGAAGGTGTGGATCGTGCGATGTACGGAGAACATGCAGCTGCAACGAGTCGGGCGATACAAAACAGAGAGGGCGGAGGCGTAGTTGGAGATCTTAAGAAATCCCAAAGTCAAATGATGGCATGTGGGATAGTGGCAGGATTGGCTGCTGTGGCGGGGCTTATCGGAGTCGGTGTATGCGCTTATTACGCGGTGACAGAGATGAATGTGTTCGGAGGTTATCTGATAAATATCATGGATTTAGCAGAGTTTTTTGAAAAATTGGAAAGGTGGCACCCGGTCCCCTATTATGTTGCGATTTATGGGTTAGGATGCGCGGTTATACTGGCAGGAGTTTTCACTTATCTGTGGATTAAGAATAAGAAAGCCACCCACAATTTGATCCAGTTATCAATCCCTGAGGTGATGGTTGACTTTGAAACCGAAAACGATGCCGGAAAGAATGTTACTTATCATGTGGTAAAGTGGAATCGGGATCGAAAAGATAACGGAGACCGGGCCGATCGCGGCGATCTGAACGGCGATGCCGCAAGGCAGTGGCTGGCACTGTATACAACGACAGATAAAACCATGGGTGAGCCCATCCTGGCAGACAGTATTGTAGCAAAGACCGGGGAAAACGGTGGGAAGCAAATCCCCGGGAATGACTACCGGCCGCTTACCATGTTCGGTAGTGAGTCGATACAAAATCTCGTCGATGAGACATATTCTTTTGAAGACGATGTGGATGGTATCTGGATGTGGTACCTGAAGGAAGGCAAGAAGACAGACCTGATTGATGATACGGAGGATGGCGAACCGGAAGAAGCCGGAGACGCGGCATCCGGATCATCGGCGGATACGACAGGTTCGAACATCAGTGGCGGAAGCATGGCATTGATCGGTACCGGATGCGCGGTCGGCGGATTTTTTCTCGGGTTGTTGTGCATGTATTTTTTCAGAAGAAAGAAGCAGATAGTTAAGTAACGAGGAAGGAACAAAGATCACCGGACGGGAGGAAGCCTATGAGATTATATGGCAAAGGAATAATAACACGAGCAATCGCCGTCGGGCTGATGGCTCTGATGGCGTGCGTAAACCCGCTTCAGACGTTGTCACCGCGGGGTGGAACGGAGACAACTGTCGCAAAAGCTGCCGAGAAGGATGCTCCCTTTGTCGGTGAGGTTCGTCTGGCGGTAGATAAAAAACCGGATAAGGCGAAGAAGATCCTGACCGATGACGGCTATGAACTGATCGATATCGATTTAAACCAGGAGGCGGGAGATTTTTGGAACTCCCAGGGCGATCAGGCGGTCTATATGGGGATCAAGCGAACCTCCGATGAGAGAGAAGCAATCCGTGACATGAAGACGATGAACATGAACGGAAAGTATTCGTACTCCGCAATGGAGCAGTGGGTGGCTGAAAACCGTCACCAGGCGGCCGATATCTGTAAACCGTTTGCCATTGTTCGAGACGAATTCAAGGAAAGCATCAAACACGGTGACCTGATTGCGGAGGAAGCACTGAAGGTCATGAATCATATTATTGAAAGCGATTCCGGCAAGGGAGTCGGTGATTACCTGCTCTCGGATGACTGCAACGAAGAGGGTATCATCAAGGTGCTCGTTGAGGGAAACGATGATCTGGTATCGACAGTCCTTCAGGCGATGTATATGGGGTGTGAAAAAGAAAATGACACCTGGCTGGAGCGTCTGAATACCATCACGAAGAGTTCCCTGACCAAGCAGTACACAAGAGAACTTTACGGAGTGGATACCGTGGTCGGAGAGAAAAAGGTTGAAGTTGAGAAGAGGCTGGAGGCGGATTTCGGCGAGGCCGCGCAGTGGATCTACGACAACTGGGACGATATTCGCAAGCAGATTCTCCCACGCGACGCGTTATGGACATCCGAGGACCAAAAACTCATGGAAGACGATGAGTTGTTTGAGGACTATATGGATTTTATGGATTCTTATGATGGATTCAGAGACAGCGTATTGACAACCGGGCTGAAGCAGATTCCTTACGGCAAAAAAACACTCTTTGACCTGTTTCAGTTGAACAGGGCGGCATTTAAAAATGACATCACACGGCTGTATCCGATTGCGGCAGCGCTGACGGAAGGCCAGAAGGCGCTGTTACAATATGTCAGTTTCGGTGACCTGGCCGAGATCGCTATTTCCAGGATGGAAGCGAGAAAAACCGGGACAAACAATCTTGAGAAGATGAAAGCCTTCGAAGAAATGACAAACTGTTCGCTGTATATCGGTGTGGATCGGGCGATGTTTAACAAAGGGGCGGCCATGACCTCGCGGGCAACGAGTGACTTCCAGCAGACCGGTTCCCTGGTGGGACTTGACCTCGCGTTTAGGATTTCAAGAGGAATCACGATCGGACTCTTTGCGATCACTCTTCTCTCATATCCGACGGTATGGGTTAACAGAGCGCATTATAATGTATTGTGCGACCGGCTTCAAAATCTGGCGGGACAGTATGCCGATCCAAAGATGGTCAATTACGTCAAGAACCAGTTTAATCTACCTGAGGAACAATATCTCGAAGCTATCGAAAACCTGGACGACTCGGAGATGAATTCGGTAACGGAAAGCTTGGCTTATGAAACGGACGGATACGAAAAAGCATATAATAAACTTAATGCTGAAAGAAATGCAGCTGAAAAAGTATATGATAGCAGCCTTCGAAGAGCAAGAGTAATGCTTGCGTTATCGGTCATAATGCTTATCGTTTCCACGACATTGTATATTATCAAACAGAGAAAAGAACACAACAAAAAGCAGTTGGCAATCCCAACTGTCATGGTGGACAGAGATGTGGAGAGTGATATCACGGGGTATCTGGCTTACAGCGCTGTTCTGTGGAACCGGAACCGGGATGATGACTCCGGGCGTGACAACCGCGCGGATATTAACGGTGACGCGGCAAGACAGTGGCTGGCTCTGTATACAACAAAAGACAAGGCAGCCGGAGATCCAATCCTGGCAGACAGTATCGTGATCAGGACGGGGCTGGATAAGGGGAATAAAGCACCGGGAAATGACTATGTTCCTCTCAGCCTGTTCGGAAGGGAGAATGCTCAGAACCTGGTGGACGAGAACTATTCCTTCCACGATAAGGTCAAAGGGATATGGATGTGGTATCGAAAAGGAGAGGAAACCAAAGGTATGACGGATGACACACTGACCGGTTCTAATATCTCAAACGGCGGGGTGCCACCGATTTTGATCGGTTCTGTCGGTGCCGGTGTCGGCTTTCTGATCGGGCTGCTGT
>JAEEGL014329583.1_pt1 | contig 14837 bp, 8 predicted proteins | sample 9134231 | NCBI WGS metagenome assembly JAEEGL01 (sample SAMN16246548, study PRJNA631951) | gut metagenome | biome: gut microbiome; feature: rumen; material: fiber-attached | host: Bos | place: Iran: Karaj | collected 2018-10 | reverse complement strand
TGTCCTTGGTTTCAACGCCAAAATGACGGATTGCATTGCGGGCGCATTCCCCGAGGGGATTTGCAGGGAGCTTGGTCACAAAGGAAGCGTCCACCCCGTAATTTGCCAGCGAAACGGCCACGTTGGCCTCGCCGCCGGCATAGGAGGCCTCGAATTTCTCGGCCTGATAGAAGCGCTGGTATCCTTCCGGATTCAGGCGCATCATTATTTCACCGAAAGTAACGACTTTCATAGGAACTTAGATTTGTGAGTTTTTTACAAGCAGGGCGGCGGTGGCGGTTATCTTGTCCCACTCGCCTGCACGGATCCACTCCTTATTGGTAAGATTGCCGCCAACTCCTGCTCCGACGCAGCCGGCCTTGATGAAATCGGCGATGTTGTCGGGGCCTATTCCGCCCACGGCCAGCAGGGGGATGTGTGACAGGGGTGCCTTGATGGCTTTTATGTATCCCGGGCCGAGCGATCCGGCGGGGAAAATCTTGACATAGCTTGCACCGGCGTCGAATGCCTCCACGGCTTCGGTGGGGGTAAGGGCTCCGGGCATCGCAACCAGGCCGTCGGCAACGCATTGCCTTATCAGGGAGGGGTTTGTGTTGGGCGTGACCATGAACTCGCCGCCGGCGTCTTCGCAGATCCTCAGCTGCTGTGGCGTCAGCACGGTCCCGGCACCCACCTTTACGGTTCCGCCGAAGTGTTCCTTGATGGATTTGATGGCGGCGGCGGTATCCTTCCACGTTTCGGGGGCCTTCTGGTTGAAAGTCACCTCAACCATGTTGATCCCGCCCTTTTCATAGGCTTCAGCGAGCCGGAGGCAGACCTCCGGCTCGAAGCCCCGTATTATTGCAACGATCATAGTATTACTCCCAGATTCCACCATGGGCCATTGAGCCCACGTTCTTGACGAATGTATTCAGGTAGCGAGGATACTTGGAGCTGTCGTACTTCCAGTTGAAGTCCTTCTTGCGGGATTCCAGGTCGGCATCCACGTCGATCCGGCGGTTGGGGACGTCGATGGTTATGATATCGCCGTCCTTGACGAGCCCGAGAGGACCCATCAGCGCGGCCTCGGGCGAGACATAGCCCACCGAAAGGCCGGAGGAACCTCCGGAGAAGCGGCCGTCGGAGATGATAGCGCAGGAGTTGAAGAGTTCCTTGCGGCCCTTGAGCATCTCCTGGAACATGAACGCAGTGGTTCCGAAACGGCCCTTGAGGCCGAGGAAACGCAGCACGCAGGCGTCTCCGGGCTTGATTTCACCGTTCTTGAGAGCCTTGAGCGCCTCGTCCTCCTCGTCGAATACGCGGGCGGGGCCGCTGTAGGTCATAAGGTGTTCGGGCACAGCGGCAATCTTGATGATCGACCCTTCCGGGGCAAGGCTTCCGTAGAGCACGCCGATGCCCGGCATCCTCATGACGGGATTGTCCAGGGAGTGAATGACGTCGTGGTTGTACACAACGGCGTTCCGGACATTCTCGGCGAGGGTCTTTCCGGTAACGGTGAGGCAGTCGCCGTCGAGCTTGGGCAGCAGCTCCTTAAGCAGGGCCGGCATGCCGCCGGCGAGGCAGAGGTCGTGCACCGAATACTTGGGACCGCTCGGCGCGATATGGGCAAGGAGCGGGATGTCGTTGGACGCCTCGTCGAAGTATTTCCACCAGGGTTCGTCGTAGCCGGCCTCGTTGGCGATGGCCGGGATGTGGAGGATCAGGTTGGCCGACGCAGCGATGGCCATATCCATCTTGATGGCGTTGCGGATGGACTTGGGGGTGATGATCTGGCGGGCGGTGATTCCCTTCCTTACCATATCCATGATGCGTAATCCGGACTGATAGGCGATCAGGTAGAGCTCGCTGGACGTGGCGGCCACGGTGGAGTTGCCGGGAAGCGACATTCCCAGGGCCTCGGCCACCATGCACATGGAGTTTGCAGTGGTCATAGAGGTGCAGCCTCCGCAGGTTCCCCAGGAGTGCTGGATGAGGTCGTTGTAGAGGTCGGGGTCGATACGGCCGGCCTCCATGGCGCCCACCTTGTCCTGGGCATGGATATGCAGCACTTCCTGTCCGCGGCATACTCCCAGCGGCATATATCCGCCCGTCACCATGATGGCGGGAATGTCGATCCTGGCCGCCCCCATGAGGTGACCGGGAACGATTGAATCGCAGGTGGAGAGGAGTACCATTCCGTCGAAGAAATTGCCTTCCACCGTAAGTTCCACCTGGTCTGCAATGGAGTTGCGGCTGGGGACCTCGATGTACTTGGGATTCTTCAGCACCATTCCGTCGCAAATGCCGGTCGTCATCACCTCGAGGGGAAGTCCTCCGGCATCACGAATACCGGCCTTCACCCTCTCGGCAAGCTGCCTGAGATGGACGTGTCCGGGATTGTACTCGTTCCATGAATTGACTACCGCGATACGCGGCCTGTCCTGCTCTTCCGCGGAATATCCCATTCCGCACATCAGCCCGCGGCGGCATTCGCTCGCCTGGCCGAATTCCCACTGACTTTTAAGTTTCATTTCAGTATGTTTGACAATTGTTTAGCCTTGATACAGAGGAAAATTCATCGATTCAATCGTTCCGTCGGCCGACTGTCCGCCGTCCACGCAGATAACCTGACCCACGATGAAGCGGGTCTTCTCTATATCGGCGAGGAACTGGACCGTGGGGACGATCTCTTCCACAGAGCCGCCGCGTCCAACGGGAATCTTGTGCGAGAAGGCCTCCAGGTCGGCTTTTGAATAGCGCGCAATGACCTTGGTAAAGATAAGGCCCGGAGCCACGCAGTTTACGCGGATCCCGTACTTGGCCACCTCCACCCCCAGGGCCTTGGTGAACATGTTCAGTCCGGCCTTCCCTGCCGAATAAGGCAGCATGCGGCGATGGACCCAGGTCACCTGGCCATGGATAGACGAGATGTTGACGATACGGCCTTCGGTCTTTTTCTCTATCATGTCGGCAACCGCGTACCGCGAAAGGTAAGCGGCGCTGTTGAGGTTCAGCGCTATCTGGCTGTCCCAGTATTCCATTGGCATATCCTTGAACTCGCCCTTGGGGCCGCCGGGAATCTGCAGGGCGCCACCGGCGTTGTTGACAAGTACGTCAATCTTGCCGAAAGTCGCGATGAAATCCTCCATCGTGGCCTTGCAGAAATCATGGTCGCCCACGTTTCCGAGGTATATTTTGGTCTTGACGCCGTATGCCTCGCACTGCCGTGCGACTTCCTCAGCCCCTTCCGGGCATTTGTTTCCGCAAATGCCTATATTGGCACCCTCATCCCTTGCAAACGCCACTGCGCATCCTGCGCCGATACCATGGGATGAACCCGTAATAAGAATATTTCTTGCCATGTCTAACTATTTAATATCCAAATATATTGTCATTTAACTGAAAGTGTGACGGAGACCGTGTGGGTTTCTCCGGGCTTGAGGGTGTAGGCACGGTCGCGGTAGATCGTACCGGTCTCCATGGCCACCGCCCCTTCGGGTGCCACGTATCCGACGAACTTTATGCCTCCCTTGAAACCTGCGGTCACCCGGCGTTTGCCGTCAACCAGGGTGTATGCCCCGTCGCCGGTCTCGAATACGATTCCGGGCTTGCCGCCTGAGATGTTTTTCACCGGGAAAGCCCCCTTCCATATGCGGTCATGACCCTTGTCGGCCTCGTATTTCCAGAAATACTTGCTGCCGGAAAGGCCTTCGATGGTGCAGTTGGAAGGATGGGAAACCCTGAAGAAAGGATGCAGCAGCTCAGTGCAGGAATACTCCACGGAGTCGGTGTTGGTCACGGTGAATTCGGCCGTGAGCGTCTCTCCGAGGGTGTATTTCATCTCTGCATGGAACTTGTGTGGCCATGCCCTGAGGCTGGATTCGCTGTCGTCAAGGGCGAGGACCACGCAGTCCTTGTCCTGCGAAACCACATGCCAGTCAAAGTACGGTGTAAGGCCGTGGATGTTGCAGCCGGGACGGCCCTCGTAGATGGCCCACGGCCAGTAGATGGGAATGCCCAGGTTACCCAGCACCTCGGTCTGGCCGGCGGGTTTCCAGCTGCGCATGTTGGCTCCGCGAAGGTCCACGCGGGCCTCTCCCAAGGAATTGGAGAGCACCACCTGGGTCTGCGGCTGGGAAACGCTTTCCAGCCATGCATAATCCTCTTCCGACAACTCCAGGAGAGAGGCGAGCCGGTAGGTGCTGCCCCAGGTCATGAGATGGTCGTTGAGGCTACCCCTCTTGTTCTCGCCGGTGCGGTACTTGCTCCAGCGGGTCTGGAACCAGGCCTCGTTCTTTGAGCCCACAGGGCGCTCGAGCGAATGCCATATCTCGCGGTTCCCGTCGGCGAATCCCTGCGTGCCGTTACGCCACATCAGGGCCGCAACCTCCTTCCACATGGGATTCCTGTCCACCTTTGAAAGGGTGAACAGCTCCGAGATGAGCAGGTTGCCGTAATCGTCGAGGGCGGAATGCTCGGTGCCCACGATGGTGGCTCCGGCGGGACGCCAGTTGTATATGGAAAGGTCGAGGTCCGGACCGTAGGTGGGATTCTGCAGGTACACCCAGGAAAGGAAGTACCATCCGGCCTTACGGGCATAGTTGAGGTAGCACCGGCGTCCGGTCATCTCCCACATCTCCACCGCTGCCGACAGGAAGGGCTGGATGCCCTCGCGGTCGACGCTGGAGCAGTCCATGGCTCCGCCGTTGCACTCGAAACGGTCTATGTCGCGGCCGAAATAGTACTTGAACGCACCGTCGATGGCCTTCTTGACCTCCGGATCCCGGGTCAGCTTCCAGTAACGGACGAGTCCCATCAGCACATAACCGCCGCAATCGCCGGCCGAATTGGTCATTTCGCCGGTTGCAAAGTCCCACTGGGATCCCAGGCCGCCGTCTTCCGGCAGGACGGCCAGGAGGGCTTTCACCACCTTGGCGGAAGACTGCTCAAACTCGTCGGCATAGTCATCCGCATCGATTCCGAGCGCCGCCAATTCACTGCGATGCTCCCTCAGGAACATCGCGGTTCTGGCGAGTTCGCCTATTGACCATCCCACCTCGGAAGCGTCGGTAAACGTTTTCCCGGGAACGGGGGCCCTTCCCTTGCGGAAAAATCCGCTCTCCTGCTGCCGGACCCTTATCCAGCTGCGGAGGACCTCGCATCCGAACCTGACACCCTCGGCGTCTCCGTCCTCAAGGGCATACTCCAGCGTAACGCGCGCCCTCTGGAAACTCTGGGAGGCAAAGCCGATGTTTGTGGTACCTCCGCTGACAAGGTATTCTCCGGGGGCTAGGAGCTTTGACTTCTCTATGTCATCGTTATTCCAGCGGTCAAGGGTAAAGTCCTTCTCGTAATCGGCAAGGGTGTATCCGGCCTTGGAGCGCGGGATGTTCATGTAACCCATGGTGAACATCTTGTCGTCGTGGCCGCCGCCGAACCAGGAACCCTCCTCGTTGCGCCTGCGTGTCCAGTCCATGAAGGTACGGTCCAGACGGACGGTCTCGGCGATGGTGTGCTGGGCCTTTGTCTCATGGCTGAGCACCTTCCAGGCTATGGGGAAGACCGTGGTGAAGCCGTAGTTCCTCCACTTGGGGCGACCCTGGCACGCGAAGGCGGTAACGCTGTAGCTCTCGCCGGGAGCCAGGGTGATATAGGTGTCGTAACGGTCGGTGAATTTACGCTTGTCGGTATAGGAGACGGGGGCCTCGGTCATGGGCCAGTAGATCAGATGCCTGAAGGACCCGTCGGGGAGTTTCTCCAGGGAGCTGGAACCGGTGATTGAGTTGAGGTCCGAGTCGGAAGCGAAGAGGCCGAAGGCCTTCCGCCGGTTCTCGCTGATGGAGCAGGCAGGGATGCTGCTCCGGTCGCCGGCAAAGATCCACGGCTCCCCGTCCTTCTCCCATCCGTTGGGCATCGCGCTGGCAAAGGACCGGCCGTCGCTGAGGATGAAATCCCCCACGAACTCGTTTCCGTTGTACAGTACCCCCGGAATCAGGTAACGGTCGGCCCTGATGTGCGGCTCGGCGCACAGCACCAGCTTGAACGTCTTTGTGTCCGGGGTATTGTTGACGGCGGAGGCGTCGATGCGCCACACCTTGATCCCTTTTTCATATTTTCCCGAAGGGAGGACCGATACCTTCAGGGTGGTTTCAAGTCCATCCTCTGAAGGTACGGTTCCTACCTTGAATTCCGGGGTCTTACCTGCCGCAAGTCCGGGTTGTACCGCAACAAGGGAGAGTAAGATTGCAATTATGGCACTCCTTTTTCTCATAATGGTCCAAGTACTGGGACAAAGATACCAGGTTTTTAACAATGTTGAACTCAAAGCGGGGCCCGGGCGGGCAAATACTCTTTGTTTTCAATATTGTTGAATTTGCGGCCTCATCCTCTCCAACCTTCGTTCTGGACAAGGTTGCGGTTCATCTCTACCTCCTTTGAAGGAATGGCCCACAGCATGTATTCGTTCCCTCCCCAGAGGGTATCATACACGGTCGTGCCCCAGGGTTCGACATTGCCGTTGCCCTTGGCAAAACGGAAGTCCTTCCATGTTCCCTGACGGAGTTCGTCGTAGTATATTACCTCCTCGCCGGCAAGTTCCCAGCGGCGCTCGAGTATTATCCTGGCGCGGAGATCCTCCTTTGACGTGACCTGGAGATGGGCGGGACCGGAGTTATACCCGGGCATCCCGGCCCTGGTGCGGACCTGGTTTATGTACTGGACCGCATCGGAGGTGCGCCCCTGCTCGTTTATAGCCTCGGCAAGGTCCAGAAGCACCTGGGCATAGCGGATGATGGGAACGTCCACCGGATTGTAGGTGGGGTATGTATAATCCATTCCAACCGTGACGAACTTGCGCAGGCAGTAGTTGAAATTGCCGTTGGTGTTGGTCCTGACATCGAACTGGGGTGACTGCTCGGCCCGGAAGGGGAAACGGCGGGTATAGGTTTCGGCCTTGCCGGTGCAACCGCCCTTGTAGGTGGAATACGGCGTAATCACCGTGGCGGCCAGCCTGGGATCCCTTGACGCATATGCGGCCATGATCCTGGCCTCGTTGCCGCTGTCAAGATACTGTGACATGTCGGCTCCGTATGCTGACATGGCGGCCTTTTCGTCCGGCGTGAGGCCGTCGCGGAGGAAATACACGCTTCGGGCCTCGGGAGACATGTTGTCCCAGTTGGGGAAGAAGTCCGACCACTTGAACTCCGAGCCGTCGCTGTTCTGGTAGCTGTCAACCACGTGCGTGCTCATGGAATAGGCGGTATAGCCGTTGCCGGCCGTGGTGAAGTTGCCATAGTTCCTTGAGAAGGTGTTGCCGCTGCCGCTCAGTTCCACCATGCGGGCGGAGAATATCATCTCGTCGCAGGTTTCATTCTTAAGTGTAAACAGGTCGGCATAAGGAGCCTGGAGCAGGCCGTATCCCATGGTGGCGACCGCCTTGAGGTCCTTCTCCGCCTCAGACCATTTCTTCTGCCACATATAGACCTTTCCGCGCAGCGCATAGGCGGCACCCTTGGTCACGCGGCCGAAATCGGCGGAGCCGGAACCGTTTTTGTCGGGAAGGCTCTCGCACTCGATGCAGTCGGTCAGGTCCTGCACGATCTTCTCCCAGATGGCGTCCTGGGTCTCACGGGCCTTGGTGTATTCCACGGGGGCCATGTTGGAGGGATACCAGGGAACCCCTCCCCAGAGCGCATTGAGTTTGTAATAATTGTACGCACGGAGGAACTTGCATTCGGCGATGCGCTGTGCCCTCACTGCTTCCGGCAGGTCATTTACATCACCGATATTGTTGATGACGTCGTTGGCCCTGTTGACGCCCTCGTAAAGGCGCTTCCAGTAAGTGCTGAAAAGTCCGTTGTTGGGCTGTATGGTGCCGTTCAGGAAAATATAGTACTGGTAGAAGTTGCTATATGTGGTGTCCAGTATTCCGGCAAATACGTCCCAGTTCCTCCTGGCCAGGTCGCTTGAAACATAGTCGTAAAGGATGGCGCTGTATGCTCCCACCACGGCGCTCTCGGCCAGGTCGGCCGAGGAGAAAACCGTATTGGAACCCACCTCGTCGGTAGGGAAACGGTCCAGGAAATCGTTGCACGACCCCGTCATGAGGATGAGGCCTATGCATGTGGCTATATTGAGTATTCTTTTCATGATGTCCTAGAATTTGATGCTGATACCGAGTGTATACTGCCTGAGCATGGCGTAATAATTGGTGGTGCTGTTGAACTCCGGATCCATTCCGGGGTATTTGGTGAACGTGAACAGGTTCTCTCCGCTGAGATAGATCCTGAAGTTCTGAATGGCCACCTTGCGCGTCAATCTGGCCGGCAGGGTATAACCGAGGGTTACGTTCTTGATGCGCAGGAAGTCCAGATTGTAGAAGAAATGCGTTGACGCCACTCCTGAGCCGCTCTGCTCCGAACCGTTGTTAAGGGTCAGACGGGCATGCTTGGACGTAGTGTTGGTACGCGGATCGTCCGGATTCTCGGGATCGTAGAAGTAATGGTCATAGCCCAGATCATAAGGTATGGACAGGTCGGAACGGAGACCGTAGGCGTTATAGCCGGCGTAGCGCCAGTACACGCCGTTGCCGCCCGAGCCGGAGAGGGCGAAGGAGAAGTCTATCCCCTTCCATGCCGCGTCGAACTGCAATCCGTAATAGAACTTGGGCGTCAGGCTCTTGTTCTGGAACTGATAGTCGTTCTCTCCTCCATAGATACCGTCACCGTTAGTGTCGGCATAGATGTAGTCACCGTACCATATCTTGCCCTTTGACACATCCTTGCCGGGAAGGAACTGAGCCCCGGCTTCTACCATGGCCTTCAGCCATGCCATATCCTCCTCGGTACGGATCATACCGTCCTTGGGACCGCCGGCAGGATTGACGGCGCCGTCGGCAAAGAAGTGGGAGCCGTCACCGGAATATACGGGAGCAAGATACCACTCGTTGATGATCTTGCCTTCCATGACCCTCCGGTCGGTGCCCGTGGACACGTCACCGATGTTGGTCTTATAGACACGGCCGCCGTCTTCAGTGTTAACCCAACCCCTCTCAAGCTTTCCGTTGTACTTGGTGACCATGTTCCAGTTGCGGGTGAAGTTGGCGGAGATCCCATAGCGGAAATCGCCCACGGAATCCTTCCAGCCCAGGGTAAGTTCAAAGCCCTTGTTGGTCACCTCGCAGAGATTCTGCCTGGGTGCGGTCTTGTCACCGATGGTGGCATAGATAGGGGCCTTGTAAAGGATACCGCCGGTAATCCTGTCATAGATGTCTCCCTCGAATGTAAGGCGGTTCCGGAGCACGCCCAGTTCAATGCCAAGGTCGTAGGAGGTGGTTGTCTCCCACTCCAGGAGGTCGTTGGACAGGGTTGCCACGATACCCGATTTCTGTGCTCCGCCAAAAGGATACTCATATCCCGTGCTGTAAGTGGAAAGATACTCGTATTCATCGATGGAGTTGTTTCCGAGTTTACCCCAGGAGGCCCGGATCTTGAGGTTGTCGATGCCCGAATTCTTCATCCACGGCTCCTGCGAGATACGCCATCCGGCCGAGACCGAAGGGAACAGACCCCAGCGGGCCCTGCGGGAGAACCGCGAGCATCCGTCATAACGGAGGTTCACCTCCAGAAGGTAACGGCTGTCATATGCGTAGGTTGCACGGCCGAAGACCGAGGCCGAAGCATACTCGGAATGCGTTCCCTTGATGGTGGTCATGTTGGTCAGTGTGTTGAGTTCGTGGAGTTCCATGGTGGTGGCACCCGTGTTGCGGGAAGTGCTGTTGCCCGCAAGGTTGTCAATGGCCTCGAAGCCTATCAGGGCGCCCACCTCGTGCTTCTTTGCAAAGGTATGGTTCCAGGAAAGGTTGGTCTGGAAGGTCCAGCGATAATCATGGGAATACTGCACCTCCGTGAACTGGTTGGCGAGGTTGTTGTATTCATAGGCCGAGGCATTCCGGCTGAACGACCATGCTCCGCCAAGGTTGTTCCATTTGAAGTAATCCTTGTTTGTGTAGGTGTAGTTGAACGAAACGTTGTACTTGATGTCAAACGGAAGGCTGGCAGTCGCGAACAGCGCCGCGTTGGCGTAAAGCCGCTTGTCGTAACCGTCGGCACGGTGCATGAAATACAGGTTGTTCCTGGAATTGGTATTCTGCTCCGCGTTTTCCATCCAGCCGAACTTGCCGTCATAATAAGGATAGATACACGGTACGCCGCGCGACATATAGGAGGAAGCTCCGGAGAAGTCGTTTATCTGGCGTCTTCCGTAGTAGCCCCAGAGGCGGGTTCCCACCTCCAGCCAGGGGGTTACGTTTGCCGACACGTTGGCCCTTATCTGATAGCGTTTGTAGCCCGTATTGTCCACGATGCCGGGGTTGTCCATATAGGAGGCGGAAATCAGGTAGTGGATACCGCCGCCCGTGCCGCTTGCGGAAATATTGTGCTTCTGGTAGACGTTGTAGTTGAACATGGCGTCGATCCAGTCCGTGTTGGGGTATGCCACATAGTTGGGATATCCGCTCTCCGCAATGCCGTTGGGGTCCAGGGATTTCTCCCTCCACAAGGAAATCATCGCATCTGAGAAGACCCTGTTTGCACCTATGGCGTCGGCCGACTCGTTGATGATCTCCATGTAATCCGCATAGTCGGAAACAAGACGGAAGGAATTGGCCGGGGTGTTTATGGCAAACTGGCCGTTGTAGCTTATGGAGTGCTTGCCGTTTTTCATGGAATCTCCAGACTTGGTGGTGATGAGCACCACGCCGTTGGCGCCCCTGTTACCGTAAATGGCGCAGGACGCAGCGTCTTTCAGGACAGAGATACTGGCGATGTCATCGGGGTTCACGTTGCTGATTGTGCCCTCGAAACCGTCCACTATAACCAGCGGGGACGAGCTGTTCAGCGTCCCCACACCGCGGATCCGCACCAGCACGTCCTCGTTTCCGGGATTGGAAGCGGTCTGCTGGATATGCACGCCGGCATTGAGTCCCGACAGGGCCGCGGCTGCTGTGGTTATGGGCCTGGAGGCCGATACCGAGCCGTAATCGACCGTGGATACGGATCCTGTCATGTTGACTTTCTTCTGGGTACCGTATCCCACCACCACCGTCTCTTCCAGGTAATTGTCTTCAGGATAAAGGACCATTTCAAGACTGGTCCTTCCCCTCACTTGCAGGTCGCCTGTCTTGTATCCCATGAAACTGAATTCCAGGACATCATCGGCATCGGCCTTGATCTTGAAGGCACCGTTCGCATCCGCCGTAACTCCGGTGGACGTGCCGCGGATCATGACGGTTGCGCCGGGGAGCGGCTCGCCGGATTCATCCTTCACATGGCCGCTGACATTCACAACCTGGGCTCCGGCCCACACGGGGATGAAAAGCAGGAGTGCCAGGATAATATTTCTTTTTAACGAAAACATAATAATCCTGATTTAACGTTATTACATCTCTATCCTTATGGCCTGGTCAGCCCTGACTTTCTCCGTATCACTGCAATCCGCGAGGTACCAGGGGGCATTGGCCGTAGTGCCGCTGACATTGGGCGTGGTATTGCCGGTGGTCACCGTGTTGGCGGCGAAGGAAATGATGGAGCCGTCCACTACGCGGACCTTGATACGGATCTCTCCGCTGGGGATAGCGTTTGCAAAAGTCATCCTGACGCTGAAATTGTTGTCCCAGACATCCTTTACCTCATGATACGGTACAGCCCATGTGGCGCGGGCCTTGATGTCGGAGCCGGGCAGTGCAGGCAGGTCGTCCTGGGCGGTGGATTTCCACTCATCTCCGTCAAGATACAGAACCTCCCAGAAGGTGGGGCCCTTACGGGTGAAGAACGGAATGGTCAATTTCATGATGGAACCAGCGGCGAACTTGCGTACCGGAATCACGAATTCAAAGAAGTCATCGGTCCACATACCAACGGGCCAGGGGCTGTTCATACGGATACCTGCGTTGGCATTGGCCACGGCGTCGAGTTTGTATACTATCCCAAGCTTGCTGATCTTCTCGTCCCAGTTCCAGGTGAAATAGGCCTGGGGCTGGTCAGGGCAGAGTATCTTGCCGTGCTGGCCGGTCCATGTCCCGGTTTTCCTGAATGCTTCATCCTGTACCCAGTCAACCCAATAAGGGGCCGGATCGGTTGATGTATAGTATGCCGTATTGTCGCTCTTGTAACCCAGCGGGAAGATCACCGGGAACTTGACAGGCACGATTCCGTCGCCGGTCAGGACGGTGGAATAGGTGCCGCCCTCCTTGATCTGCATGCCTTTATCCTTATCTCCGGAGAAGGCGCTGAGCGTGGTTTCCGTATTGTCTCCCTCGATAATGTTGACCTCCACACCGCCTTCGGGAACGGTGAAAGGAGCTGTAAGGAACTGCACGATAGCCGAAGAGGAACCAAGGCTTATGCCTTCCCCAAAGTCAACTGTCACTTCTCCGGAAGTGCCGGTTTCCGTGAATTTCCCAGTGAAGGCATTGTATGTACCGGACTGTACAAGGGAGCCTGACTCCAATGAGACATTGACCTTTTTGATGGAGAACGAGGTTCCGGTGAGTTCGTCCGACGGAATCTCGAAGGTAAGGATGCTGAACGGCGAAGACAGGTTGATCTCCACGGGCGGGAGCACAGTCAGCGCCCCGGTGCTGCCGATACTCACGAGCCTGGTGCTGATGTCGGACCTGCCGTCCTGGGTGGCGGGTACTGCCACGGGGATGGCGGCCAGGTCGGCATTGGCGTCGGGACAAGGATAGATGGCGATGAACTTGAACCCGTGGTCGCCCCTCCTGGCGATAACCCTGTCGTTTTCCGAAACGGGAACAAGGTATTCGCCGCCTGTCTTGAAGCGGGCCACCTTTGAGCCGCTCATCACTGTTCCTTCCTCCCCGTCCCTCACGCATGTGGCCACGATGCCGACAGTGGCGCCTTCAGGCCACTCCGCGCCGGTAAGCGAAGCCTTGAAACAGACGTCGATTTCGTCGTAATCCAGCGGATTGGACTCCGTTGGCGTCTGCTGACATGCTACCAGCATGGCAAGCAGACAAATTGCAAGAGATTGTTTTCTCATAAGAACATCTGTAGTATTGGTTAATTATATGATTTTTTCATAATGTGAAAAGTCTCAACTAAAAATAAGTAATCTTTACCGGATTATGGTTTAACTATATCCCATTTTAGCGTCTTTGTTCACATAGTGAAACCTGTTTGCTTAATTTTCATGATGTGAAACACTAATCCCGGTAATCCAAGGGCGGCTTGCGGTTTCCCATCAGGGGTACGAATCCGGGGTGCTCCCCGCGCTTGGACCGGAACTCCTCCTTCACCGGCCCGAGCCTGGCGGGATCGGTATAGATGTCCACCGCAGAAAGGTAGTAGATCCTGGCCACGTTGAGGAGGGCCTTGGTTCCAATGGTGGTTCCGCCCGAAGCCGTCTGCTGCCAGGTATGCATTCCGGCGGAGGAAACGGTGGTGGCGACCTGGAGGGTGGCGACGGGTACTATCTGCGAGACGTTCCCCACGTCGGTGGAGCCCCCTCCGCTGGAAGGTGGCCCGAGTTTCTCAACCACGGTAGACATCCTTTCCAGGTCCTTCTCCGGATCCTTGGACCCCGAATTGGCCGCAAGATCCTTTATGAATTCCCTTTCACGGCTGTCCAGGTCCAGTCCGCCCACCCTGACCAGGTTGTCCTGGATGATTTGGGCGAGGGAGCGGTTGATAAGTATCTCATAGTTGCCCCCCATGATTTCATATTCCATGGATGTGCCTGTTCCCATTGCGGCCCCCTCCGCCGCAAGAACTGCCCTGTCAAAGATTTTCCTGGCTTCCGCTCCGCTGGGATGGCGGAAATAATAGAGCACCTGCGCCTGGTCTGGAACCACGTTGGGCGCCTTCCCGCCGTCGGTGATCACATAATGGACCCTGGCACTTGGCGGGATATGCTCCCGCATCATATTCATCATATAATCAAATGCTTCCACCCCATCCAGGGCAGAGCGGCCTTTCCAAGGGGCACCGGACGCATGGGCGCTGACACCCTTGAAGGTGAACCTGGCGCTGATGATGGCAAGGCCGGGAGTCGTCTGCATCCTGTTTCCGCCCGAGGGGTGCCAGTCAAAGACGGCGTCACAGCCGTTGAAGCAGCCGGCCATGACCATATACGCCTTGCCGCTTCCCCCCTCCTCGGCCGGGCAGCCGAATACCTTGATGGTGCCCGGAAGGCCGCTCGCCGCGAGGAATCGGGAAATCGAGACCCCGGCCGCAACGGAGGCGGTTCCAATCAGGTTGTGCCCGCAGCCGTGCCCGTAGTCCATGCCCCCGACGGGCTTCCGGAAACTCACAGTGTCCTGCGAAAGGCCAGGGAGGGCGTCATATTCCGCCATGACCCCGATTACGGGACTGCCGCTGCCAAAGGTGGCGATGAAGGCGGTGGGGATTTCCGCCACTCCCCGCTCGACGCTGAAACCATTCTCCTCCAGGAAATCAGCCAGGGTCGCCGAGCTGCGGTATTCCCTGAATCCGGGTTCGGCAAAACCGTGGATCCGCTTCTGGATGCTGTCGTAGACCGCAAAACTCTTGTCCAGATAGTCCATCCCCACATGCCGCAGATCCCGCTTGGCAGGTTTGGCCGCAACGGTCATGCAAAGCGCGGCAAAAAGTACCGCCGAAAACAGCCTTTTCATATGATCAGAATTCTATCCTGGTACCTTTTACCGGTGCGGTGACCCCTGTGCCGAGGGCCCCCATGCGGATTACGCCGTCCGGGGCGGTGGGGCATGCCGCCGACTTGTCGATGGAGTAGGGCTCCAGATAGGCGTTGCGACGGTTTATCTTCTCCCCGTTTTCAAAAGGGAAGGCATGATAGCAGAT